>JAEEGL014135633.1_pt1 | contig 15235 bp, 9 predicted proteins | sample 9134231 | NCBI WGS metagenome assembly JAEEGL01 (sample SAMN16246548, study PRJNA631951) | gut metagenome | biome: gut microbiome; feature: rumen; material: fiber-attached | host: Bos | place: Iran: Karaj | collected 2018-10 | reverse complement strand
GGTCTTACCGGCGTTATCCTTACCAAGTTCGATTCAGATGCCCGTGGTGGTGCGGCTCTTTCTCTTAAAACTATTACAGGCAAGCCAATCCTCTTTATTGGTACAGGTGAAAAAACTGAAGATTTTGAGATTTTCCATCCGGAACGAATTGCAAGCCGTATTCTTGGCATGGGTGATGTTGTTTCGCTTGTTGAAAAGGCTCAGGAGACAGTTGATGCTGAACAGGCACTTAAGCTTCAGAAAAAACTTCAGCGCAACGAGTTTACACTCCAGGATATGCTTGAACAGTTCCAGTCAGTTAAAAAGATGGGCAGCATGCAGTCTCTTCTTGATATGATGCCTGGTATGTCCGGCGTAGATGCTTCTCAGATGGATTTGGGAGCCTTAAAACGCAACGAAGCAATCATTCAGTCAATGACCTACAAGGAGCGTCTTAATCATCTTATTATTGGTCCTAGCCGCCGCAAACGTATTGCAAAAGGTTCCGGTACAACTGTTGCTGAAGTAAACAAATTGCTTAAACAGTTTGAAAAAACAAAGCTGATGATGAAGAAGGTTAGCCGCAACAAAGGCATGCAGGGTAAGCTTATGAATCAGATGGGTATTGACCCTTCAATGATGGGCGGACTTGGTGGTGCCGGTGGAATGGGTGGTATGGGCGGTCTTCCAGCCGGTATGGACCTGAACAGCCTGAAAGGCATGGACATGAAAAAGCTTCAGGAACTGGCAAAACGTTTCAGGTAATTACAGTGACAGCAATTTTGCGAATGCAAAATTGCAAGCGTGCCCCGTATAAGTTTGTAGTTAGATAAAACGTAAGGGGCGCGCTAATCTACCTGAATAACACTTACACTTCTTCCATCCGCCGTATATTCTTTAAGCGGATTCGTGTTATCTGTTATTGGTGTGAGTCCTAAATAATAATTGTAGTAATATTTTCCCTTTGGCAGTGGCAGATTAAGCTCATAAAAGCCGGGGGAAGTTTCTTTAAGCTCGTAAATCCATGGATCCCAGTTTGTAAAGGTTCCTGCAAGATGGAGCTTAAGACCAGTTTTTCCCTTGTAAATAAAGCGTACAGAATCTTTTTTTGTAATTTCTGTGTTAGTTATTATGCCGTTTTTGTCTTCTACAACTGAAAAGAAAAGATTTATATTTTCATCGTAATATTTATTCGGATTAAGCGGATCTGTAGTCCAGAGTCCGTCCATTATCACCCTGTATTTTATTTGTGTAAGCTTATGCTGGCGCTCGTAGCAGTAAAAAAGATGCTGCGGAACCTTATTGCCGTCAACATCAATGTGGTTGAGCATTTTGTATGGGTGTATGATTTTATAATCCTCAAAATCAAAAGCAATTCCTACCTGGCGGTTTTCAGGACTTGCGGTAAAAATAATATAATTTTCAGTGATAACCGGCGCACAAGGCTTTTCAATGTTGTGGATTGCAACATCAAGCTCGTAAGGCTGGTAAATAATTTCCGCTTCCTTTGAGTACAGTGGAACTGTCACAGACGTCATCAGCACTAAAGCTGCGGCTGTAAGTGAGAAAAATCTTTGTCTTTTCATACTTCATCTATCGGACAAAAGAAAAATAAGTTTAGCAAAGAATATTATTTCGCAATATTATAAATAAGAATAAAACTTAATAAAAATTAAAGTCAAATCCTTTTTTTGCCGTAGATAAAAAATGAAGAGTAGGGAACTTATTTTATAAAATGAGTTCAAAGAAAATAGCGGGAAGGAGAGGAACGGATTTCAAAAACACTCTATTTTGCTGTCGCGAGAGCGACAAACGTATAAAATTACAAGGCAAAATAGCGTGTAGCACGCTAGCGTGCGGTTTTGAAAGACGTAACTCGACTGGAAGCAATTTTCTTTGTTTTTATGTTTAAAATTTGATTTCCTTGAAATGAATACGTATACTTGTAATTTATGGGAAATGTGGGGTAAAATTAAAGTAGTATGCCAGGCCTAAGTCAACTTAAACAATTCGAAAAGGATATCCTGTCTCTTGGTGATGAAGTTACGCTTCGTGCTTCTCGTGGTGAAAAGCCTGTAAAAGTTCCTGTTCCAAAAAACATAAAAGTTGATAATGATGCAGAGGATTTTGTACTGGGTATGCCGGAGGTTCCTCTTGTAAAGAAATCGAATGTTGTTGATGATGACCTTTCTGATATAACCGGTTCCGGCTCAAAAATAACTGCTTCGTCTGGTGAAGAAGAGGTCGCTGAGCAGGGTGGACCTGATTTATCTTCTCTTCTTGCTCCAGTTGTTGATTTTTCCGCTGATTCTGGTGAAGCAGATGCCGGTATGCCGGATTTGTCTATGTTTATGGACGAGCCGGAGCCTGAGGTTCAGGAGGAAGAGCAGCCACAGGAAGAAGAGGAAATTTCTGTTGCCGATATGGGACTTGATGCGCTTCTTGCTGGTGCCGGATTTGACGGTACAGAAGGGGCTGCTGAGGAAGAACGTCCTAAACCGGCCGGTGATGATGAATTTGTTTCAGATTTTGATAATATAGTTATTGAAGAAGAAAAGCCTGAAGAGCCTGCTCCAGAGCCTGTTGAAGAAGAACCTTCAGCTATAGATTCCACTGGCGGCTTTGAAATGCCTGATGAGCTTAAGGCTGTTTTAGGAATGAGTCAGCCTGCTGTAGATACTTCTTCATCTCCGGAAACCGACAGTTTTGCAATCCCGGATGTTCCTGATTTTTCAGAGCCTGCTGCAACAGATGAGTTTGCAATACCGAATGTTCAGGATATTCCGGATGTACCAGTTACAGATGATTTCTCTATGCCGGAAACTCCAGAAATCCCTGAAACACCGGAAACTCCGGCTGCTTCTGATTTTGACGATTTTTCTGTTCCAGATGATTTTAATATACCTCTGGATATGGATGCGCCTGTACAGCTTGAGCCACCTGAGGAAGAGGGCGGAGTAAGCACGGTAAAAGTTCCTTCTGAGGGCGATTCCTTTGGTCTGGATTCACTTCCTGATTTTGATGTGCCTGCAACTGATGATTTTGGTGCAGCTGATTTTTCTTCTGAAGATTCCAGTTCGGATGAGTTTACAGATAATATTCCAGAAGGCTTATATAATCCTGATGATATAGAGCTTCCTTCTGAAACCCCGGCAGCAACAGACGATTTTGGTTCTGCAGGTGATGATTTTGGAGCTTCCAACGCCGATTTTGAGTCAGTTTCGTTAGATGATATTGATTCTATGCCTGATGTTTCTTTTGACAATGTTCCTACAGGCGACGACATCCCTATAGATGATATTCCAACCGATGATATTCCAGTGGATGATTTTTCTTCTGGTGATACAGAGGGTGGTACAGATAATTTTGGTGATATTTTTGATACCGAAGGCGGTTCTGATCAGGAGTCCTTTGATTACGACAGCGGTCCAATAGAAACCTTCGATACAAGCGGTATGGAAGATGTCGATTTTGGTATTCCGGATACCGATACCGCAATGAATCCTGCTGCTGGTCCTGAAGAAGATTTTTCTTTTGATGGCGGTGATTTTGAGATTCCGGGCTTCTCTGATGTAGAAACTGTACAGGAACCAAAGAAGAATCAAAAGCTGGATACCGGTAAAAAACTTGATGTACCAGATTTCAGCAAAGGTATTTCCGGTGGAGAGCTGCCACCAAATACTTTATCAGATGAGCAGTATGCCAAGTTCTTAAAGAACTTTAACGAATATCCTCTTAATGTACGACTTGCTTTTGAAGACTTAATTGTTCAGGACGAGTTTACAGACGACGCTGAGTTTGAAATTATAGAAAAGATATTGAATAAAGCTCCTGCAAGACAGATTGCGGCAATGCTTGAAAAAATGCTCGATACTTCAATCCCTGTTCCACGAGATTATGAGCACAGAACTGCGGATGAGTATGAAGCTTACAAAAAGTCAATTCAATATCAGCTTAAGAATAAAATCCTGCCTGGTGCACTCGTGTTTATGGTTCTTGTCCTCGTTTCCTGGGGATTATTCAATTTTACAAAGAACTGTATTTACATTCCTGCCAAGGCATCTAAATATTACAAGCAGGGTTATACACTTCTCCAGTCAGATGAATACTCTCAGGCTCAGATGAAGTTTGACCAGGCCGCATCTTACAAGATGAAGAAAAAATGGTTCTTCAGGTATGCAAGAGAATATAGAGACCACAAGCAGTATCAGCGTGCAGCAGATATATATATGAAGATTCTTCATTATTTTGACCACGATAAGCAGGCTGGTATTGAATATGCACAGATGGAACTTGATCCTCTTGCAAATTACTCAAAGGCAGAAGAAATTGTCCGAAGACAGGTGCTTGATTATCACGTAAATGATGCAGACGGACTTTTACTCTTAGGCGATATTTTCCTGGAGTGGGGTACAGAAAAAGATCCTGAAAAGCTTGATGCTGCCAAAGATCAGTATATGAACCTTATGCAGCTTTACAAGCCGAACAATCTGTATAACTCACGAATGATGCGTTACTATATCCGCTCAGATAATCTGCAGCAGGTTATTGGTTACCAGAAGATGTTCGAAAGAGACGAAAAATCACTTGGTTCCGATGACTGGACAGAGCTTGGCGGTTATCTGCTGGAAAAAATGTACGGACCACTTTCTCCGTCAGAAGAGCAGTACAGGTACCAGATTGAAGGCTTAAGAGCTTTGCTTCAGCGTGCTGTAAAAATGGATCAGGAAAATCCTGTTGCCCTGTACAATCTTGCAATATACTATATCCACACAAACGAAATAAAATATGTTGAACCAACTCTGAACAAGGCTGTAGACAAGTTCAATAAGGCTTCGCAGCTTTCTCACAGAGATATTTATAAGTTTATTGATTCTTACAGACTGCTTGGAGAAAACTATATTAAGACAAATGATTACCTTCAGGCACAGGAACAGTATACAAATGGTATTACTCTTTATACCGCAGAAAAGGAAAATGCCGGTTTTGTTGGAAACAAGAATATCGGAATCCTTTATGCAGATTTAGCAGACATCAATTATCTGCTTGCCGGTGATTATGATAATGCAGCCGTTAATTACAAAAACTCAGTAGAGCTTGGAAACGACAGTCCTTCTATCCGCTACAGACTCGGTTATATGAGCTATAAGAAAAAGAACTATCAGGAAGCTCTCGGTTCCTTTATGAAGGCCGGCGAAGGCAACATCAAACAGAGAAACCTTTTGTATTCAATGGCAAACACTCTTGCACTCCGTAATGATGATTATGCAGCAGAAGGCTATTACGAACAGCTTATTTCTGAGCTTGATCTTGAGATTCAGAATGCTGGTGGAAGCGTATATCCTCAGACAAATGCAGACCAGTACGATTTAGTAGACCTTTATCTTTATGCTGCCAACAATTATGGTGTAGTTCTTCATCGTCTTGCAAAGAGAACCGGAGACAGTCAGAAAAATGCAGAATCAATAGTTCAGTTGCAGCAGTCAGTAAGAGCCTGGGATGCATTAACAAGAAATCAGAAAACCTTGCTCAGACTGGAAGGCAGTAACCTTGCTTCAGAGAATATCAAATATGTAACACATCCTTCTCCGGATTTTGAGCCTTCAATTTACATAGATATTCCAAAAACCCTTACAGATACCGAAAGACTGTAAAAAGGAAGCTCCAAAAAGTTATGACCGTAGACAAAAAGGTATTGCTAAAAGAAATATTCCGAAAACTCATTCACTTAATCAGTGCGGTAATACCTTTTCTTTTAAAAATAGCTTACTGGCCAGTAATCATTGGCTTTTTGGTAATTGTTGTCCTTTATTATATTTGTGAGTTGCTCAGACTGGAAGGTCATCCGGTCCCACTTATTTCTTTAATTACAAATCTTGCAGCCCGTGAGCGGGATGAAGGAAAAATTGTTCTTGGTCCGATAACTCTTGTTTTGGGAATACTTTTTGTGGCACTTGTCCTTCCTTTGGATTATGCAAAGGTTGGAATATACGCTCTTTCTTTTGGTGACGGTCTTGCAAGCCTTGTAGGAAAGCTCTGCGGTAAGCATAAGATTCCAAAGGCTGGCGGAAAAACATTTGAAGGAAGCTTAGCCTGCTTTATTGCGGTTTTTATTTCAACCTGGTGTGTTACCCGAAGAATAGGGGTAAGCCTGCTTGTAGCTCTGCTTGCTATGTTTATAGAAGTTCTTCCTCTTGCCGATTTTGATAATCTGATGATTCCTATAACAATAAGTTCTTTTTATATGTTTCTTGTGCAGGTAATGTAGCTTGTATCAATCATACCAGAGATATTGATTATGGAGTCCCTTTAAATACAAAACACTTCCTGTTGTAATTGTTGGAACTGCAACTACTAAAAGAATAATTGAAACAGCATTAAACAAAAGAAATATTCCAATAAAAATCAGAAGATAACCAAAGGCGGTTGCCTGTGAACGCCTGTTCTGATAGTTCTGTATAAAAAGATGAATTGTACAGCTTGTAATTATTACAACCGTTGTAATTTTGATGATGAAGGAAAAACTGTAATCAACAGAAAAATTAGGATTTGTTATTGCGGTATTTAATGGAATAAAGTGTGCAAAGAAAAAAGCCGTACAGAACAGAATAAAAATGTTTTTTTCAACATCCTGGCGCTTTTCAATATCACCCATATAAACAGTAAATAACAGCGAAAGCGGAATAAGCAGCCTTGCAAAAACTACAGCATTACCGCTGAATACCAGCAGATTTGAATAAGAGTTAAACGCATTAAACAAAGGAAGCCACAAACGGAAGGAATCTATAAGGCACGAAACAAGAAACAGATGAAAGTAGATAATTTCCGAAGCCTGAGTTTTTTCAAAAATCCTGAAAAGCAGATAGCTTGAAACAATTACATACAGAATCTGAATATAAACAGATGCCAGAGTAACATAAGGATTGTATACAGTAAGAAAGTTTTTTCCTGTGTGTGGATTTGGAAAAGAAGCTATATCAAGCTCACCTCTGAGCAGCTTAAGCACCAGAATAAAAGTATTAAATGCGAAAAAAGAAATTGCAATAACGAAAAGACCTAAACTCAGCCTGTTTCTTGTTTTTACAGTCATAATTAGATAGTATCGGTATGATAAATAATAGTAAAGTGGAAAAGAAAAAAACCGAAAATAAAAGTGATAATTTAACTGAAGCTTTCGGGAGGAAACAAAGTGAAAAAAACAGTTTTATCAGGTTTATTGTTTTTGATTTCAGTAGCATGTCTTTCGGCAGGAGATGTGGCAACCTTTGTAGATAAAGGTTTCTCGGAGGACGGAAAATACTATGTATTCGGACAGTACGGAAGAACTGATAAAAAGTATCAGGGTTGGGCAGAAATATATCAGGTAGAAATTGCAAAGAACGATTTTGTAGAAAGTGGTGTTTTCAAGATGAAGCCAACTGCTGTAACTGCAGATAAAACAGGTGTTGAAGTTTACGAGGCTCTTGAAGCAAAAAGCTTTTATCATATGAAAACTCTCAATTGCCAGAAGGCAGAGCCGGACAAGGTTCTTTATATTTGTGATGATCCTAACAAAGCCGGAACAGACAAAATTGTTTTCAAGGATTTTATCCATTCAGATGTTGAAAAGCCAAATACCTTTAATATTCAGCTTGTTCCTACAATTTCCGGTTATGGACAGAATGTAAAATCCTCTTTCTACATAATGGTAGAAAAAAAGGATGCTGACGGTAATTTAATTTCAAGAACACAGATTGGTTCTCCGGATGTTGTAAGAAAGGGTGTAAGCAATTATAAGATTGAACGTATTATGTGCGATAAATCTGAAAAGAACTTTATTTTTGTAGTTGAAAAAACTATGGAAGATGATACTGGTGTTTCAATCAGATATATGGTAGAAGCCGGTGCAATCAAATAAAAATAGCAAAAAAATAAAAAAAGTTTTGAAATAATGGTCCGAAATCTTTAAGTTTTGACTATATTATATATAGATATTCATATTATCAATCCTTCGAAAAAGGTATGAGTTTGTAAAAGCTCATACCTTTTTTTGTTTCCGGGGCTGAAAACAGAATATCATAATAATCTGGTACGGAGGATTTTATGGAACATTTTCTTATCTCAAAGAATCAGCTTAAGGAAATTGGAATTATTTTGGGGCAGGCAGCTTTTTTAACGCTTGTTACTTTGTTTGCGGTGTCGCCGGTTGGCTGTAAGGTAACTACAGAAGGAATTAAAATCCTTGAAGGAGATTATTCTCCGCCTTTGCTTCAGAAGTTTACGGTTGTAGATGAAGCTTCGCTTGAAATGATTTTTTCAGAAAATGTAAGCCTTTCCGGTTGTGTGGTGTCACCTGTTCTGGATGGAATCTCAGATTCAGATGAGCACTCTATGGACCAGAGCTTATCCGCTGCGCTGGCAGCTGCTGCAGGTCTGGAGGGCAGTATTCCTGTTAGTGCTGTAAATACTGAAAAAAATGTAGTGCTGCTGGAGCTTGAACAAAGCACCGAGATTGGAAAGAAGTATGAGCTTTATGGTGTTGTAAAAGATGATTATGGTAATTCACTTACTTTTTGTATTCCATTTACCGGCTTTAATGCAAGACAGGCAAAAATTATTATGACTGAGATTCAAAGTGAAAGCGTAAGCTCTCAGCGGACTTCAGAAAAGGTAGCAGGAATCTACAGGAACGAGTTTATAGAGTTCCTTTCATTATCAGACGGAAATCTTGCAGGACTTGAGCTTTGCAGCTCCTACGACGGTGAAGAAAAAAAGTATTCTTTCCCTGCAGTTGAAGTAAAAGCAGGCGAGGTTTTTATAGTCCATCTGAGGAACAGGGGAAATGGCTGTATAAGCGAGCTTACGGACAATCTTTCAGAAGCAACCTCGTCCTATACAAGTCCTGAAGTCAGAGATTTGTGGTCAGAGCAGACCGGTACTGTGCTTGGAAACAAAACTGACATTATCATAGTCCGCGACAGTGGCAGCGAAAAAATACTCGATGCAATTATGTACCGTGCCGACACCGTAGAAGAGTGGTCAAAAACGTACACAACCTTTGCCCAGCTTATGAACGAGTGCAGCATCTATTCTTCCGGTGATATCGAAAACGCCTTTATCACCACCGGCCTGACTGCTACAAAAACACTATCCCGCCAAACGGCACAGTTTCTTCAACAGCAAGTTCTTTCCGGCGAAGAAGTAGAATACCCGGTCCCTGCCGGTGAAAATGATTGGGCCGTTTCTGCTGAAGCAACACCTGGAATGTTGTAAATATGAGAGCAACAGCATGAACGCGGAAATCAATTTAACAAAAGTGAATCCAAAAAAATAGCGGGAAGGAGAGGGACGGCTTGCAAAAACACGCTGATGTGCTGCCGCTTTGGCGGCAAACGTATATAATTACAAGGCACATCAGCGTGTAGCACACGAGCGTGCGGTTTTGAAAGACGTACATCGACTGGTAGCTAATTTTTTGAGTATCAGTTTTAAAAAATTGATTTCCGCGTTCTTTGCATCCGTAGTGGTAAAAAGTACGTGTTTATGCTACATTTCTACATATGGTGGAATTATTAGCTCCTGCGGGAAATGTAGAATCTCTTGATGCCGCAATCGGCGAAGGTGCGGATGCAGTTTATTTAGGTCTCAAAAGCTTTAATGCCAGAATGAGAACCTCCAACTTTGCGTGGAATCAGTTTGAGGCTGCTGTAGAATCCGTTCATAAGCAGAAAAAAAAGATTTACGTTACTGTAAACACTGTCTGCGAAGAACGCGAAACTGAGCGTCTGTATAGATTTCTTTCTTATTTGAACGAAGTAAAGCCGGATGGATTAATCATTCAGGATTACGCTATTATGCGCATGGCAAAGGAGTTTTTCCCGGATTTAGAGCTTCATGCTTCTACCCAGATGAATGTTGAAAGCTCAAATGCTGTAAAACTTCTTCAGGCAAACGGTGTAAAACGCGTTGTTCTTGCACGTGAGCTTGGTCTTAACGAAATCTCAAAAATAAAGACAGAAACTCAGGCTGAGCTTGAGGTTTTTGTTCATGGTGCGCTCTGTGTAAGTGAGTCCGGTCTTTGTCTTTTTTCCAGCTTCCTTGGCGGAAAGTCTGCTAACAGGGGTATGTGTGCTCAGGCCTGTAGACGTTATTATACGGCAGAGGTTCCCGGCGGAATAGAGCAGGGCTATTATTTTTCTCCGTGTGACCTGCAGCTCATTGACCAAATCCCGGATTTAATTACAGCAGGTGTAGATTCCTTTAAAATTGAAGGCCGCATGAAAAGTGCGGAATATGTGGGCAGTGTAGTAGCGGCTTATCGTTATGTAATTGACCACTATAAAGAAGACAAAAAAGGTTCTATAGCAGCAGGAAAACGTATGCTTGCTTCCGATTTTGCACGTTCAAAAACAACGTATTGGTATGGTTTTGATACTCTAGAGGAAGGTGTTGATAATGCTGCCGAAAAAATATTGAATCCGGAGCAGGCGGGCGGAACGGGTATTTTCTTGGGAAACATAGCGGCAACAAAGCCTGCTCCAAAAGAGCTTGTCGAAGCTATGCAGCGCAATTCTACCGAACCGGTTTCTATTCAGCTTGCGTGTCTTAAGGGTGGCAGCTATGAGCCGGATCCAGGTGACTCAATCCGTCTGCACAAAAAAGATGATACTGGACGCGAAAGTCACAAGGTAAGAACTGTAGAAATTGATGATAATGAAAAGCGCTGGATTGATATCCCAAGGGGTTTTAAGGTTGGCGACAGTGTTTATCTGCTTCAGATAAAGTCCGGTTCAAAACGCTATCAGCATATTCTGCCAAATGATCTTGGAAAATACAGGCGACAGCCTAAGGACGAACTCCTCCCTGTCCTGGATTTAACTCCAGTTAAAGATAACGAGCTTACTTTCTTCCCTGAAGGTATTTATGCGCAGGTTTCTTCTATCCCGGATCTTTTTACAGTTCAGGGCATGAAGCCTGTAAGATACATCATTGAATATAATTCAGAAACCTCTTATGACCTTTTGAATCATAAGACAGTGCTTCCTGTTTCTAAAAAGCAGCTTTATATTTCACTTGATCCATTCTGTTCTGCAGCTCAGGAAGATTCTTTGCAGAAGGAGCTCGCTTTTCTTATTGAAGATGGCTTTACAACCTTTGTTGTAAACAATATCGCTCATATTCAGATGCTAAAACCTTATTCTGTAAATCTCATTGCAGGTCCATATCTTTATACCTTTAACAGATGGGCAGCCTCCTGGCTTGAAAATCAGAATATAAGCTCCTTTATAATGCCTTACGAAAACTCCAGAAAAAATCTTGAAGATACGTATGAGCCGAGTATAAGAAGCAGGGTGCTTGTTCCTGTTTTTGCTTATCCGGCTTTGTTCAGAATGCGTTTTAAGCTTCCGCAGGATTATGACTTCACCTATTTTTCTGATAAAGAAGAATCAGTATTTAAGGTTAATTCTACAAAGGACGGTTCCTTTGTTATGCCGGAAGAGCCTTTTGCCATTACCGATAAGGTTGAGTTTATAACTCAGGCCGGCTTTAAGAGAATCCTCGTTGACTTTTCTAAGACAAAGGTTACACGCGGTCAGATAAAGGCGATTACAACTTCTATGTCCCGCGGTCAGCCGCTTACCGAAAGCTCCAGATTCAACTGGAAGGATGGTTTTTATTCGCCTCAGCAGCTGGAAGAGTATAAGGCAGCTAATGAACGACGGGCTAAAAATACAGCTGGAAAAGGTCCTAATACTGCGGCTAACAGCTCCTACAAACGAGGCGCCGATAACCGCGGTAAAGGCGGCCGAAACAAAGGCCGTAAACCAAAGAACTGATTGCTTTGATTATCCTTATTTGAAAACTTTAGAAAACTGCCTCCTCAGCTACTGCTACCGGCTCCAGTACGGCTTCCGTCTCCTGTTCCTTTGACTCCTTCAGCTCAGTACTGGCAATGTCTCCCACAGGTTCCGTTTGTTCAGGAGAATCTTTTTTCTCAAACTTAGGCTTGTATTCGATGTGCTCAGCAATAACATAAACCCTGCTCTGGTTCTTTCCGTCATTATTTTTCCATCTGCTCTGCTTGAGCCTTCCAACTACGCGTACACCTCGTCCTTTGATTCCGTTTTTTTCGCATGATTCTGCCAGCTTTCCATATGCTTCAACATCAAAAAAAGAAACTTCATCAATAGATTCTCCATTCAAGCTTTTTGTAAAGCGGTTCACTCCAAGTGAAAACTTACAAACCTTAAAACCTTTAGATGGCTCCGAAAGCTCTGCATTAGCCACAAGATTTCCTTCCAAAATAATTGAGTTCAATTGATTCATAAACACCTCTGATAATTAATAATTTCTGGCCGGCCGGACCATAAAAAGGATTTAAAATCCTATATACTTAATATGGCAAAAATATAAGATTTCGGACCATTTTCGAGAAAAAAAGTTTAAAAAAAGTGAAAAAAATGTGAAAAAAAAGTGATTTTTTATAATTCCGGCAGAATTATTTTGAATTACTTACCAGACGCAGCATATAAAGCTCTATGTATTCCTTAAGGGCTTTTTCTTCTCCGATTTTCTGGAGATTCGGAGTTTTTACCAGAGTTTCTGCAAGGTTTTCAATTCTTGTTTTTGTAAACGAAGAAGCTGAAATAGTTCTGCATACCTTTCTGGTGTAGTCGCGGATAAGAGAGTTTACATCTTCTGTAAGATTCATGCTGGCTTCTTTTGTAATAAGCTTGTTCCATTGCTTGTTCAGGTAGTTGAGCTCTCTGTCCAGAGAAGAGCCTTCAGGAATCATTTCTTTAGAAAGTTTAATTGCCTGTTCTGCAAGAGACTGCTGTCTTGTCTGCTGTTTTTTATGTTCTGTATCTGCTTCTTCTTCGTCAAAAGGATTTTTTACAACAACGTTTACAGTTTCTTTTTCCTTTTTGTTCTTCTTGTTTCGGAATAAACCGATCAGCCAGGAAAGAATTGGAAGAGAGAAGATAAACGGCAGCTTAGATTTTGCTTCGGAAAGAATATTTGTTCTTTTAAGCATAAGAAGACCGCTGTAAGGAAGCAGCTTGTCATCTGCAAAAATCTGGAAGGTTTGTAATGCTTCGTCGTTGTATTTTTCGTAAGCAAGGAAGCTCATAAAGTTAGCATTGAGAAGTGAATAAAGAACAGGTGATTTTTCTTCAACAAGATCTTCAAGCCGCTGTTCGAACTTTGCATCATCATTCATTTCAGGCAGCTTTGAGTAGTCCATCATCGCTCTATACCATTCTTCGGTTAGAATGCTTTCTATTGTTCCGTGTGCTTCATTACAAAGACGTATTACAAGCGAAATTACATTATCTTTATAAACATAATACTTTGTGCCAGATTCAACCTTAAATACAAGCAGATCCGGAAGTCTTTTTTCTTCGGCTTCGGTTGTTTCCTTCTGCAGGAACTCTTTAAGATCTTCTTCTGAATACTGACCATAAAGCAAACGTCCGCTTTCATCGTGGAACTTTAGAATCTGATTAGAAGAGTAGAAGAAAGGACTTTGCTGCAGGTTAGTCTTAAGAGCTTTAAGGGCATTTTCACGTCGTTTAGAAACCTGCATCTGTTCCTTTAAGTATGAATTATATGCTTCCGAAATCTGAATTGACTGGAGAACATTAAGGTCTTCGATTGTACGGTCCTGAAGCTTTTCAAAATCTACACGGAGAAGGTAGCAGAGCTGGCTCCAGAGGTAATAATCATCATCATTTGTAAAGTCATAAAAGCCTGAAAATTCCGGGTTTATGTAGGTTGTAAAAAAGTGTTTTATGGAAATTTCTCTTGTAGGATTTGAACCTCGAATTTTTTTCAACAGATAATCGTGGTAATCTTCTTTTCTCATCATACGGAGAATTTTAGCCTGAGAGATTTCAATCAGCTTTTGAATTGGAACAGAGGCTGGAATTACCATTGCCGGAACTTCCCTTAAGAATTCAAGGAAATATACTGTCTGAGATTTTGTATTTTGATTTTGAATAGCTTCTGTGACGTAATCCTGAGCTTTTTTTCTTTCAAGAATCTCGAAAGGAACTTTTTTAGGTAAATCATATTCGGTTATGTATGGGATTGTAAAATCTTTAGTTATCTCTTTATAACGTTCTGCATATTTTAACGAGAGAAAGGCAATAGAAACTATAACCTTTTTGCTATTGTTTTCAATTAAGGCCGCAAGATGCTTTTCTTCAAGCCCTTTAAGCTCGGCGGTGAGAGTGCCGGAAGGGTCGCCAAGATACTTTACAAGCTCTGCCTGTTCTTCAACCTTTTTCTCGGCATATTTTTTAATCCAAATGCTGAATTCCTTAAAATCAATAAAAGGAGAATTCTGCTTTTCAGCGTAATATCTGATAATTGAACTTAAATTTGAAGATGTCCCCATATTGTCCCCATTGCTTTATTTTACACCATAAATTCACTTTTAACTAGAGAATAATTACTAAAGTGGTAAGTTTCGCTTTATGCAAAACTTACAGCGAAGGCAGTAAAAATCTAAGGGTAACATAAAGCAGAAGCCTTCACTATTGTTTTTTCGGCATTTTAAGTGTAAAGTAAAAGTATGTTAACTTCTAACAGAGTAAAAAATCTGCATCCTTATGTACCTGGAGAGCAGCCAAAAGACAGAAATTATATAAAGCTGAATGCAAACGAGAATCCATATCCGCCAAGCCCAAAGGTTCAGGAGGCTGTACTGGATTTTGTAAAAAATCATCCCGAAAAAATGGGACTTTACCCGGACCCGGATTCAAACGAACTTCACGCCGCAATAGCAGAAATGCTTAATAAAACAGGTGGAGTTCTTTGTCGTGCAGTGTATAAAAATGGTGATGATGATATTGCACCTTCTCCCGCAGATAAAATCCCATTTACCGTAACTCCAGAAATGATTTATACCGGCAACGGAAGCGACGAAGTTTTATCTTTCGTGTTCTATGCTTTCTTTGATTCCGCTTCAACCTTTGTAATGCCGCAGTTTACTTACAGCTTTTATCCCGTATATGCAGGCTTTTACAACATCCCGTCCGACTGTATTCCGTTGAATCAGGACTGGACTCTGAACGTCGATGAAATGCTTGCTCATGCAGCTGCGAACAAAGGCGGAATTATATTTGCAAATCCTAACGCACCGACAGGACTTGGCCTTACCCGCGAGCAGGTTCGAAAAATGCTTCTTACTGCCGATAAAGACCAGATTTTTATAGTTGATGAAGCGTATGTAGATTTTGGAGGCGAAAGCTGTATTCCGCTGCTTGCAGAG
>JAEEGL012005234.1_pt1 | contig 15235 bp, 14 predicted proteins | sample 9134231 | NCBI WGS metagenome assembly JAEEGL01 (sample SAMN16246548, study PRJNA631951) | gut metagenome | biome: gut microbiome; feature: rumen; material: fiber-attached | host: Bos | place: Iran: Karaj | collected 2018-10 | reverse complement strand
GGTCACAGGCTTCTCCACGGAGTGCTGGTTGCCAACGCAGTTATCTGCATAACACCCTTTTTCGTGCCCTGGGTATTTGAATTCTCGGACACCGGCGGCTGGCACAGAGGACCACTGGGATTTGTTCCCTTTTTGACCAGCTTTGTCCTGATCCTTTGGTTTCTGGTGAGCGCCTTCGTCAGATACAGAGGCCTTAAGCGAAGAGAGAGCATCGTGCCCATCATCATCGCTGTCATAGTCGCCATATTTGTTTACCTGGATACCTGTCTTTACTTCAGTCCCATGATATCCTTCCTGAATGTGGCAATCGTGGAGAGTACAGTATTTTTCTATATCTGGCTCCACCTGCAGTTTGTAAGGGAACATGAAAATGCCCTGAAGGCGGAGCAGAGGATAAAGATCATGATGTCCCAGATCCAGCCTCACTTTTTGTTCAATGCTCTTTCCACCATTCAGGCCCTTACGGAGACGGATCCCGAGAGAGCATCCAGAGTAATCGAGGAATTTGCCCTGTATCTCAGGCAGAACATCAACTCCCTGAATCAGGAATCACTGATCCCTGTCAAAAAAGAGATCGAGCATACAAGGACCTATTCGGACATCGAGCAGGTAAGATTTCCCTCCATCAATATTGAGTACGACATCGCGGATGATGACTTCCTCATCCCGCCCCTTACCATCCAGCCCATGGTTGAGAATGCCATCCGCCACGGCGTAAGAGGTAAAAAGCATGGCTGGGTATCCGTCAGCACCTATCGGGAGGGAGATAAGCACGTGATCTCCATCTGCGACAACGGCAAGGGCTTTGATGTGGACAAGATGATGGAGGATACGGAAAACGGTGACCACATCGGCGTAAGAAACGTAAGAGACAGGATCATAGATATGACAGGAGGCACCTTCAACATGGAAAGTGTCATCGGAGAGGGAACCTCCATAACCATAAAAATACCGGCAGAAGAGGCAGGGGAATGAACGCAATCTGTGTAGATGACGAGGAGCTGATCCTTACCAGGACGGTTTCTCTGGTAAATAAAACAAAATTATTCGACAATGTCCGGGCCTTCATGGAACCGGAGGAGGCAATCTCCTACCTGGACAAGGAACACGCTGAGCTGGCTCTTCTTGATATAGACATGCCCCAGATGGGAGGCCTGGAGCTGGCGGAGAAGCTCAAGGAAAAAAATCCCGGCATCAAGGTGATCTTTTTAACCGGCTATTCCGAATATGCCATCGATGCCTATGCCATGCACGCCACAGGGTATCTCCTTAAGCCCGTGGGATATGACAAGCTTCTTTCAGAGCTTGAGTATGCCCTTGGCTCCGCAGCCGCTACAGCCCGGGCACCGGAGGATTCAGAGAAGGCCCACAGAGTAAAGATCGAGACCTTCGGCTACTTCAACATCCTTGTGGACGGCAAGCCCGTGGCCTTTAAGCGCAACAAGGCAAAAGAGCTGACTGCGTGCCTGGTGGACCGCCGGGGACAGTTCGTTTCCAGAAAGGATATTTTTTACATCCTCTGGGAGGATGATGACTACGACAGAGCCAAGCAGAAATATCTGGACACCATCATCAGGAGCCTTAAAGAAACCCTGGATGAATACGGCATCTCCGATATTTTTGAGACTGAGAGCGGCATGATGCGTATTGTTCCCGAGAAGGTTGACTGTGACCTTTTCAGATTCCTTGATAAGGATAAGGCGGCCATAGACAGCTTCAGGGGCGAGTACATGAACTCCTATTCCTGGGCCTGCGAGACAGAAGGCTATCTTACCGATGAGAAGGAATTAAATATTTGATAGTTAGTGAAATATACGGGAGAATCTGCGTTTTTAATGAAAGACGCAGATTCTTTTTGTATATAATGCACAATAATTAAAAACAAATCATTAACTTTCTGTTAAAGAAGTAAAAAATGTGCTTACTCAGGTAAAAGAATTACATTCTTTATGTAAAAACTTACCCATATAATAATCCCAGAAAGAGTAACTTATATACATTTTTGTGTGGATCACAAAAAGGGAGAAAGGGGTAATTATGAGAAACAAAGCAATGAAAAAAGTTGTTTCACTTGCAATGAGCTCAGTGCTTATGGCAGCAACACTTGCAGGCTGCGGCGAAGCAACTGACGCAGGAACAACAGCACCTGCAACAACAGCACCTGCAACAACATCTGACGCTCAGCAGACAACTACAACAGAGACAGCAACTAATGATGGCGGGGACACAACAGTTGCAGCAGAGGACATCGTAGACTTCACATTCTTCGCAGGAATGCCCGGTACCGAGATCAACAGCGGTAACAACGAGATCCAGGACATTATTGCATCTAAGACCGGTGTTCGTCTTAAAGAGACATGGCTTACAGGCCAGACTGTAGCAGAGGCAATCGGAAGCATCATCGCATCAGGCACATATCCTGATCTTATCGATGGTGGTGACGGATGCGCAGACCTTTATAACGAAGGTGTACTTGTTGCATGGGATGACTATCTTGCAAGCGGCAAGTATCCTAACCTTACCAACTACTATACACCTGCAGAGTGGGATCAGTTCAGACAGGACGACGGACACATCTACTGGTGTAACGTATTCCAGAACACCAAGGGTGCTCCTACAGGAACAGCACACAACGACGAGGCATTCTGGATTCAGGCTCGTGTTCTTGAGTGGGATAACTATCCAAAGATCGAGACCCTTGATGAGTACTTCGACCTTCTCGAGAGATATGCAGCAGCTAATCCTAAGACACAGGATGCTAACGGCAATGAGATGGATATCATTCCTTACACCTGCCTTTGCGATGACTGGCGTTACTTCTGTATCGAGAACGCTCCTCAGTTCCTTGACGGATATCCAAATGACGGTTCTGTAATCGTTGATTTCGAGGGCAAGGATCCTACAATTGTTGACTACAATACAACTCCTACAGCTAAGAGATATTTCCAGAAGCTCAACGAGGAGTATCAGAAGGGTATCGTAGACAAGGATTTCGGTACTCAGAAGTATGATGATTATATCCAGAAGCTTTCAAACGGTAACGTACTCGGCATGTGCGATCAGTACTGGGATTTCCAGCAGATCAACGACGCACTTCTTAACGCAGGTCTTGATAAGCTCGGATGCAACTATGTTCCTCTCGGACTTACAATTGACAAGGGTATGGACAACCGTTGGCACACATATGGCGATACACTTAACATCGCTTCAGGTATCGCAGTAACAACAAGCTGCTCAGATCCAGACCTTGCATTCTCATTCCTTGACAAGATGCTTGATCAGGAGATCATGAATCTTCGTTTCTGGGGTGTAGAGGGTGTTGACTACCTCGTTGATGAGAACGGCCTCTTCTACAGAACAGATGAGATCAGAGCTAAGGTTGCTGATCCTAAGTACAAAGCAGATCACATGTGCACATACAGCTACCTTCCTCAGTACGGCGGAACAAGCGATGACGGAATCAACGCTAACCTTCCTGAAGAGCAGCCTTCAGAGTTCCTTAACAAGCTTGCAGAGCCTCTTAAGAAGTGCTTCGATGCATATGGCGCTAAGAACTATCCTGACCTTATCGGTTCAGTTCAGGAAGATGTAAACGCAACACATCCTTGGTTCCCTATGTGGTCATATTCAAACAACCTCGACACATCAACACCCGGCGGTGTAGCTTGGACAAAGATGGGCGAGTGCAAGCACGAGTGGCTTCCTAAGATTGTTATGGCTTCTGACTTCGAAGCTGAGTGGGCAAACTACATGAAGGCTTACGAAGGATGCCAGCCTCAGGACTTCCTGGGCCAGATGCAGGAAGAGCTTGACAAGAGAGTTGCAGCTGCTAACCAGGGCTGATTAAACTCATAATCAAAAGTTAGTCTTATATGGCAGCCATATGCCGAAATATCCAGTGTATGGCTGCCATTTTTACAGCTTATAAAAGGAAAGGAACCATTAGCATGAGCAAAACCGTAGCAAATAAAAAGAAAACGGTCATCACCAAAAAAGAGCTCGTAAAGCAGAAGGTTCTTATAGCGTGGTCTGCAGTATTCGTTATTTACGGCTTCATTTTCTGCTATCTGCCCCTTGCAGGTTGGCTGATGGCTTTTGAGAACTATAAGAACAAAACCGGTCTCTTCCACTCACAGTGGGTTGGCCTTGATAAATTTAAATTCCTGTTTTCTGACGCAACCTTCTTAAGGGTTATCAGAAACACTTTTTGTATGGGAACTTTGAATCTCATATTCACAACTCTTACAGCTATCATTTTCGCTATCCTGTTAAACGAGTTCAGACTGATCGTAGGTAAAAAGGTGGTCCAGACTATTTCATATCTGCCTCACTTCCTTTCCTGGATCATCGTTACAGGTATCCTTAGCGATGCACTTTCATCCACAGGTATTGTTAACGAAATTCTCAGAAACTTCGGTTTTGTTAAGGATTCCGTTCCATTTTTCTCCATACCGGGGCTGTTCTGGCCTATAGTAACGTTTGCCCATGTATGGAAAGAGACAGGATGGAACGCCATCATATATCTTTCAGCTATTACAGCTATTGACCCATGTCTTTATGAAGCAGCATCCATCGATGGTGCCGGAAGATGGGGCAAGATCAAGAATGTTACACTGCCGGGCATCAGACCCACCATCATCATTCTTCTTATCATGAATATGGGTAATCTGCTTAATGCAGGTTTTGAAGTTCAGTATCTCTTAGGAAACGGCCTTGTAAAGAGCGTTTCAGACACTATCGACATCTATGTACTGACCTGGGGTATCAGCCAGAATGACTACTCCCTTGGTACAGCTGCAGGTATCTTTAAGAGCGTGGTATCAATCGTGATCATCGTTATCGCCAACCAGCTCGCTAAGAGAACCGGTGAAGAAAGGTTATTCTAAGGAGGCGCTGCATGGTAAAAAGTAAATTTAAATTAGGGGATTTTTTGTTCTATCTTTTCCTCTGGTTATTCATGATAATTTTCTGTGTTGTGACTATTTACCCTGTTCTCAACACACTGGCCATCTCCTTTAACGACGGTGTAGACGCCATGAGAGGCGGAGTACACTTATGGCCCAGAATGTTTACAACCCAGAACTACACCACAGTTCTTGCTTTAAGAAATATCGGCCGCGGTGCTATCATTTCAGTTTTAAGAACTCTTATCGGTACAATCCTTGCAGTTGCAGCCAATGCGCTGCTGGCATTTATCGTAAGCCAGAAGAACTTCATTTTCAGATCACAGCTTTCACTCTTCTGGGTTATAACCATGTATGTTAACGGTGGTATGATCCCTATCATGCTCCTGTACAGAAACCTTCATCTTACCAATTCCTTCTGGGTATACGTTATTCCCGGAATGATCAGTGGTTTCAACATGCTGGTTATGAGAACCTATATGGAAGGACTTCCCGAGTCCCTTCAGGAAGCAGCCCAGATCGACGGCGCAGGCTACATGAAGATATTTGTATCAGTGGTTTCACCTCTTTGTAAGCCAATCTACGCTACCATCGCTCTTTTCGTAGCTGTAGGTCAGTGGAACTCCTGGTTCGATACAATGCTCTACAACCGTATGGCAGATCAGTACACAACACTGCAGTACGAGCTGATGAAGATGCTCTCAGCCGTTACCAGTCTTAAGGGTAACGCAGGAGCTGCCACCACAGGAACCCAGGTTAATATCACTCCTGTTTCCGTAAGAGCAGCAGCAACCATCATCACCATGGCACCTATCGTTATGCTCTATCCTTTCCTGCAGAGATACTTCGTTGCAGGTCTTACAATCGGTGGTGTTAAAGAGTAATAATATTGGGCACATGACTCGAAAGGGTTGTGTGCTCTTTTTTTATTGTGCTATCATTGGGAAAAAAGAACGAGGAGAATTTTTATGACACGAAGAGAAATGGCAATGGACAATTTCATGAAGGGATATAACTGTTCCCAGTCCATAGTGCTGGCCTTTGCGGACATGCTTCCTATAGATGAAAAGACCCTGTCAAAGATGTCCTCTTCCTTCGGAGGCGGCATGGGAAGGCTTCGCGAGGTCTGCGGCTCCGTGACAGGAATGTTTATGGTGGCAGGATTTCTCTATGGCTACGAGGGCCCTGAGACAGGCCAGGTCAAGGCTGATCACTACGCCAGGATCCAGGAGCTGGCCCGCAGATTTGAGGAAAAACACGGTACCATAGTCTGCCGTGAGATGCTTGGTCTTAGCGTCAAGCACGACGTTCCCGTACCGGAAGCAAGGACCACAGAGTATTACAAGAAGCGTCCCTGCCCCGAGATCATCGGGGATGCAGCAGAGATCCTGGAGCAGTATATAGCCGAGAATCCTGTGGAGATTGGCTAATATACTTAATATATCCTTGGAATTCACCAACAATATTGTAAAAAAATGACAATTGCCAGAATAGTCAGCTGTACGTATACTTGTATACAAACAAAGGCGTTTTGATTCACTTAGTGTTTCAGAGCGCCTTTTCTTTTTCATTACATTATTCTCATAGTGTGCAATGGAACAAAGGCGTTTCGGAATGGATTCCGAGGCGCCTTTTCGTTGCACCGTGAAAGGAAGAGAAATGAGACCCGGTATGACGCACCTTCCGCATATAGGGATGCGGATAATCAAATCAGCATTGGGGGTGCTGATCTGCTTTGCGATTTATTTCCTCAGGGGCAAGCATGGAACGCCTTTTTACTCTGCACTGGCGGTTCTGTGGTGCATTCAGAATAAGACGGAGAACACTCTGGGAAATGCCATTCAGCGTACCATAGGGACCATGATCGGAGCATTGTACGGACTTATATATTTGCTTGTTAAGCTCCACGTTTCAAGCAGTGGCGACAGCTTTTTACATTACGTGGCAATATCTGTGGTGCTGATACCTGTTATCTACACCACGGTGGTCATCAATCAGAAGAAGGCATCCTATTTTTCCTGTGTGGTGTTCCTGAGTATTGTTGTCAATCATCTGATGGATGAGAATCCTTATGTGTTTGTGCTGAACAGATCCCTGGATACTTTGATCGGAATTTTCGTGGGGCTTGTCCTGAACTTTGACCTTATCTATGAAAAGATGCAGAAGGATGAGCAAAGCGGCATGTCATTTGCTTTGTGGGGGAAAAAGAGGAGAAGGGAGCAGAAAGTATGACAACCTATAGGGATATTTTCAGTGAAAAAGAACGGGTTGAGGAAATGGAGCTGTACGCAGGCGCAGGGGACGTCAACGAGCAGCTGGCCCGGTATGGAGTAAAGTTTGGGATATATAAGAATAACGAGTTCAAGGAACAGCTTTTTCCCTTTGACATGATCCCCAGGGTCATTGACGGCAGGGAATTTGCCTTTCTGGAGAAGGGCCTGAAGCAGAGGGTTATGGCCCTTAACCTGTTTATCAAGGATATCTACGGGGACAAGAAGATAGTAAAAGACGGAGTGGTTCCGGAGGAATTCATCTACGCAGGAAGCGGATATCTCCACCAGTGCGAGGGGGTAATGCCGCCAAAGGGCATATACTCGCACATCTCCGGAATAGATCTGGTACAGGGGAAAAACGGTGAGTGGTATATCTTAGAGGATAATTTAAGGATCCCCTCAGGAGCCTCTTATCCCATGATTGCCAGGAAGATAGCAAGGCGCAGCGCACCGGATCTTTTTACCGGAAGGCACATAGAGGATAACAGAAACTACGCGCAGCTTCTTAGGCGCACCATGGACCACGTCAACGTGGGAGGTCACACCGTCATCCTTACGCCGGGAAGATACAACGCCGCGTACTTTGAACATTCCTATCTGGCGGAGAAGACCGGGGCACATCTGGTATCGGGAAGTGAGCTTATCGTTGAGAACGATCATCTGTATTTCATAGATTATTCCGGAAGAAAAGAGAGAGTAGGCGCAGTTTACAGGCGTATCTCCGACGAGTATCTGGATCCCATGAACTTCAACAGGGAGTCGGTCATCGGCATTCCGCATATCTTCGACATCTACAGGAAGGGCAACGTGGCGCTGATAAATGCGCCGGGTAACGGCGTTGCGGACGACAAGGGAATCTACTACTTTGTTCCCAAGATGATCAGCTATTACCTGGGTGAGGAGCCCATTCTTAACAACGCACCCACATATCTGCCCTACTATGAGGAGGATATGAAGTACGTTATGGAGCACTTCGACGACCTGGTTCTCAAGGATGTGGCGGAGGCAGGCGGCTACGGCGTAGTCTTCGGAAACAAGATGACCGCTGAGGAAAAGGTTAAATTCAAGGATATGCTAAGGGCCGAGCCCAGAAGATTCATAGCTCAGGAGGTCATTGATTTCCTTGATATCGACATCATGGAAAAGGGACAGCTCCTTCCGAGAAAAGCGGATCTTCGTGCTTTCGTTCTGATGGCGGAGGAGCCTATGGTCTGGAAGAGCGGCCTTACAAGGTTCTCCAGAAATCCTGATTCATTTATTGTTAATTCATCGCAGGGAGGAGGTTTTAAGGATACATGGGTATTATCTCAGTAGAAAACACCGACAGACTGTACTGGCTGGGGAGATACACGGAGCGGGTATATTCCACCATCAAGATCTTTGAGTCCAGGTTCGACTCCATGATCGATGTGGAGGAAAAAGAGTACTTAGCTTTTTGTAAGAGCCAGGACATTCCGAATATCTATACCTCCAAGGAGGATTTCAGCAGAAAATACTGCTTTTCACTGGAGGATGAAAATTCCATTTTTTCCAATCTCATGAGAGCCTATGACAATGCCATCGTGCTTCGTGAGGAGATAGGAAGCGACACCCTGTCCTATATTCAGCTGGCGGTTTACGCCATGAATCAGGCGGCCATCTCCAAGGCTCCGCTGATAGGACTCCAGAGGGTAACGGACAATCTCGTGGCCTTCTGGGGCATGGCGGATGATGACATCGACGAGTCCCAGATAAGGAACATGATCAAGGTGGGAAAGCTGGTGGAGAGGATCGACCTCTACGCAAGGATCAAGGAAGCTCCGGAAAAGATTAGAAGAGAGGCAAGAAGACTGTCAAACAGAATAGATAAGAGCACCATGAGGTACAGTCCCAAGACCCTTGCCCACGTGAATTACCTGGTGCAGCTGGATGATCTGCCCTATGCAACCCTTATAGAATCTGTTGAAAAACTGGTAGGTGATACTTTGTGAAAAAACTCAAATTTGGGTATCACATGAAACTGTCCTTCAGCGGAGTGGTGCATGATCACCGTTTTTCACTTAAATGCATTCCTCATGACACAGATATGCAGAGGATAGAGGAGATTGCAGTTTCTGTTTACCCGGATCACATAACAAGTGAAAATACCGATTCCTATGGCAACATAACTCTTTTCGGCTATACCAATGAATATCATCAAAGCTTTGGCTTTGACGTTACAGGGGTGGTCACCACCGGAATCTCTGAGTACGAGAAGGCTTCGGAGATCCACAGGGTGGGCATGTACAGATATCAGACCCCCATAACAAGACCGGGAACCGGAATATTTGATTTTTATAACCAATTGCAGCCAAAGCTACGAGGTTCCACAAGAGAAAAAGCCCTGTACATAATGGAGAGTATCGCTGATTCTTTCCGGTATGGCCAGGGCTACACCGGTATGGATACCACTGCGGAAGCAGCTATAACAGGTGGAATCGGAGTATGTCAGGACTACGCCCATATCATGTTATCCCTCTGCAGGATAGAGAGGATCCCCTGCCGCTATGTGGCGGGAATGATGATGGGAGAAGGCAGCTCCCATGCCTGGGTGGAGGTCTGGGAGGACCATAAATGGATCGGCTATGACCCCACCAACAGGAAAATGGTGGATGAAGACTATATCAAGATATCCAACGGCAGGGACTTTTCGGACTGCCTTGTGAATCAGGGAATCTTCACCGGCAATGTGACACAGGATCAGGAAATAAGCGTAATTGTAGAAGAGGTGACGGATGAAGGAACTTATTGAATCCATAGAGGATGTGGTGCGGATCCCCCTTCCTGTGGATGAGGAATATGTCATAAAAAAGCACAGGATAATGGATGACAGCAGGGGCGTCAAAAAGCGTATCTGTATCGTCACCGGAATCCATGGAGATGAGCTGGAGGGGCAGTATGTCTGCTACGAGATTGCCAACCGCATAAGAGAACACGCCGGCAAGCTTAAGGGAATTGTGGATATCTACCCCGCCATGAACCCCTTTGGAATTGATTCGATCACACGAGGAATCCCGGCCTTTGACCTTGATATGAACCGTATTTTCCCCGGCAATGAAGAGGGAGATATGAACGAATACATGGCTTCCAAGATAGTGGAGGAGCTCACCGGGGCGGACCTGGTCATTGACATCCATGCCAGCAATATCTTTTTGACAGAGATCCCTCAGATAAGGATCAATGAGATCCATGCAAAGAAGCTGGTGCCTATTGCCAAGTACGCCAACATGGATCTTATCTGGGTCCACGGAGCCAGCACCGTTCTTGAGTCCACCCTGGCCCATTCCCTGAACAGCAGGGGAACCAGAACCCTGGTGGTGGAGATGGGTGTGGGAATGAGGATAACTCTGGAATACGGACATCAGCTCTGCAACGGAATCTTTTCCCTGATGAACAGACTTGGAATGTGGAGCGGTGAGGTTTCGGGAGTTAAGGATTCCATAGTGGCCTACGACGCCGATGGTGCGGACGTCTGCTATCTGAACGCTCCCTGCTCCGGAATCTACATGAAGGAGAAGCCCCATGGCAGCAGGGTAAAAAAGAACGAGATCGTGGGAAAGATCATCAATCCTCTGACGGGAGAGACCATGGCGGAGATAAAGGCTCCCGAGAACGGCATGATCTTTACCGTGCGAGAGTACCCGGTGGTGGAAGAAGGCTCTCTTATGGGCAGAATTTTAAAAGAAGAAGTGTTGGGGAAAAATGTATGAAGGAGACAGTGATTTATTCATTCAAGGGCTTATACAGGGATGATTTCAGGGTGAAGGGCTATGAATTCGGAACCGGAGAAAAGTCTGTGTGCATCATGGGAAGCCTTCGCGGAAACGAGTACCAGCAGATCTACTGCTGCAGCCTTTTGATACAGGAACTTAAGAAGCTTGAGAAAAAGGGAAGGATAAGGGAAGGTCATTCCATTATGGTTATTCCCTGCGGCAATCCCTATTCCGTGAACATCAAGAAGCGCTTCTGGAGCATTGATAATACAGACATCAACAGGATGTTTCCGGGCTATGACAAGGGTGAGACCACACAGAGAATAGCGGGAGGGATCTTTGATAAGATAAAGGATTATAAGTATGGAATACAGTTCGCATCCTTTTATATGCCGGGACATTTTGTGCCCCAGATAAGGATGATGAAGACCGGCATCGAGAATGTGGAGCTGGCAAAAAAGTTCGGACTTCCCTTTGTGGTGCTCCATAATCCCAGGCCCTTTGACACAGCCACGCTGAATTACAACTGGCAGATCTGGGAGACGGATGCTTTTTCCATTTACACCTCCAGCACGGAGAAAATAGACAAGATAAGCGCAGGACAGGGAATAAACGCTGTTCTGTCATTTCTTAATAAGGTGGGAATCATTGAATACAGGGGATTTCAGGGATACAGTTCCAGAGTTGTTGAAAGTGAGAAATTTGTCAGTATAAGAGCCGGGGCAGCAGGCTTTTTGGAATCCCTGGTAAAGGCCGGGGAAAAAGTACTGGAGGGGCAGGTTCTTGCGTATATCACGGATCCCTATACCTCAGAGGTTCTGCAGACTGTCACTGCCACTTCGGATGCTATAGTGGCCTTTGAATATGACAGTCCCATCGCCTACAAGAACACTGCGCTGTTTAAGCTTATTCCCCGTTAAAGGGGTGTTAATTCACTAACTCGCTTAGCTTCTTTCCATAAAAGAAATCTCTTTCCAAATTGTAGAACTCTGTCCACATGGGCAGAGTTTTGCATTTGCCCTTTCTGTTACATTCGTATTCAGGATCTGCAAGACAGGCCACCGGTGCCATGGGGCCCTCCATAAGTTCTATTATCTCTCCAACGGAATATTCGGAAGGATCCTTCTTAAGCTTGTAGCCGCCGTGCTTACCGCTGGCGCCTATGATAAGGCCTCCCTTCACCATCTCTTTTGCGATAATCTCCAGATACTTCTTGGAAATATCCTGCCTCTCGGCGATATCCTTAAGAGGAATAAACTCCTCGCTGTTCTGCTGTGCCAGATCAATCATTACTCGAAGTGCATAGCGTCCTTTGGTTGAAAACATAGTCTGCTCCTTTCGGGGTATCATTCCCTTCTACTTTATATCATATCGCAGATGGGAAGAATTAATCATATCTTATCACATTCTATAAATCAAAGTTATTATAAAACATATTGACACAGTAGGTAAATACGTTATATGATTTTTTCAACAAAAACAGCCAAGACGAAAACAAATTCGAGAGGAGATAAAGGGTATGAGCAATTACAGATTTGAGACACTTCAGTTACATGTTGGACAGGAGCAGCCGGATCCGGCTACAGACGCAAGGGCAGTGCCCATTTACCAGACAACTTCTTATGTATTCAGAAACTCACAGCACGCCGCTGACAGATTCGGCCTTGCTGATGCAGGAAATATATACGGAAGACTTACCAATTCCACACAGGACGTTTTTGAGAAGAGAATCGCAGCTCTTGAGGGCGGCAGCGCAGCTCTTGCTGTAGCATCCGGAGCAGCAGCCATCACTTATACTATTCAGGCTCTGGCAGCAAACGGCGGACACATCGTAGCTCAGAAGACCATCTACGGAGGAAGCTACAACCTTCTTGCCCACACTCTTCCACAGTACGGCATTACAACTACATTTGTAGATGCTCATAACCTTGCAGAGGTTGAGGGAGCCATCAAGGAGAATACAAGAGCCATCTATCTTGAGACCCTGGGTAATCCCAACAGTGATATTCCTGATATCGATGCCATCGCAGAGATCGCCCACAAGCACGGTCTTCCACTGGTTATCGACAACACCTTCGGAACACCATATCTTATCAGACCCATCGAGCACGGCGCTGATATCGTAGTTCATTCAGCCACCAAGTTCATCGGCGGCCACGGCACAACCCTCGGCGGAATCATCGTTGAGGCCGGCAAGTTCAACTGGAAGGAGAGCGGCAACTATCCTCAGATCGCAGCTCCCAACCCAAGCTATCACGGCGTATCCTTCTATGATGTGGTAGGCCCTGCTGCATTTGTAACCTACATCAGAGCTATCCTTCTTAGAGATACAGGAGCAACCATTTCTCCATTCAACGCATTCCTGCTTCTTCAGGGTGTTGAGACACTGTCACTTCGTCTCGACAGACACGCTGAGAATACTGGGAAGGTAGTGGAGTTTTTAGCTAATCACCCTCAGGTAGAGAAGGTTAACCATCCTTCACTTAAGGATCACCCTGACCACGCTCTTTATGAGAAGTATTTCCCTAACGGCGGAGCTTCAATCTTTACCTTTGAGATAAAGGGTGGAAAAGAGGCAGCCTGGAAATTCATCGACAACCTGGAGATATTCTCTCTTCTTGCCAATGTTGCTGATGTTAAGAGCCTTGTTATCCACCCTGCAACCACCACACATTCACAGCTCAACGACGAGGAGCTGGCTGATCAGGGCATAACCCAGAGCACCATCAGACTCTCCATCGGTACAGAGCATATCGACGATATCATCGCAGACCTGGAGAAGGGTTTTGCAGCAGCCAAGTAATATTTAGTCTTCCATAATTGCAACTTACCTTCTGAAAAATACATCTTACCTTAAAATCTATTTTGCCTTTGCGCCTCATGTTCTATCATCTGATCATCAGATAAAACGAAAGGACATGAGGCGCAATGAATTCCATAGAAATCAAAAATCTCACAAAAAGATACGGAAAATTTAATGCAGTTGATAACCTTGGATTTGAGATCCGCCAGGGAGACTTTGTCGGATTCCTGGGAGTAAACGGAGCGGGCAAGTCCACCACCGTCAACATGCTTTCAACAATACTTACCCCCGACGAAGGAGAGGCATATCTTTGCGGCTATAAGCTTGGAAAAGAAGATATGGAAATCAGAAAGTCCATCGGTGTGGTATATCAGTCCAACGTTCTGGATGATCTCTTCACAGTAAAAGAAAACATTGTCACAAGATCAAAGATGCTGGGTATGGAGGACGGCCGGATAAAGAGCCGCCTGTCAGACCTTTCAGATATCTTAAAGCTCTCGGACATCATGGATAAAAGATACAGAGTTCTCTCCGGAGGCCAGAAGAGGCGCTGCGAAATAGCCTTCGCACTGATGCACTCACCAAAGATTCTTTTTCTGGATGAGCCCACCACTGGCCTTGATCCCGCCACAAGAGTGGATGTATGGGAAGCGGTGGAGCAGCTTAGAGGAACCACAGACATGACGGTTTTCCTCACCACCCATTACATGGAGGAAGCCCAGGCCGCAGACAAGATCATCATCATAGACAAGGGCAAAAAGCTGGCAGAGGGAACACCTTTCGAACTCAAGGAGCGCTTTGCCAGTGACAGCTTAAAGCTCTATTTCAGCGAAGATAAGCTTGGGAAAGTTACGGAGCTTATGGGAAAAGAAAACCTGGTAGCCACCTCCTACGGGGGGTACGCCCTGACAAAGAATCCTTTTGAAGCCGCAGAAAAGGCCGGCTCCCTAAAGGGCATCATCGATGGTTTCGAGATCATTCAGGGCAAAATGGACGACGTATTTTTAAATGTAACTAACGGACTTGGGAGGGCAGTATAATGAGAAGTTTCCTTGCAATAAATAAAAGAAATCTTTACCTGTATTTCAGAGACTATTCCGCAGTATTTTTCTCACTGTTATCAATGCTTATAATCATCCTTCTTATGGTATTTTTCCTGGGGGATATCAATAACGACAGTCTCCTTGATGCCATCAGGCTGGTGCCCGGAAGAGGGGGCGACGAGGATGCTAACTATGTGAAGAACTTCAGCTTCCTCTGGACCTGCGCCGGCATCATGACCATCAATGCATCAACCGTGACCCACGCATTTTTTTCCAACATGATAAAAGACAGGACCGGTAACCGTCTGAACTCTCTGATGGTAATGCCTGTGAAGAGACCGGTTTTTGTTCTGGGGTACATCTCAGCAGCCTGGGCAGCAGGAGTTATCATGAGCATTGTTACTCTCGTTATCACAGAGATCATCGGTGTTATCAACGGAATTGACCTTCTTCCTCTTGAAACCAATCTGGAGCTGATCCT
>JAEEGL011159749.1_pt1 | contig 15235 bp, 13 predicted proteins | sample 9134231 | NCBI WGS metagenome assembly JAEEGL01 (sample SAMN16246548, study PRJNA631951) | gut metagenome | biome: gut microbiome; feature: rumen; material: fiber-attached | host: Bos | place: Iran: Karaj | collected 2018-10 | reverse complement strand
CGGCAGAATGCCTCTTGAAACCCTAACATATTTAGTCTGGGAATTGAATGATTGTGGCGACGCCCAGCTAACGGTCGTAGCCTACACCAACTGTAACCGCTATGGCCTTCCGGCTAACGCCATGTTATGCATGAATGAAAAAATCTCAGAATATGAAGCTATAGCCGTCGACAATCAAGGTCAAGTCTATATCATTGACGATGATAGCGAATCCCTTAACTACAAATTAACGAACAAGACTACTCGTTACACATCATGCCCCAGCACGAGAACGGTTGAAAAAGAGAGTATTAACGTGACAGCCCAGGACGACGATGAACCCGGATGGTCCATCCTTTTCCAACTAGCATTCTGGATAGCATTCTTCGCTTCAATGGGACTATCACAATGGATGAAGCTGCCCAAACTTTTTTATTTTTTAGATGATTTTTTATTTGATTCGGTACCAGGCATAATTATCATATTCGTCTTTATCGGATTATGCTTTTTCTTGAAGGGAAAGGGATACATCAAGCTCGGACCGTTCACTATACTACCAATGATTGCTTTCCCGTTTATCCTCAGTATTTTGGCAAATTATTATATCACACCAGTGCAACGTGAGCGAGTGGCTATCATCACCGACAAAACCTTTGACGGAGACAACACCTGGGCCTGGGTCGAATGGAAATATACCGACGACAACAGTTCATTTGTCATGAGTGATGATGACATCCATGATCCACTCCAAGTGGGTGACACTTGTATTGTGGACTGGAGACAAGGAGTGTTGGGGTGGCCCGTTGTTCGTGGGATTGTGAAAAAATGAGGACTATCCGTGCCAACATTTAACAACAAAACCAGCAGCATTATTGAAAAGTTGGCCGTAAAGCCATCCTAATTCACAAAAAATGAGTAATTTTGTGGCTTGATTTTAAGCGACAATTAGTAAACAACTGATAAAGAGACGATAATGAAATTAATAGACGGAAAAATGACTGCTGCTGCCATCAAGGAGGAGATCAAGGCCGAGGTGGAGCAGATGATAGCAGCTGGGCAAAAGCGTCCTCACCTGGCAGCGGTGCTGGTGGGACATGACGGAGGCTCAGAGGCCTATGTGAAGAATAAAGTAATCGCCTGCGAGAAGTGCGGGTTCAAGTCGTCGCTCATCCGTCTGGACGAGGACACTACCGAAGAACAACTGCTTGACTGCATCCGCGGCCTGAACAACGACCCAGATGTTGACGGCTTTATCGTGCAACTGCCGTTGCCCAAGCACATCGATGAGCAGAAAGTCATTAACATCATTGACTACCGCAAGGACGTTGACGGCATCCACCCCGTGAATGCCGGTCGTATGGCACTGGGTCTGCCGTGCTTTATCTCGGCGACGCCTCTGGGCATCATCACCTTGCTGCAGCGCTACCAGATTCCCACCTCGGGCAAGAAGTGCGTGGTGCTGGGCCGCAGCAATATCGTCGGCAAGCCCATGGCACAGCTTATGCTCCAGAAACAATATGGCGACGCTACTGTGACCGTTTGCCACAGCCACTCGGCAACCCTGAAGGATGAGTGCCGTGCCGCCGATATCATCATCGCCGCCATCGGTCGTCCCAACTTCGTGACCGCCGATATGGTCAAGGAAGGCGCTGTGATCATCGACGTAGGCACAACCCGCGTTCCCGATCCCGAGAGCAAGACAGGTTTCCGCCTGAATGGCGACGTGAAGTTTGACGAGGTAGCACCCAAGTGTGAGTACATCACCCCCGTCCCCGGCGGCGTCGGCCCCATGACCATCTGCTCGCTGATGAAGAACACCCTTGCAGCAGCCAAAAAAGAATTCTATCTCAATTAAGAGAATAGTTTCAATTAAAAGGAAATTGCCACGGGCATTACGCTCGTGGCAATTCTTTTTTCTCTATAGCATCTATAGGAACTATAGTGACTATAGTATCTATAGGAACTATTGTAATAATAGTCTATTAACTGATTTAGTCGAAGAGGCCTTCGGTGGCATCGTCCTGGCCGCCGCCACCTCCGCCGCCGTCGCCAGCGTCGCCGCCACCACCACCGTGGTGCCAGCCTCCGCCGCCACTACCGGCATAGCCACCCAGCTCATCGCCACAGGGATTGAAGTCTTTGGGGAACACAAACTTAGTGCTCTGCTTGTAGGGCAGGTTCTTGTCATCATAGATCCACTTCATGAAGTAACCCAAAATGGGGAGCGCCGCCTCGGCACCCTGTCCCATTGCCATGCTATTGAAGTGGATATAGCGCTCCTCGCCACCGACCCAAACACCAGTCACCAGTTCGGGTGTGAAGCCCATGAACCAACCATCGCTGTGGAAGTTGGTGGTACCTGTCTTACCGCCCATATCGGCAGTAATGCCATAGGCATAGCGCAGACGCGCACCAGTACCCTCGTTCACTACATTGGTCAACATCGAGAGCATCTTCAGGTAGGTGTCCTCGCTCATGATCTCGGTCTGGCTGCCGGTGAACTCAGCGACTACATTGCCGCGGTTATCGGTGATGCGGGAAACATAGACCGGCTCGACACGCATGCCGCCATTGGCAAATGCCGAATAGGCAGCCACCATCTCACGAAGGGTAACTTCGCAGGCACCCAGACTCAACGCCGGCACGGGGTCGAGATAGCTCGTGATACCAAAACTGTGCATCCACTTGGCCAACTCATCGGGCGCCATAGTGTAATAGCCATTACGCTCAATCCAGTTCTCACGAGTGCCACGCATGAAGCCTGCCGAGATCCAGTTCTTGGAGTAGGTCAAAGCCTGCTTCAAGGTCATTCCGCCACCGCTTCCCTCGTTGGCAGGATTGTAAACCTCGTTGTGCCAGATAATGTTAGGTGCACCACCGGGGCGCGTTGAGCAAGGCGTCAATCCACCGAACTCAATCGCCTGGGAATAGACGAAGGGTTTTACTGTCGAACCAATCTGGCGACGGCCTGTCGATACCATGTCATACTTGAAGAAGCGGAAGTTAGGACCGCCCACATAGGCCTTGACAAAGCCCGTGACAGGATCCATCGACATCATGGCGCAACGCAGGAATGACTTGGTATAGAGCAACGAGTCGAGCGGGGTCATCTGAGCATCGAAGCCACCCTCATAATTGAACAGGTGCATCTGCACCGGTTTCTTGAAGTTATCCATGATCTCGGCATCACTCAGGCCCTGGTTCTTGAGGACACGATAACGCTCGCTGTGACGGATGGCAGCATTGATGAGCGCCTGTTTTCCGGCACTGGAGAGCTCCTGCTTGTTGTTAGTATAGGGATTCTTGGTGCCGCCGCGCTCACGCAGGAATGCGGGCTGCAACGTCTTGCTCATGTGCTTGTGGACAGCCTTCTCGGCATACTCCTGCATACGTGAGTCGATGGTGGTGTAGATCTTCAAGCCATCGGTATAAATATCATAATGTGAACCGTCGGGTTTGGTGTTCTTGTTGCACCAGCCGTAGAGCGGATTCACCTGCCATGCCACTGAATCATCGACAAACGCCTGCTGGTTCCATGAGGGATAGTCGCTGCGCTTAGGCTTCTTGGCGGTCATTACACGACGCAGTTCCTCACGGAAGTAGGGAGCCGGACCATCGTTGTGGTCGAGCTTCTTGAAGGTGATTACCAAGGGCAGCTGCTTGAGCTGTTCGCACTCAGCATCACTCAAGAATCCAGCCTTGACCATCTGTTCAAACACCACATTGCGGCGCTGACGTGTGCGTTCGGAATAGCGTACAGGGTTATAGTAGGAAGGATTCTTGCACATGCCGACCAGCGTGGCAGCCTCCTGGATGTTCAGGTCCTTGGGGTCCTTATTGAAGTAGACCTCTGACGCCATCTTGATACCCACGGCATTGTTGAGGAAGTCAAACTGGTTGAAGTACATCTTGACAATCTCGTCCTTGGTGTAGTAACGCTCGAGCTTGACGGCGATGACCCACTCGACGGGCTTCTTCAGGGCGCGCTCAAAGATGTTGTGCGACTCGGGTGAATAGAGCTGCTTGGCGAGCTGCTGGGTAATGGTACTGCCACCACCTGCACTCTTCTGACCCATGATGATGCGCTTGACGATGGCACGTCCGATGGCCCTCAGATCCACACCCGAATGATCATAGAAACGCGAGTCCTCGGTAGCAATCAACGCATCGGTCAGGTGAGGCGACATCTCGTCAAAGTCCACATAGATGCGGTTGCTGCGGCTGCGGTAATAGCGACCCATCTCCACACCATCAGCACTATAGATGGTCGAGGCAAACTTGTCGGTGGGATTCTTCAACTGGTCGATGGGCGGCATATAACCGATCACGCCATTGTAAATCAACACGAACATCGCAACAATCAAAGCAACGAAGATGGCAAAAATTGTCCACATCTTCCTGACGATGCTGCGACGCTTGTTTTTCTTCTTTCCAGTAGTTTTTTCGCTCATATATTTGTCTATTTATTATTCATTAATCCATTATCATTCAACCCATTGAATAAATCCAATAGGCCAAACAACAGTTTACAAACTGCAAATATAGTGTTTTTTTGATTTATACTCCCTAGTTTTTAGTTTTTAGTTATTGATAAAAAGAAGAAAAAGTGGATGAGGATAATGGGCAGCGGGGACGCGACAGGAGTCGCATCATAGATAAACCCTTTCAAAAATAGTCAAATCTCACTCCAGGTCATGACTATTAGCTATTCTTAATTAAATGTATTACCTTTGCAGGCATGCAATACGTTGGTGAACTGATTTCAATAGGCGTGGCTTTCTCATGGACAGCGACGGCCCTACTGAGCGAATATGGCAGCAAGCGCATGGGGAACTTGACACTCAACCTAATGCGCATGGTGATAACGCTTGTCTTCTCGGGCATCCTGTTCTGGATCATGACGGGGTCTCCCCTGCCAGCGCAAGCTAGTAACGAAGCCTACATGTGGATGATGCTGTCGGGCCTTGTGGGCTATGTCATCGGCGACTTCTGTCTATTCCAGTGCTACATTATCATCGGCTCCAAATTCGGCCAGTTGTTCATGACCTTAGCCCCCATCACAGCGGCTGTGATGGCCTGGTTCACGCTGGGTCAGCAGATCCGCCCCACGGCGATGCTCGCGATGCTTGTCACGCTTGCTGGTATTGCCATCAGTGTCCTGGGCCGCGGCGATAACCACAAACTGTCATTGAAACTGCCATTGGCGGGTGTGCTGTTCGCCATCGGAGCCGCCGTGTGCCAGGGTGTGGGATTGGTGCTGAGCAAAATCGGCATGAACCACTACGAGGCATCGCTCACGACCGATCTGGCCGGCTGGATGCTACCCTTCCATGCCAACTTCTTCCGCTGCATTGCGGGCACCATCGGTTTCACTGTGCTCATGGCGTTGCGTGAAGGCTTTGCTCCTCTTAGCAAAGGTGTTAGGGACCGCAAGGGAGTGACGACGGCATTGCTGACAACCATCTTCGGGCCCTTTGTCGGTGTGGGTGCTTCGCTGCTCGCTGTGCAATATACTGCAGCGGGCATCGCCAGCACCTTGATGGCATTGACGCCCATTATCATCATCTTGCCCGCCTGGTGGTTATTCAAACAGCCCATAACCGCCAAAAGCCTGCTGGGTGCCCTCATCTCGGTCATCGGCGTGTCGCTGTTCTTCCTGCTGTAATGGCAGACTGCTAGTGAAAGAACCGATGGCTCGCACTAAAGGGACCGGCTGGCGGCAAGGGTTGCAGCATCAGGGTGTCCAGAGTATCATTTCACTGGTTGTTGAGGAGAAGGCGCTTGAAGGCTGTGAAGCCGTTGGACATCTTGGTGATGTGCAGTTCACCACTGATGAAGCGCGCCAGCTGTTCGGGCAGAATTAACGGTTCCTCGATAATGTTTTCCATCAGATGCTTGAGCTTGGCAGGATGAGCCGTCGCGAGAGAAACGCCGGTCTCGCCTGGCTGCAAGTCCTCAATCATGGCGCGATAGGCGACAGCGCTGTGAGGATCAAGCAGATAGCCCTCGTCATCATAGGTGTGAAGTATCGTGTCAATGATCTGGTTGTCATCGTAGCTATAGGCATGGATGTGACGACAGATGTTGTCGTATGAACCCAACAAGTCGACAATACGGCCGAAGTTATTAGGGCAGCCTGCATCCAGTGCAGGAGCGATGCTGTATTGCGTGGGCTTGGGTCTGAAGACGCCCGTCTTGACGTAGTTGTAAAAGATATTGTTCTGATTCTCGACGCTTACAAAACGCTTGACGGGCAAGCCCATCGCCTGGGCCATGAGTCCGCTGGCAAGGTTACCCAAGTTGGAACACGGCACGGCAAACACCAACTTGCTGACATCCTCTTGACGCTTGACGAGCTGGGCATAGGCCCAGAAGTAATAGACCATCTGCGGGATGATGCGGGCATAGTTGATAGACATGGCACTGGTGAGGCGCATAGCGTCATTCAGTTCCTTGTCCATGAACGCATCCTCGACTAGTTTCTTGCAGTCGTCAAACGAGCCATTGACCTCAATGGCTGTCACATTGCCGCCCAGAGAGGCAAACTGTGACTTCTGTATCTTGTTGACGCCACCCCTGGGATAAAGGACATAGACATTGACACCCGGCATCCGCCAGAAGCTGTTGGCGACCGCACTCCCTGTATCCCCGCTGGTGGGAACCAGCACGTTGAGGGTGCTCCACTCGGGATGACAAGAGCGGTAATAGTCGAGCAGTCTTGCCATGAAACGGGTGCCCACATCCTTGAACGCCATCGTGGGACCATGGAACAATTCAAGCACATAGTGTCCACCAGGCGTCTTAATCAGCGGTATATCAAAATCAAATGCGTCGAAAACAATGTCATGAAGCACATCGGGGGGAACATCCCCCTGGAGCGCATAGGAAGCGATAGAATAGGCCATCTCCTGCAGCGTCAACCCACTCATATTGCGCAGGAACGCCTTGGGCAACCGCGGCAGGCTGTCAGGCATATACAAGCCACCATCGGGCGCCAGCCCCTTAGTAACCGCCTGCTGCAGTGTCGCAGTGTGTTGATGGTCATTAGAACTGTGATACAGCATCGTTCAGGATTTAGAAATTGGGAACCCTCTATTCACCATTAACAATAATCGTTCCGGGGGCACTAGGATTGAAGGTGTTCTTCACCCAGACGGGGATGTTCTTCATCGCCACGGGGGCAATGGTGGGCGGATAGATCACCTTGGCACCGGCATCACACATCTCCTGGGCCTGCTGATAGGTCATCTGGGGGATGACGGTAGCATCGGGATGAGTGCGCGGGTCGGCAGTCATGAAGCCGTCCACATCAGTCCAGATTTCAAGTGCCTCGGCATCGAGCAGTGTGGCAAGGATGGCTGCGGTGTAGTCGCTGCCGCCACGTCCCAGATTGGTCACGTCGCCCGTCGCCTTATCGCGCGAGATGAATCCCTGTGCCACGTGTACCCCTTCTTCTATATTGGCAAAGTCTTCCTTGACGAGGCGTTCGGTCTCTTCCCAATCGAGGACTCGTCCTGTGCCATCAGGCACCGTGCGCATATAGTTGAGAGACAGGTGAGGCACACCGTCCTCAAACATTCCCGCAACAATGGCCGACGACAGGATTTCGCCGTGTGCAACGATGGCATCACACACGCATTCAATCTCTTCAACCGGCATGTGGGGGTTGGTTGCAAGCGCCAGATAATAGGGCTTCAGGCTCTCGTCAATAAAGCGGTCGATAGTCGCATGCACCTGGTCACGCATCGACTCGATGACCACACCGTCGATGGCATCGTGGTGCCGCTTGCGCGCCGCCTCGAGCGTGTCCATGCACGAGATGTCACGTTGCTGGGCCTGTTCACACATCGCCAACAGCTGGTTGGTAAACCCGCCCATTGCCGACACGACTACCACGACAGGCTTGGCTTCGGCATTAACTATATCCCTGAGGTTGAGCAGACTCTCGACAGATCCGACCGAGGTCCCGCCAAATTTCATCACTTTCATTGCTATCTTATTTATTGCATTTTATTATATAACGTGAAAACCTGCGATTTATTAGACGGGAAACGATAAATTAATCATGTCGTGAATCCGCCATCGCTAGAGAGCTTAAGGGCTAAGGTATTAAAGGGCCCGAGCGGCCTAAAAAGAAAAGGCTAGAATAAGATTTTATTGCTCATTAGGCTCCAGAAATCGGATTTTATTGTAAATTTGCAAGCATGAACGACTGGGACCAGGACATCTATCACCTCAATGACGAACAACCGCAACCCGAACGCGGGTCGCTGCTGGTCGCCAAGCCCACGGTGGGCGACTTCTTCTTCAAGCGGTCGCTCATACTCATCGTTGACCCCGACGAGGGTGAGGGCGCTATGGGAGTTGTCGTGAACCACTATATGGGCTATAACCTGCGCGACATCATGCCCGAAATCGAGACTGTGGATGAAATTCCCCTGTACCTGGGAGGTCCCGTAGGCACCCAGATGCTATTCTACCTGCACACACTGGGGCCCGATGTGATTCCCAATGCCATTGACGTGGGTGATGGTGTGTGGTTCGGCGGTGAATTTGACGCTATCAGGCGTTACGTCGAGCTGGGAGGTCCCATCGAGGGACGCATCAAGTTCATTGTGGGCTACAGCGGCTGGGGAAAAGACCAGATTGCCAGCGAACTCGAGCGCCATGACTGGGCAGTGCTCCACAAGGGCAGCCGCGACCTGCTCATGGGCGAGGGCGATGATGAACAATGGCGCGAAGCCGTCGAACGCTTCGGCGACCGTTACCGCCTGTGGCTCAACCTGCCCAGCGACCCAAGTTGTAATTAGTAACAGATCAGAGATTAGAGAAACGACTGAAGACCAAATATGAGTATAATCATCGGCATTGACGCTGGTATCAGCTCCACCAAGATTATCGGCATCGAGAATGGCAAACGCATCATGGAGCCCTTGTCTGTCACGGGTAATGATGCGGTTGCCAACATCTATGGCGCCGTCGGCAAGTACCTGCTCAAGAACAACGACATGTCCCTACAGGACGTTGAACAAGTGATGATCACGGGAGTTGGAGCCACCGGGTTTTCCTCCAACATTCATGACTGCCCCACCACCCACGTCGACGAGTTCATCGCCAATGGCTTGGGGGCACGCTTTGATAGCGGCTTGGACCACATGATTGTTGTGTCGATGGGTACCGGCACTTCGTTGGTGCGTGTCGACGGGGATGACATCCGTCACATCGGCGGCATCGGCATGGGCGGCGGCACCCTGTTAGGCTTGTCACAGGCACTGCTCAACACCAGCAATATCAACGAGATCAGCCAACTTGCCGAAAACGGCAATTTTGCCCGGGTCAACTTATTGATCGAGGACATCTGTCACACTCCGGTCGATGGTTTAGCAGGCTATGCCACGGCTTCTCTGTTCGCCAAGGTCCTGCGCCGCACACCCAGTGACAACGACCTCGCCGCCGGCATCATCCACATGGTACTCGAGACCATAGGCTCGGCCGCAGTACTCTCGCAGCTCAATGGCGGCTTCAAGGACTTTGTCCTTGTCGGTGGTCTGACTGCACTTGATGCCTGCAAATATATCTTCCCAACGCTGGAGGAACTCTACGGTGTGCATTTCCACATCCCGAAATATGCTCCCTATTGCACGGCGCTGGGCGCAGCCTTGAGTTATAAATACGAAAACGCCTAACCTCACGTTAATATAGTATATGGAACTGACCGTCGTCATCGTCAACTACCGCGTGAAGTACCTGCTGGAGCAGACACTGCGCTCGGTGGAGCAAGCCATGCAGAGCATGGTGGGCGAGGTCATTGTTGTCGATAACCTGTCGGGCGATGACAGCATCGCCTTTTCCCGCGAGCGCCATCCTGGTGTGACCTATATCGAGAATCAAGAGAATGTGGGTTTTGCCCGCGCTAACAACCAGGCCATCATGCAGGCTCGCGGCGAGTTCACCCTCATCCTCAATCCCGACACCATCATCACACCGCGATGCCTACAGGAAGGGATTGCCTGGATGCGTTCCCACCCCAAGTGCGGAGCCATCGGCGCCAGGATGATGGACGGCAACGGCGTGTTCCTGCCCGAGAGCAAACGCTCCTTCCCCACCCCTTGGGTCTCGTTCTGCAAGATCTTCGGTCTTTCCAAGCTCTTCCCCCGTTCACCCTGGTTTGCCAAGTATCATCTGCGCTACCTGAGTGACCTGGAACCGCAATGCATCGACATCCTGTCAGGTGCCTATATGCTGTGCCGCACTGACGTATTGCAGCAACTGGGCGGCTTTGACGAGGACTTCTTCATGTACGGCGAGGACATCGACCTGAGTTACCGCATCGTCAAGGCGGGCTACGAGAACTGGTTCCTCCCTACCCCGATGGTCCATTACAAGGGCGAGAGCACCCATAAGGACTCGATGCGCTATGTGCGGGTGTTCTATGACGCGATGCTCATCTTCTACCGCAAGCATTTCCCGCGCTTCAACGTCATCTTTTACCCTGTCGTCAAGTTGGGTGTGATGGTGCGTGCAGGCTTAGCGATGGCCAAGCGTCTGGTCAAGCGCCTATTGCCGTATAAGGTGTCACCTGCCCATGAGCAATGGCCCTGGGTAATCATCAGCGACCGTGCCGATGAGGTGGCACGACGAGCAGGCATCAAAGCCTACAAGGACAGCATCCCCGCCACGGGCGAATGCAACGTGCTCATCGATGACGGATGCCACACTTGTGCCCAGGTGGTGGACTACATCCGCGAGCACGGCGGCAAAGACCGCCTAGCGTTCCATATCTTCGCCGACCGGCACGGTATAATTATCTCTCCTAAAATGTCATGATTATGAGCCAGTTGCTGAGTAATGATACCATCGTCTTGCGAGCCCTCGAGCCAACAGACCTCGACACGTTATACCGCTGGGAGAACGATACCGCCCTGTGGACAGTGAGCGACACAGTCGCCCCCTACTCACGCGAGGCGATCTGGACCTATCTGCAACAGAACACGGGCGACATCTATGCCCAGCGCCAGCTACGGCTGATGATCACCCTGGCAGAAGACGGCACGCCAATTGGCACCATTGATTTCCTGAACTTCGACCCGCTGAACAACCGGGCTGAGCTAGGATTGTTCATCGCTGCCGAGTGGCGAGGCCGTGGGCTTGGGCGTCTGGCTCTTGACCGCCTCACCGACTATGCACGTAACCACATAGGCTTGAGGCAGTTATATGTATTTATTGCGTTAGATAACACGGTGTGCCTCCAATTGTTCGAGGACTATGGATACCGTCGCGTCGGCATTCTCCAGTCATGGGTAAAACGCGGCACCAACTACCGTGACGTTGCCCTGTTACAAATGATTCTGTAATTGACTATGGCACGCGACAACCGAATCGACTCACTCAAGGGACTGCTGATCATCCTGGTCATCCTGGGCCATGTCATCACCACGCTCGACAACGTCAACATGGTAAACCATGCGGTGATGGGGCTCATCTATATCTTCCACATGCCCTTGTTTATTCTCATCTCGGGTTACCTGACCAAATCCCCCGAGAAGCAACCCGCCAGTGACATGTGGCGCGGCGTGCTCAATATTTTCATTACCCTGTGTATCTTCCAGGTGCTGAGCGGATTAATGATATGGTCCATGGGCGGTGATTTTATCAAGGCCGTCACCATGCTCCCCTTCGGCATACTATGGTATCTCCTCAGCTTGATTTATTGGCGAATCGTGCTATACTATACCCCGAAGGCGTTGTTAAACAGGCCGTTACTCTACCTGGCTATCGCGCTTGCCGTGTCGTTGCTGTGTGGTCTCACCCACCTGGGTCGTTTCCTGTCGCTGCAACGTAGCATGAACTTCTACTTCTTTTTCCTGCTGGGTTATTATTATCGCCAGGGAGCCCTGTCCAAGCGGTGGTGGAATAACAATGTGCTGCATGCTGCCACAGCTGTGGTGTTGCTGCCCCTCATCTTCTGGCTCTATCCCCGCTGCGGAAACATCATGAATGGTGCCGACCACTATCCCATGAGCGGCATGACCGAGAAGGCCCTGATCCTGATCTGCTCGACGGCAATATCGCTACTGGTGTTCAACTTAGTCAAGGACTTCAAGTGGCTGCGAGATTTTGGCAAGAACAGCATGTTCCATTATCTCTACCACATCTTCTTCGTTTCGATTCTGGCAGTACTATTAACCGAGTACAACATTCCCACGTCATTCCCCTTTATCCTGCTATATACCGCTATCATTGTGGTGTTGCTGACTCTCATCAGCCGGGTGAAATTCCTGAAGTGGCTCACTGAGCCTTTCATCAAACGACGCACCACGCCACAGGCATCGTAGCCAGCCATAGCATGACAAAAAAACAAGACCGGTGGGGATGCCCCATCGGTCTTGTTTTATCATTACTTGTAAAATTCTGTGCGAGAATCTATTATTTGACCTTTGCCAACAGATCGGCATCAGGGTCGACAGCGACAATCTTGCCGCTCTTGTCAATCAGGAAGGAATGGTAGCCCTCGTCGAGTCGCCAGCTCTTACTGATAGTTTCCTGTGCATCGACCGAAGTGCAGAACTGCGCCGAACGGTCCAAGTTGTCCAGTGCCACTATCGTGTTGAAGACACTGATACTGCGGTCCATATTCACCGACACGTGATTGTAGGCAACTCCAGGAAGACGGGACAGACGGTCGTAGTGGATATTGGCAAGTCGTGACTCGGCATCCGATGACGACCAGAAGGTGAGCAACACATTCTCACCCTGGTGCTGCATCAACGGCGACAAGCCGTTATTGTTGCCCAGAACGAGAGATGGCGCCTTGTAACCGATTCGGCTGTCGGCAGGGGCCGAGTAATAAGCCGATGTAAACAAGGTCAACATCGCCACAGTAGCTATCGCCAAAAACGTCTTATTCATTCTTTCTTAGCATTGGTTCATAATCAGTTGTCATCGCGAGTACCATTCGGCAGTCTGGACGACATGGCAGAAACAAGTTTCTGACCATCCCAGTTTCATCGCCCGCACAACGGGTTCTGATAGGGACTGCAAATTTAGTCAAAAAAAGTTATTAACAAGTGCTTTCAATAGTTTTTTGTGTATTTCTGAGCCTAAAATAACGTTTTTTGGGATAAAATCAGGTTTTTTATGGCTCTGTACCGGTCATTCCTGCCGCCACCAGCATACTGCATTTTTCGGTAATTAATAAAATAGTTGTAACTTTGCCAAAAATTTAGAACATCACCTTCTAACATTGATTATGAAGAAAATTGCGAAATTCTATATGATGCTTTCCTGCCTGATTCTGGCTGTTGCATCATTCACTTCATGTGAGTGGGACAAGAGTCCCGAATATGATCACCCAACATGTGTTACCTATACCATCTCGTCGGGTATCCTTTCGTTTGAGGGCCCCGAGCAGTTACAGCGTGACATCCTGGCATGGATAAAAGAAAACAGTATGGACTATGACAAAGAGGTCAAGTACTCGACTGGAGAAGCGTCGGAGTTCGTCAAGACCGATGCCGAGGCCATCAAAAAATATGATGAAGAATATATGCCCTTGTTCAAATCCTATCTTAACGAGTTAAGGAAAAAGTTGGAACTCGGCACTTACGGTGCATTGCCCAACGACAAGGTCAGGATTCTCTTCTACACGGCGGCCGGTCGCCTGCAGGGCGAAAGCGGACATCTCAAGTATGAGCAGATCGAGTTCAATTATCCGGAGCCATAACTTCCCACGACAGACATCACAACGTTCTAGTATAATATGGCAAAGTTAAGAATCAGTGACGACTGGTGGACGGCTCCTGCCGAAGCCGAGAGCGGCAACCTGATCCTCGTGACAGGGCGCCGAGCCATGGACAATGTTATCCAGACGGGAGTGTACCGTTACCGTGTGGAAGTGACCTGGCCCTACGAGGGTGATGACAAGGGACTGCCTGTTTATGCCGACAGTAAGGTGATGGAAGAAGTCACCGACGCCCTGAATGAATGCTTTGACCGCGACCCGGTTGCAGTGATGACAGGGATCTACACTGGCGACGGACAGCGCAACTGGGTATTCTACACCCGCTCGCTGCACATCTTCCAACGCAAGTTCAACGAGGTGATGGCCCCCTTCCCTGCCCTGCCGCTAACCTTTGAGGCCGAGGAAGACCCCGACTGGCAGGAATACCGTGAGATGTGCCAATGTGAAGTCGCCGACGGCGAGGACTGATTCTCTCGCCAACTTCACTCCATTTTCAAAAACAACTTAAACAACAGGCATCCGCACTCGGTAGCCTCACGCTAAGCCGCTAAGGATATTTAAGGGGCTGACGCACTCTGATTTTTTTACATATCATTACCGTTAATTGATCATGAATTAATTAATGACAATTCGCGATAATTCACGTAAAGACAATACAATGCATCCGCGCTCCTGTGTCAAATGGAACGCGGATGCCATCTTAATCAATAATTCTTAGCGTCTTTGCGCCTTAGCGTGAGGTCTTCTGTCGTGGGGCGACCACGCCAAGGCGAGGCCCTACAATGCGGATACCAGCTAAAGGCTAAAGGCTATTGGCTAATGGCTAGAGGCTAATGGCTAAAAGCTAATCACTTCACCCTGTACTCCAGGGCAACGGACTGTTGCTTGAGACCGGCGGGGAGCTGGACCTCGATGGTGCCGTTGCTCACCTTGCTCTTGACTTTCTTGCCGTTGCTCACCAGTTTCACGCTCTGGCCTTTCTTGGGCAGGTTCTTGCTCCAGCTAATCGTGGCTGGCAGCCGTTCGCCTTCCTTGAGCATATAGATGGCATAGATGGTGCGGCCGTCCTTGGAGGCGGTAAACCACACGTTGCCATCGTGATAGTCGGGTGTTGCCACCGTGTTATAGATGGCCTTGCCGTTACGCTTGAGCCAGTCACCGATGCTCTGCAGGCGCTCGACGGCTTCGGGCTGGATGAGTCCCTCGGGTGTGGGTCCCACGCCCAGCACGAGGTTACCGCCCTTGGCAACAATCTCGACAAGGGTATTCACGACACGCTCGGGGCTTTTCCAGCGAGGACGGGGCACCCAACCCCAGTCGTCACTCAAGGGGATACAGCTCTCCCAGGGGAAATTGAGCTGGGTCGCGAGGATGGTGCGTTCAGGGGTCTGGTAATTCTCGTAGGGGCCATGGATGGTGCGGTCTACCATGATTAGTCCAGGCTGGTGGCTGCGTGCCATCGTAGCGATTGCCGGCATGTCGATGTCCTGATTGTTCTCGGGGCACACCCATCCG
>JAEEGL010349936.1_pt1 | contig 15235 bp, 11 predicted proteins | sample 9134231 | NCBI WGS metagenome assembly JAEEGL01 (sample SAMN16246548, study PRJNA631951) | gut metagenome | biome: gut microbiome; feature: rumen; material: fiber-attached | host: Bos | place: Iran: Karaj | collected 2018-10 | reverse complement strand
TTGCATACGGCGAAGGCGATAAATTCAAGGCTCTTGAGTTCACAGACGGTCATACATATCAGACTGAGGGCGCAGGCCTTATGAAGAATGCGCCGAACAAAGAGAACGCAAAGAAGTTCCTCGATTTCCTTATCAGCGCAGAAGCTCAGGAGATTGTTCCAGAGACACAGTGGATGTATCCGGCGAACAATTCTGTAGAGCTTCCGGAAAGCTACAAGGCTGTATCTGCTGTTCCGGCGAAAGTTCTTACAGTTGATATGGATGAGCTTGATAAAGCCGTTGAGATTATTTTGGCTGTTCTTGCTGAAAATTAATAGATGAAGCAGTTCGCCGCCTTTTGCGGCACGGCTGTTGCTGTGTTGCTCGTCCTGTTTTTTTGTGTGACCGCAGTTTCTGCTTTTGCGCCGGCTTTTTCTGGCGATTCGGGGGCTGCTTTTGGGGCGGGTAGCGGGGCGCAGCCTACGGGCAAGTCCAGTTCGGGCGCGGATGGCTCTGGAGTGTCAGGTTTGACTGCTCCTGACGGTTCTGGGGTTGTGTCCGCGTCTGCAAAAGATGCGGCTTCGGGTGCAAATGAATCTAGATCAGCGGCTTCGGACGCGTTCTGGCGGCGGATTGTCAAAATTAAAAATATCCTGTTTTTTACGATAAAACAGGCTTTCTTTTCTACGGTGGTCGCTCTCATAATCGGGGTGCCCGCCGCGTTCCTTGTAGCCTGCCGAAAGTTTCCCGGCAGGCGGTTCCTTGCTTCTCTTTCTTCCGTTTCTCTCTGTATTCCGCCACTTTTAATTGCGCTAGGTTACGTTATTTTCTTTGGAATGAACGGCGTTTTTAACCGAACTGTAATGGCTATTACAGGCATAAAGGAACCGCCGTTCACGTTTCTGTATTCTTTTGCAGGAATTATAATTGCACACGGATTTTATAACTTTCCGATAATAATGCGGACGGTTTCTGATACGTGGCGCAATTTGCCGGAAGACGAGTATAACGCGGCGGTTCTTTCGGGTGCGGGGCGGTTCAGAATTTTCCGCACGGTGACGCTTTTCCAGCTTGCGCCGTCAATCGCAGGTGGCTCTGTAATCGTATTTTTGTACAGTTTTTTCAGTTTCGTGATTGTTCTGTTGTTCGGGCAAGCTGGTGGCTCAACGATGGAAGTAGAAGTGTATCAGGCTGCAAAAAACACGCTCGATTTTAAGTATGCTGGGCAGCTTGCCCTTACGGAAACGGCGGCAGCTTCGCTTTTTGTTGTCGGGTACGTGCTGCTCGGCAAAAAAGGGCGAAGAACCCATGCCGGAGTTAGCTCGCTGCCGCCTGTACGCGTTCATGGCGCGGCGGAGATAGCGGGGCTTGCTGTAATTGGCGGAGCAATCCTGCTGTTTTTGGTGTTGCCGCTCACCGCTATAGTGTTTACTGGAGCAGGGGAGCTTATAAAGCTTTTTTCACAGAAAAGTTTCTCGAACGCACTTTTGAATACAGTTGCAACTTCGCTTGGAAGCGCGTCGCTTTGTGTGGTGACGGCGTTTTTCTTTGCGTGTGTCGCCCGCCGCGCCGATCCATACGGGAAAAGCATCCTTTTCCGCATTGTGCCGCTTTTGCCGATGGCAGTATCATCGGTTGTAATAGGGTTCGGGCTTACGAACGTTATGCGCCGCTTTCACATTGCGGGAACACCGATTATGCTTGTAATAACGCAGGCTTCTTTGACATGGCCGCTGGCATTTCAGCAGGTACGCGGTGCAATGGAGCGGATTCCGATGGCAGTTACAGATGTGGCTTCGCTTTTGTCGCCCTCGCGCTTGGACGTGATTTTCCGGGTGCAGCTTCCGCAAACTCGGAGGGCTTTGTTTTCGGCATTCGCATTTTGTGCCGCAATAAGCGCGGGCGACTCGAACTTGCCGCTAATTTTAGGAATACCACGCTTCGAGACGCTTTCGCTCTATACGTACCGGCTTGCAGGAGCGTATCGGTTTGCAGCTGCGTGTGGTAGCGGTACGGTTTTAATTGTTTCGTCTATGGCGCTTTTCGCGTTTTCAGACAAGTTGGCAGGAAGTGGTAAACGTTCTAGGAGAGAATAGAACAAGAGTTGAGTTTAATAGGTAAAAAGGAAAACTCGAATTTTGTTCTTTGAGAGGAGCTATGTTTTTTACGGCAGAAAACTTACACATGGATTGGGAATCGGTTTCAATAGACTTCTCCGGCTGTGTTGACAGCGGAAAAATGCTCGTCATTGTTGGGCATTCCGGCAGCGGCAAGTCAACTGTACTGAAAATGATGGCAGGACTTTTACCGCCCGGAAAAAACGCGCGAATTACGCTTGACGGCACTGACATAACGAAAACTCCAGCCGGAAAACGCCATATAGGTATGGTTTTTCAAAGTCCCGCGCTTTTTTCCCACATGAGAATTGTTGATAATGCAGCGTATTCTCTTGCCGCTGCCGGAATGCGCCGGAAAGAACGCTACGAAAAAGCCTCGGAATGGCTTTCGCGCTTTGGTTTGGAAGGGTTTGAAAAACGCTGGCCCGATTCTCTTTCCGGCGGAGAAGCGCAGAGAGTTTCACTTGTCCGGACTCTTATTGCGGAACCTCGGCTTGTTTTGTTCGACGAGCCTTTTTCCGCGCTTGACGCCCCGCTTAGAAAAAAGCTTTCGGAAGAGCTTCGCCAGTGGCAAAAAGAACTGGGGTTTGCAGGAATCGTTGTAACTCATGATATAGAAGAAGCCCGTGCTCTTGGGGATGAAATAACAGTTATGAAAGGTGGCAAGCAAGTCTGGAGCGGACTCCCGGCAGATTTTGAAGAATCGCTGCTTGTATAGTTTGTTCTATAGATATTCTAATTTCGTGGTGTAAATCCCGAATCCATAATATCAAGCATACATTTAACGACTTTCGGATCATACTGAGTGCCGGAATTTGCTATCAGCTCTTCTCTGACCATGCTCATCGGAAGTTTTTTCCGGTAACAACGGTCTGAAGTCATAGCATCGTATCCGTCAGCAACGCTGATTATCCGTGAGAAAAGCGGAATCTCTTCGCCTTTAAGACCATCTGGATATCCTTTTCCGTCATATCGCTCATGATGATGGCGCACTACTGATGCAGCTCCTGGCAGCGAGCCGAAATCAGCAAGAATCTCACCGCCTTTTGCCGCATGGGTTCTCATAATATCCATCTCGTTGCTTTCAAGAATATCCGGCTTTGAAAGAATCGAGTCTGAAATACCTATCTTTCCAACATCGTGAATAATCGCCATGTAATAAATGTTCTGCTGGTCCTGTTTAGAAAGCCCCATCCTGTGCGCCAGCTCCTTTACATAAAAGCTTACGCGCGCCGAATGACCGGAAGTATATTTATCCTTTGCTTCTATTGTATTTGCGAAAAGTTTGAGCGTCTGTTCTATTGTAATGCGAGCATTCTCTTCTTTTTTCTGCAAATCAAGGACTTTGATAATAAACGGAATACAGATAAGAAGCGATGAACCGGAAACAATCGTCAGAATCAGAATTGCATAATAGTACCAAGCGTGTGATATTTCTATTTTTTGCTTGTAATTGAGCGTAACTTCACTGGGCACATAAGTTCTTGGCGCGAACATGATGAATCCGTATGTGATTGTACCACCTGCTGGTATGGTAAGATTGTAGTCTTTCGGTGGATTTATTGTCTGAATTCTGTTTTGTTCAGAATAAATGCCGTTCCAAGAGTCTGATATATAAGCTTTTTCGGGCAGTTCAAACTGAATTTGCCAAGATGTAATGTCATAACTTGTCGGATTTGTTATCGTTCCGTCGTATTGTGCGGCTTGCAGGGGGTTTCCGGATTCGAACCATTTTTTCGATTCGTTCTGGACAAGACTGCCATATGGTTCAGTATATGAATGGGAAGTAAGAATGATAGAGTCGGTTATTTCACCGGTTTCGAATACTGCAGGTAGTAATAAGGATAATGCAAGAGAAAGTAAAAAAATTGCAGAAACGACAATCAGCAAAGTTATTAATCTTTCCTTGTTATTCAGCAGCATCAGTTTTCTCCCATATTGTAAAACCGCTCCTCTGGCATTTTTTCGAAGTAGTCCAGAAGATACGCAAGTTGCTCCTCCCTGACGGAAGTATTAAGAATTTTGGACCGGAGGTAATGTGCATACATGAAATTGTCCAAAAAGAATGTGAAGAATCTTTTGGATCGTGTTGCATAGAATTCCTCAGGCTGATACTCAATAAGGTCGGCTGTAAAATTTTCAGCTTCCTTATACATATCTATGGTACTACTAACAGGATAAACCCTTTTTTCAAAATTGGAAAGATTAGAATTGAAAAATTTGATAAATTTGATATTTGACAGCTCTGCAAAAATCCACGGTTTTTGTACTGCCGCCCTGCCGATCATGATTCCGTCCATTTGCGGCGCGGCTTTACAAAGTGCTTCGTATGAGCGTGCATCTGATACACAGCCGTTTCCGACTATGGAGATGGAAGATGATTGTGTTTTTTTTTCGTCTTGCGATGTATTCGGATTTTGTGGAATCGTTTCGCTTTGTGAAATTTTTCCACCGTTTTTTTCGATATGTTCGATAAGTTTTTGGATGTAGAGCCAGCGGGCAGGGCGGGAATATTTTTCCTTGCGGGTGCGCGGATGGAGCACGATTCGTGTTATGCCTTCTTCAAGCAGCATGTCAACGAACGAGAAAAAAGAGTTTTCCGTGAAATCTTCATCGCCAAGCCGCATTTTCGCGCTGAAACGCATGTTTCCTACGCTGGATTTTACGGCGCGGAGCATTTCGCGTGTTTCAGACTGCGGTTTCATCATCCAGGCGATTCCTGCGCCGTGCTTGTATATTTCAGGGGCGGAACATCCCATGTTTATATCAATGCCTAGTCCGCCTTTTTCTCTGACAATGGCGGCTGCTTCTGCAAGCTTGTTGCCGTCTTCGCCTGTAAGCTGCCAAACGATTTTTTCTGGCTCTGGCCCATTGAGTATGTAGTATTTTTCGAATTTTCCGCCGTTCACAAGAGATGCGGCGTTTATCATTTCTGTGTAGTATTCGTCGCAGCCGCCATGCCTGTAAATAGCACGGCGCAGTGCCTCGTGGCTCAATGTTGCCATCGGTGCAAGAAGAAGTTTCATATACAAATGTCAACCTTGAAAATTGATGGATTTGAAAGTTCTTTTTGGGAAAACATCTGCTTTCACCGGATTTTGTCTCGAAAAACGGCTGGCTCGAAGCTGCGCTGCGGAATGCCGCGCAACCGACGCGCCGCATTTCATGCGTCTTTGTCCGTCGGTATGCTTGTGCAGATGTTTTCCGTTCCAAAATCCAGCTACGCAGCTGTTTGTCGTAAAACAACTGCGCAGTTTGCTGTTAAACATTCCCATTTATATATGAGAACTTTTTTAGATCTAAAGTTCGGAGTCAAAAATCTTGAAGATTTCTTCTTTCGTGAAAAGTCCGCACTCAACCATATCCAGACACTGCTCGCTTACGCTTCTGTTGAAGAAAAGCAGGTCATCGGTACATATTGTCATGCGCACACCTGCATCGTACATCTTGCGGATAGGATGCTCCTTGAGCGATGGTACTGAACAAAGCATTACGTTGCTGGCTGGTGTTATGTTACAACGGATTTTCTTGTCAACAAGATACTGAAGTATCTTGTCGTCTTGTGCTGCTCCAATTCCGTGCTGTACTTCATCAAGCTCAAAATAATCTACGAATTGTTTTACGGATATTGCGTCAGAAACTTCTCCAATATGTGCCTTTTTCTTTACACCAAGTTTTCCGGCAAGGTCATATATCGGTTTGAAAGTTTCCAATCCTTCAAAAACTTCTGGGCCGTAAAGATCGATACTCTTAAAAACTCCGCTTTCAATACAGGCAGGAGCCCATGCTTTTATTTTGTCAGCTGGAAAAAGTTTTCCCATACCGAGTTCCGGTCGGAAATCAATTTTATCAGCGAATTTTTCTTTTATCCGCTGAACCATGTCCAGATATTTGTCTATGCTGTTGCCCCAGTGTCCTACGAACTGAATATCGACACTGCCTTCAAGAATTGTTATTCCGTCTGCTACTGCATCTTGCAGCGATAGTGTGATCAAATCTTGTGCGTCTTTTCCAGTCATTACCCTTGGGCGTGTGTAATCACCGATGTATTGGTGCATTTCGGTGAGGCCGCCTTTGTAGATTTTCTTGGGAAAATCGGGAATATAAAATCCTGCCCAAGGTACATACGAAGCGTATCGCATTCCTAAATTAAGGTGATTGTGGGCTTCAACTTTTTTATGGGAGACGAAATCACTGACACTAACAGAACTCATAACAGTTTAATACTCCAACTACATATTAAATAAAATAGGCGGAACTGGAAAATGAAGAAAGAATAGAAATTATTTTACAATTACGCCTTATACAATATTCTAGCTCATTTATCGGCAGAATTCAGGTTTTTCTTGAAAAAAACGTAAGTACCAAAAAATTCTGCCGATATGGTTGAGAGATTATCTAAAAATTCTCCATTTGTGCCACAAGCGATGCGAATGTATCCACAGCTGCCTGAACAGGTGCGGTGGAAGTCATGTCTACTCCAGCAACTTTGAGCGAGTCGATCGGATAACGAGAGCCGCCCGAACGAAGGAACTTGAAGTAGTCTGAACGCTCTTTCTCTCCGCCTTTCGTCACTTTTTCTGCAAGCGCAAGTGACGCGGAAATTCCTGTGGCATATTTGTAGACATAGTATGCATTGTAAAAATGCGGAATACGCAAACCTTCAAGGTCGCTTGTTTTTTCAAACTTAACATCCGGTCCGAAATATGCTTCAAGGAGTTTTCTGTATTCGGTGCGCAAAACCTCTACTGTGAGCGGTGTTCCGTTCTCAACAAGAGAATGCGCTGTATGTTCGAACTCTGCGAACATTGTCTGGCGGTAAAGTGTCGCAAGAATGTCGCCGGCACGCTCCGCAATAAGATAATTCTTGAGGTTTTTGTCGGTTGTGTTGTTCATGAAATACTGGAAAACAAGCTGCTCGTTGAAAGTAGACGCGACTTCAGCCTCGAAAATCGTGTAGTTGTAATGCATGAACGGATTCGAATGAACAGAGAACCATGAATGCATGGAGTGTCCGCCTTCATGCGCCATTGTGAATACATCGCGAAGAACATCTTCTTTATAGTTCAGCAGTATATAAGGATAGCCGATATATCCGCCGGCAGAGAAAGCTCCGGAGCGTTTTCCCTTATTTTCGTATTTGTCCGCCCATCCGTTCAAAAGCCCGTCACAAAGTGTGTCGGTGTAATCTGTGCCGAGCGGAGCAAGCGCGTTCCGAATGATTTCAACAGCATCGTTGTAGGGCGTTACTTTTTTCACGTCTTTTACGAGCGGAACGTACATGTCATAGTGGCGAAGTTCCTTAACGCCCAGAAGCTCTTTTCGAATGGCGTAATATTTGTGAAGCGGTGCTAAATTTGCACGTACTGTCTTTACAAGATTGTCGTAAACTGATTCCGGCACATTGTCCGGGTAAAGAGCCATTGCTCTTGCAGACTCGTAACCTCTGGAACGCGCTTCGAAAATATCGTGGTTCACACTTCCCGCATAAAGAGAAGCGATTGTATTTTTGTGCGTGTCGAAAGTCTTGTAAAATTTGAGATATGCTTTTTTGCGGATATCCCTGTCGGGGTTCTGCATAAATGAAGACCATGTTGACTGAGTGAGCGGTCTCAAGCCTTCTTGCGTGCGTACCGAGCCAAAATCAAAATCAACATTCGTGAGCATTGAGAATGTTTTCTGCGCTGTCGTTCCGCTTTCGCCTTCGAGTGACAGTAGCCGCTCTTCTTTTTCGCTTAGAATGTATGGCTTTTTGCGAAGAAGTTTCGTAAGGAATATTTTGTAATCGTTGAAATCGGGGCGTTCAATCCATTCTTTCAGCGTATTTTCATCTATTGTCTGAATTTCAGGGATAAAGAAGCTTGTGTTTGTGTCTGCGGCTGAAGCTGTCATCATGAAACGGCCGTATTTGTCCTGATTCATGTTGTCCTCAGCATCTCCTGCTGTAAGAAGGAATGCATACGAACCTGTTGTTTCTGTCACCATTTGAAGTCGGCAATATGTGTCGAGCGAGTTGCGCAGTGAGTCCGCGCTTTCTGCGAGCTTTCCTTTGAATTTAAGAAGCTCATCGGCAAGAATCGGGATAAGCGCAAGGTCGTCTTCCCATTCAGAATCTTTCATGTATAGGGATGTAAGGTTCCACTTGTCTTTTGCCGGGATTTCGTTCCTGGCCGGAATTTTATTCGATTTCATAGGTTAAGTATAACTTATTAAACAATGTTTTGTAAATTGTTCATTTGAAAGTATTATAGGTAACCTCTAAAAAACTTCAGTAGAAATCTGCAGGTAAAAAAAGAGGATTGAAAATGGGGCTAGAAATGAAAATAAAAAGATTGTAAAGTCTCTGTGTCCGGCTTTATAATTGTCCTATGAAAAGGAAAGACGCAAAAATCATAGGAGATAATGGGTAGAGAAATGACACCGTATTTTACAGCGATATCTTTCATAAACTTTTTTACTCTGGTGATGATGATTATTTCTATCATAGGCAATTCTTCAATCAGTTATTTCCAAAGGTCAAACTTTCTTAAAACTTGCATTACTGTTTTTGTTATTTGCGTCATGGAAATTCTGACAATGTATTTGGACGAAGCTCCAGTTAAATGGAGATGGCTTCATATCCTTTCGAATTTCATAGGTTTTTCTATCACGCCTCTTATCCTTGTGTTCCTGGGAAATGCTTTGCGTCCTTATAAAAGCAAGAGTTTCAAGATACTTATTATATTTTGGGGAATATACGTTATCTGGATGATTGTGACGCTTGCCATGGGAAACAGAAAAAGTGTTTTCTATGTCGATTCAAATAATAAGTATTACAGGGCAGAAGGTTTTTCCATACATATTGTTGTTTATTCTTTCAACCTTATTTACTTTTTTATGGAGAATATCTTTCTTTCAATCAGGTTTTGGCAGAATAACAAGATACTTTTGTTCGCGAATTTTATATTTGCGATGACAGGAAATGTGATACAAGTCCTTTACCCGGAGATTCAGATAACATGGGTGTGTTCGATAATATCTATTTTGATTTACTATTTGTACTATAGCTCGTTGTATCAGGGATTGGATATGCAAACATATCTCTTGAACTACACGAGTTTTGACAGATGGCGCAGAATGCAGAAAAAGGATGTTGTGCTTGTCATCGTGGAAATTGATAACTTCACAAAATTGAAACTCAATTATAGCCGCGAGCAGATAGACAAGATTCTTGTGTCGGTTTCAAGGTTGTTCAACGATTTTTACAAAAAATATGGACGATGCTATAGAATCAGCAGTGAAGAATTTTGCGTTGTTATTGATGACACGAAACTTGATGTTGAGCTTTTGAACAAACAGTTTTTTATAGAAGTCGCAAAATATAATTTTGATATTCCCGATCTGCCTCTTGTTTCAATTGGTTATGCGCTGCTTGCACCGAAAGAGGACATAAACATAGTTTTTTCATCTGCGGACGTCAAAAAACGCGCATTTATGAAAGAGCGGATCGGTTTCCTGTATTAGTGTATGGGAAACGTTGCGTTTAAGACTTGCTGCATTGTAAGAAGCACCGAGACCCTTTGTTTTTTTAGAGATTGCCCCCTGTTAATTCGGAACGAAAATATACCCTGATTTACTTACAGATACTATATGCTGAGGAGTTTTCCTGTCTTCTTCGATCAGAAGCCGTAATGCCCTTACGTTGGTATACACGTTGCTTTCGAGCGTTTTTTCATCGGGAATAGGCTCATTCCAGACATTCTGGTAAATCGATTTGAGCGGAAGTATTTTGTTCGGGTTCTGGATAAAGTAAAGCATCAGTTCCAGCTGCTTTTTGCGCATTCGGATCGGCTGCCCATTTTTTTTCAATTGGCAATTCTCCATGTCGAGCTCAAAAATCCCGCTTTTATAAACTGATGAGACAGCTTTTTTCTCGAAGCCCATAAGTGAGAATTTCGAAATCATCCTGTCGATTCGCATCATAAGTTCATCTATATAAAATGGTTTCGTAATGTAATCATCGCAACCCTCACGGAAACCTTCAATTTTTGTATTGTTGTCGCTTATGGACGAAACAATTAAAACAGGCAGCATTTTGTTTTGCAGCCGGATTTGGCGAAGTATGGACATTCCGTTTTCGTCGTTGCCAAGATTCAAATCCAGAACAACGCACGAAGCTAAATTGTTCTTAAGATTCTCTATGGCATCTTTTTTGTTGAAACATTGTATTACATCATAATTATGCTTGCGAAGGTTAGATGCAATGAAATTATTCAGATAATCTGAATCCTCTACAACGATAACAGTTTCTTTTTCTTCACGAGTATAATTATCTTCATCATCTTTTGGTGTCATATTACAATTCTATCGGAAAAAACTGAAATTTTTATAAAATTTCAAATTTTTTTTTGTAAAAAAGTTCCCGGCAGTCTGTTCCTGTAAGCGAAAATATCCAGAAATAATCGTTTTCTTTTGTTTATCTTCTATATAGTATTATTCAATTTTTCGGAATTTAACCGTAAAGATACTTCCGTGTTCGGCTTTTGTATTTTCTTTGTATGAAAGTTCCAAATCGTTCAATTTGCATATTTCGTTGACTACATAAAGTCCCAAGCCAGTTGTTTTCTCTGAGCCGGTAGGTTTGGAGCCGATGTTTGCAAATCTGTTAAAAAGGACAATTTGTTTTTCTTTCGGAATGCCTTGTCCGTCATCAATTATATCCAGATAAACAAATTCTCGGTCACTGTGAATTGAAACGGTTATGTGGCCGCCGGATTTCGTGTATTTTATTGCGTTGTCCACAAGGTTTGCATAAATGCCTTTCAGACTGTTTTCGTCGCAGAATACTCTGGGGGCTTTTTTTGAGCATTCAAAAACAAAGCTTTGCTGTTTATAGTTCGCTTTGCTTATAAGGAATTTGTTCTCCATTGTCAGGTATTCTTTCAAATTGATGATTTTCGGATTTGTCAGGAAACGGCCGTCTGAAATTTTATATGAATTCAAGACATTCTGAATGATTATATCGATTTGATTCGCGCTTTCCTGTATGTTGGCTATAATATCATCAAGCTGAATTTGCGAAATTCTGTTCTGCGCTTGGTTTTGAGGGACCAATGCAAGCTCGCTATTAATTTGCAGCTGTTTTTGGAGCCCTTGCGATGTAAAATCGGACAGTCGATGCATTTCGTTCAGCAGAATAGTCAGCGGTGTATTTACGTTGTGAGTGATAAAATACAAAGAAGCACCTTTTTCTTTTTCAGATTTAATCAGCATTTCTTTTTGTTTGTTCAAAGCAAGGTAGTACGTCAGAATCTGAATCTTTCCAAACAAAACTGATAAATCAAAGGGGCGTATCAAAAAGTCGTTTATTTTTATGTCATAACATCTTTCTACGAGATATGAACGATATTTATTGACTATAATTAAAATTGGAAAATCGAGGAAAGAGAATTTCTGGCGTATAATCTCGCACAGCTTGAAACTGTCATCGTTTTCTGATGTAGGAGAGATAATTAGAAGTTGTATCAGTTTATCTTCTATAGAAGAAAGTATTTCCTGAGAATTGTCTGTCATCCTGACGAAAAAGCCGGAACTTTGCAGGATCAGTTTTAGTTTCAGGCTGTCTTGGTCATAGGGGCTGTATATGCCTATGGAAAAATCTTGCGTGACATTTTCTTTTATGCGGATATTCTGTATTTCATATGAAATGTTGCTTTCTTCTGTTTCGGAATCAAGGTTGTAATAGTTTTGGCCAAGTATGTCTTTTATGTGATGAATGCTGTTTATTGTAAGATTTGCTGCCGAAATCTTATGTTCAGGCTCGGATGAATTTGAAAGGATATTTACAGAAGCTTCCATTGTTTGCAATGAATAAAGAATTTCGTTTGCGACTGGTTCAAATGAATCGATTTTTGTTTTTTCTATTCTTTTTATGATTGGTTCAGATTGTTTTGCTTCGTCAATTGAGTAATCTGAAATATCATAATGGGAAAGAGTGACGCCTTTTCCCCGTGATGAAGAGATGTTTATATAATAACTGAAAACAATCAGCAAAATATCAAGCGTTGCCATAGGATAAAAAAGGATTTCAAATTTGTCGTTCAGATATTTATAGATAAAAAGCAAAATGAGAAGAAAAATGATTGAGAGGAGAGTTATTATGAGAAAAGGCAACTTTTTCATAAATTAAATTATAGCACTGAAAATTGTGAAAATCGAGTTTTGTGCAAGAAAGATTGTTATTCTTACCGAGAATGCATCCGTTTCGGGCTGTAAAAGTACACAAAAACTTAAGCCTGGAGTCGTCGATTCGTGTTAAAAGCGTAGATTCGCACAAATATTTCCTTTTTTTTGAAAATTTTTTAAAAAAAACATGAATTTTTTTCAAAATTTCATTTTTTTTTCAGATTTTTATGTTATTACTAATGCATGATAATTTACAGCAAAAAAAATTGTTGTAGATTTGGTTGTTATTTCTATAAAGCTGTGTTATAATTTGCTATATAGGAAAATATTTTTAAAAGATCTTAAGCAAAGTAAGAATTGTGGCTGCGTTCGTTAATTTGTAATTGAATTCGGAAACTTTCTCACTTTGTAAAGATAATGCTCCCCGTAGGGGTGGCAAAATAGGAGATAGGATTTTTTGCGGAATCTTATCTTTTAGGTTATTTATCCCAAAGGGAGAAATAAGGAGTTTTTCATGAAAAAGCGTGTTTTAATTATCGCAATGCTTATGGTACTTGCAGTCTTCACGGTATCTGCAAGGGGATTCAACTTTTTTGGTTTTTCACCTGCAGCAGCCAAAAATGGAAGCGTTCTTGACATTGGTGTAGGTTATGGATGGGGATTTGATGTTCATGCTGTCTATGAATTGAACGTACCGATTGCTGCTGGTTCTCTCACACTTCCTTTGTCATTTGGTGGTGGTGTTGATCTCAGTTTCAATAATGGATTGAACTTTTCTGTAGTAGCTCGTGCTGCTTGGCACTTTGATGCAGGTTTCATGGATGAGCTCGATTGGTATGTTGGTACTTCATTAGGTCTTATGGGCAAACAGACATTGGGTTATGATGATAACTATGATTGGGGTTATCATATGAAAATCGGATTCGATGGTGGTGGATTCTTTGGAGCAAGATTCTTCTTCACAGATTCAATGGCTGCATTCCTTGAAGCTGGATACACAGGTCTTACATATGCTAAGGTTGGTGTAACACTCGGTCTCTAATTCTTACAGAATTATTGAAATCAGGGTACCCGTTAATGTTATGGGTACCCTTTTTTTATGTTTTTTCGTATTCAGGGCGTAAAACCTTTGTGTTGTAAGCCCTTGATACGTGTTTTTTTTCGGTGTGGAAATAAAATCCATTGTATGGTATTCTTTTTCATATGAAAACTGTACGTTCGTGTTGTCTTGTCGTTTTGGCAGTTATATTACTTATTTGTTTCACTTCTTGTTCAAAAATCATGGGATATGGAGTGTTGCTGTGGTCTGTTCCGGAGAGCGGACTTTCTGACGGCGATATTGTACCTGTTTATATAAAATCTAAAATCAGTGGTGTATATGTAATCGGGATTCCGGGAACTGAAGATAAGGTAGAGGTTCCTCTATGGCAGATAACAGATCCTGAGTCAAAGAAAAAAGCCGAGCAAAGGGCTGTAAAATACGCTGATTACCGTCATATGTATGCTCGTGTCGTGCTTGACGGGCTTCCTATGAGGGCGGAGGCAGTCAATATATCAAAACAAGTGTACCGTCTTAGAAAAAATGAAGTTATAAAAGTGCTTTACAAGGGAACTGGTCAGGCTGTTATGTCCGGCAATACGGCAATGGCAGGTGACTGGCTTCGTGTAATTGCTTCTGACGGAACTACGGGATGGTGTTTCTCCTATAATCTGCGGCTTTTTGATGAAACTGTAAACAATGACGGTCTTGATAATTCAAATATAGAAGAAGCCGATCCAATACGTGATGCAATGATGGAATCCGTTTGGTATCCTGAGGAATACAAGGATATGGTCGAGCGCGGTATGGTGGATCCTTCAAAAATGTCACGTCAATCAGCGTTTGATACTGGTTTCCGTTCTGGAGAAGTTCGCCTTACTATAGAAGATATTTCAGTAAAATATCCGTATGACGGTATTACAAAGACCTCTGAATACGTGTACAGGTTCAACGGAACACCGATAACGGTGACAATTCGTAAGACCAACTTTATCGTTGTTCAGTATATCGATGACAGGGGTATGCCGGTGTCGTACAACCTTGTCACGCTCAATAAATCTTCTGGCGAATACATTGACGATGAGCTGACGCGCCGTGCGGATGTGTACAAAAATCTTAGGAGATTGGGACCTTATTTTATCAGTTCGAATTATGGAACGCTTTATCTTGGCGATGACAATAAATTTGTATGGACTGGATATGACGCGCTTTCTCCTGCAGTAATTCCAGCCGGTTCAGGTTCTACTGGAACTGTAAAGCTTTCGTATTTCCTTTCATCATCGCTGACATTCACGTATGATGGTGCGTTTTTGCTTGATTTTGATAATGGTAAACAGGTTATCTTCATATATGAAATCGAGGACGGTGGAATAAGAATAGAAGACGCTACTAAAGCAACTATAAAAGATAATATTATCAGGGAGCGTGCTGCTAATAGTAATGTCGTGTTCTTTACGTTCTCGAAAGAACCGCCACGGCTTAAATAATGGTGGAAAATAATGGCTTTCGTTCAATTTTCAAAAGTTTCGCTTGCATTTGGTGACAGAGATATACTCAAAAACGTTTCGGTGAATCTTTCTGCAGGATCAAAAGCAGCTCTCACAGGGGCGAACGGTTCTGGCAAATCAACACTGATGAAGGTGATGGCTGGTCTTATGGAGTGCGATTCCGGTGACCGCGCTGTGCAAAAGGACTGCCGTATCGGGTATTTGCCGCAGTCGGGCATTGTGCATCATGGATGTACGCTTTTAGAAGAGGCTGACAGAGCTTTTTCTTACGGTTACAGTCTTCATAACGAAATGGAAGATATCGGCGCGAAACTTGCAGAAGACCCGAATTCGCCCGGCGCAATGGCATTGCTCGAAAGACAGCACGAAATTATCACTTGGCTTGAAGAGTCCGGCTGGAACAGGCGCGATGTTCTTGCGCGGCAGAC
>JAEEGL016473860.1_pt1 | contig 15236 bp, 13 predicted proteins | sample 9134231 | NCBI WGS metagenome assembly JAEEGL01 (sample SAMN16246548, study PRJNA631951) | gut metagenome | biome: gut microbiome; feature: rumen; material: fiber-attached | host: Bos | place: Iran: Karaj | collected 2018-10 | reverse complement strand
CCGTCGTTCTGAAGCGCACTTCTTGAAACGTTAAGAGGAAGATCGGGACAATCGATAACACCCTTAAGGAGCATCAGGAATTCGGGAATAACTTCCTTGATATTGTCTGCGATAAATACCTGGTTGTTGTAAAGCTTGATGGTTCCCTCAAGAGAATCATATTCCATATTGATCTTGGGGAAGTACAGGATACCCTTCATGTTGAAAGGATAATCCATGTTCAAATGGATCCAGAAAAGAGGCTCCTTGTAATCCTGGAATACCTTGCGATAGAACTCAAGATACTCTTCCTTGGTACAATCCGAAGGAGTTTTTGTCCAAAGAGGATTGGGATCGTTGATAAGCTCGGGGCGCTTTTTGATCTTTAATCTCTCCTTGCCCTTAACCTCTTCGGTTCCGTCTTCCTTCTTCTCTACGGTAGGATGAATCTCTTCTACTACCTCGTCATCATCTCTCTTATCCTCAAGATCGATTGTCTCGGTGGAATCGTCATTTGCCTTGGACATGAAGATCTCGGTAGGCATGAATCCGCAGTACTTTTTGAGGACTTCTCTTGCCTTGTACTCATTGCAGAACTCAAGACAGTCGTCATTGACGTAAAGAGTGATCTTGGTTCCCACTTCAGCCTTGTCGCCGTCTGACAGCTGATAAGATGTGCTTCCGTCGCACTCCCAATGAACAGCCTTTGCTCCGTCCTTGTAAGAAAGGGTATCGATATGAACCTCATCTGCAATCATGAATGCGGAATAGAATCCGAGTCCGAAATGTCCGATGATCTGATCTGAATTGCTCTTATCCTTGTACTTCTCGATGAAATCTGTAGCACCGGAAAATGCAATCTTGGTAATATATTCCTCAACTTCATCGGCGGTCATTCCGAGACCGTTATCGATGATGGAAATGGTCTTTTCTGCGGGATCGAGTACTACATCGATTCTTCCCTTATAGCCCTCGGGAAGTTCGTACTCTCCCATCATGTCCAACTTCTTAAGCTTGGTAACCGCATCACATCCGTTGGATACCAGCTCACGGTAGAATATATCGTGGTCCGAATACATCCACTTCTTGATTATCGGGAATATATTTTCGCTGTCTATCGAAAGATTTCCCATTTTTTCGTTCATAAAAATCGCCTCCTTATAGCGCGTAATGCTAAACCACGATTATCATCTTATGACCGCCCATTTTAGAAGTCAAGAAAAAATTAGCACTCTTTTGACAAGAGTGCTAACAAAGTGTGTGAAAGCCTTATATTTACTGCATTTGCTGATATCTAAAAGTTTTATAAAGGTGACAATGGGGACCTAATCTTCTTCAAGGTCTGACAAATACATATCGTGGATCATATCCAGCTGGGCAATCATGGTGGTGGCTTCTCTTCCGTAAGCCTTAGAGCACTTATGAGAAACCTTGGCATGCTCTTCCTGATGATCATCCATTTCAACGGTCATCTTAACCGCACCGATCTCAAGCTCATTATCAAGATGAGCTATGATCTCGTCGATGAATTCATCGGTAGCTTCCCTTTTGGGATACTCTATTCCTCTGTATTTATCCTCATTCATCATGGTTTTTAATCCTGATTTTCAAAACCCGCTTCAACATTGGCAGCTCTTAAGAGCGATCTGATGGAATTACGGTCAAGATTGATCTGCTCTCCGAAGGGGTTGATGGATACACCCTTAACATCGTTTACGGAAAGGGCATAGTCAAGAACCCAGATAATGCCTGCTTCGAGAAGTTCGTGTCCGTAGCCGAGGTTCTTCTGCTCATTTCCGGTAAATACGGGAATCCATACACCGTCGGATGCGCCCACCAGACTGATGGAAATGGGACGGGATCCGTCCGCATTCTTTTCCGTGGCAACGTCATCAAAAGTTGCACCCTTTTTAAGGATCTTCACGGAGGTAAGAACCGTCTCGTTTCTGTTTATGAAACCGACAAGCTCTTCTCTGAACTCAAGATCTGTCTCATCACTTTTACGGAACACATAAGCATTGACCGCTTTTTCAAGCTTTGCACAAGCCTCATTAAGAGCCATATCACACCTCCGTTACCAACTTTACTCGTATCTGAAATCAGCCGAATCGTTTTTGAAATTGGGATTGAAGCATGCATCAAATCCCTTCATTGCAGGATGAAGTTCATAAAGCCTTTCCATCTCCGCTATTCTTCTCTTGGTCTTCTCGCTGTCCTTATCGTCAAGTCCTCTGCTGACAGACTCGTAATGAGTGAGCGCAACGTCGGGTCTAAGGACATTTCTGTAACCCTTTTCAAGAAGCGAGAAGCAAAGCGCAACGTCATTATATGCGATGGTAAGGGTCTCTTCGAATCCGCCGATCTCTTTGAACTTATCGGCAGTAAGCATTAATGCCGCACCGGTTACCACACTGAAGTTGTAAGGAAGAAGGTTTCTTCCGCCATACATTACGATATTTCTGTCTTCTATGCCGTAGAATGCATGTCCGGGACCTGCTGCGGTATTAACGACTCCGCAATGTTGAATCGCGCATCCCTTGGGATAATAAAGCTTACATCCCACAGCTCCTACATGAGGAAGTTTCGCGTGACCGGCCATGGTAGAAAGCCATCCGTCTCCGGCAACTTTGATATCATCATTCAAAAACAGGATGATATTTCCCTTCGCATGTGATGCACCGATATTGCACATCCTGGAAAAATTAAACTTCAAAGGCTCGTATACGTAAGTATCGCCATAGCCGTCAAGAAGCTTCCGGTACTTTTCTTTGTTTTTGTCATTGGAGCCGTTATCGACTACGATGACTTCAAACTTAACTCCCGCGGGAACCTCATGGATACTGTCGATACATCTCTTCAGCACCTTGAAATTATCCTTGGAAGGAATAACTATGCTTACAAGATCGTCATCCGATGTCTCATAGATGGGGAAGCACTGAACGACTTCTTTTAACGGACACCAGACTATATGACCTTTCTGACCTCTTCTTTCGAGAGCTTCCTTCTTAAGGTTTTCGCTGGCTGCCTTAAGATATTCCTTGGCACCCATATCAAGTGCGGTCGAACCCTGAATCTCTCTCCAGTGATAAAGGATCTGAGGAACATGGCCGATCTTATCGGTGATTTCGGATATACGCATTACAAGATCGTAATCCTGAGCTCCGTCAAATCTCTTATCAAATCCTCCGATGCTGTCCACAAGGGCTTTTCTGATCACACACAGATGACAGGTGTACATGATGGACATGAACGAGTCGGGTGACCAGTCGGGTTTGAACTTGGGATCGTGACGTTTGCTTCCGTCCTCGGTGAGCATATCCTCATCCGAATAAACCATATCGGTACCGGGATGCTCATTTATATATCTGACCATCTCCAGGAGTGAATAGGGCTCCAGCAGATCGTCATCATCAACAAGCGCTATGTATTCGCCCTTTGCGATGGAAAGTGCCGAGTTGGTGTTTTCCGAGATCCTTCCGTTTTCTTTTCTCCAAAAGACGTGGAAATTCTCGTACTTTTCCTCATACTCGGTGAGAGTCTTCTTAACACTTTCCAGCGAAGAATTATCATCCGATACGCAGACTTCGAAATTCTTATAAGTCTGCTCCATGCAGGAATCGAGACAGGGTTTTAAAAATCTGTCTTCGATGTTGTAAACGGGGATGATTATGGAGACAAGAGGCTGATAGGAAAGATCTTCAGGATGAGGAACCTGTGCTTCTCTTTCTCTTACCAGCTCATCGTATTCAACGGGTTTGATACCGTAGAAAAGAGTTCTGGACCAGGACTCCCTCAAACTCTTTCCTGAAAAGATCTGTCTTATAAAGTACTTGAGTCTTACAAAACAGATCCTCATTACGGTCTTAAAACCTTTTTGTTTTACTTTTGAAATAAATAATCGGATCATGACAGGGGAACAAAACCTACCTTCTTGCAAACCTTGGCAAGAGTCTTATTGGCAACTCTTGATGCTCTTGCTGCACCGTCTTTGTATACGGACTCGAGATATGCCTTATCCTTAATGATCCTGGAAGCCTCTTCCCTGATGGGACGAAGTGTCTCGATAACTGCCTCACCGACTGCAGGTTTGAAGACACCGTATCCTTTACCGTCAAACTCTGCCTCGATCTCTTCGAAGGTCTTACCGGTAATGGTGGAATAGATATTCATAAGATTGGATACGCCGGGCTTATTGGCTTTGTCGTATCTTACGCACTTCTCGGTATCGGAATCCGTTACCGCACGCTTGAACTTGCGCGCAATGGTATCGGGATCATCCATAAGGAATACGCATCCTTCGGGAATGGATTTACTCATCTTCGAATCGGGAGTGGTAAGTCCGTAGATACGCGCACCGGTCTTGGCAATGTAAGGCTCGGGAATCTTGAACACATCACCGTAGATCGAATTGAATCTGGTAGCGATGTTTCTGGTGAGCTCAACATGCTGCTTCTGGTCTTCACCAACGGGAACATAATCAGGCTTGTAAAGAAGAATGTCCGAAGCCATAAGTGAAGGATAAGCAAAAAGACCCGCATTGATATTGTCCTTGTGCTTCTCGGACTTATCCTTGAACTGAGTCATTCTTGAAAGCTCACCGAACTGGGTGTAGCACTGAAGAATCCATCCGAGCTGTGCATGAGCGGGAACCTGAGACTGGATGAAAAGAGTATTCTTCTCGGGATCAAGTCCGCATGCAATATAAAGAGCAAGCTGCTCAAGGGTTCTTCTCCTGAGTTCAGCGGGCTCCTGTCTTACGGTTATGGTATGAAGGTCTGCCATAAAATAAAAACAGTCAAACTCTTCCGTTCTGGCACCCCAGTTTTTGATGGCTCCGAGATAATTTCCCAGATGGAGATCTCCGCTGGGCTGGATTCCCGAAAGCATTACTTTCTTGGCAGGCGCAGCTTCGGAAGCAGTTTGCTGCACATTCTTTATTTCGTCCATTTAAAATCTTTCTCCGATCATTTTATTTCCGAACCGATCTTCTCGACGAGATCTTTGTATTCATCTTCGGTAAGTTCCTTGCCTGCGTTCAGGACGGGAGTTTTTCCGAAGTCTTCGGCACCTTGGTATTTGGGGATTATATGAAAAAGAAGGTGTTCATCCACATCTTCGAAATACATATAATCGATGGCATCGGGCTTAAAAATTTTCTTCACTGCCTTTGCAACTCTGATCATATCCGCATGGAAAGAGTCTCTTTCAAGCGCGGTCATTGCAAGGTATTTGGCTTTCTTTTCCTTATTGACGATGACACAGTGGCCCGATGCGCTCTGGTCTCTCATAAGGTATGCTATGGAGGAATTGAATTCCTTAATGGGGAATCCGTAGCTTTCCTCATTTTCCATTCGGTCCGCTTTAACCTTCTCATCCATATGTTTATGAATCTTCTGATAGGTCTTATATGCGGCCGCAAATTTCTTATCGTCGCCCAGAATATGGTGGACGACCTGATCGCTTATGATATCAAGGATCTCATTAACAGTGGCATCAAAGTTTTTCCTGAATTTTCTGATGTCATAGTTTGATACAAAATATAACATCTGGGCATGGTGCTTCTTATGGACCTGCATGTCCTCGTAGTGGACTTCTTCCATCAGCTTTTCTTCCGAGTAGAAGTGGAAACCCGTATAGTCCCTGAGACTGTTTACCAGAGCAAGAATCTCTCTGTCAGTAACATTGTCTCCGCCTTTCATACTCATCTGCTCTATGGTACGTCCTATGGAGAAGAGTTGCTTATGCTGTTCATCAATCTCAGGAATTCCGGTCTCATAGTGCTCGGACCAGTCAAACTTAATGGATGCCATATGCCCTCACCTATTTTCTGTAACCCATCTGCGCGTGATGTTTTTCTTTTTCTTCGTACATCTTGTTATCCGCTGCTTTCAGCAGATCTTCGGGAGTACGAACATCCTCTCTGGGATAAAATGCCATTCCGCAACTGATACTGAGCCTTACAGGGAATGTTTTCTTTTGATTAAAATTCTCAACCGTGGATCTCAGATTCTTAATGTAGCTGTCTATCATTCTGGGATCGTCTATCTGAGGTATTACTACTACGAATTCATCTCCTCCGTATCTGGCCAGGAAATTATTCCCGCTGGAGAAAGCCTGTCTTATTATCTCCGCAACTTCTCTGAGTGCAACGTCACCCATATCATGACCGAGTTCATCGTTGATGGTCTTGAATTTATCAAGATCCATAAGGACGAGCGTAAGTCTCTCTTCAGATTCGGGGAAGACTCTTTCAAGCAGGTACTTATCAAGGCTTCCTCTGTTATTGAGACCTGTAAGTGCGTCGATGGATATTTCATCCTGCGATCTGTTGATATAAAGGATCAGCATACTGATACTTGCAAGAGGCCAGATAAGACTGATGCCGAATGCATTGAGCTGGATGACCGCACCGATGAAAGGAGCTACTACGAATCCCGCCAGGATCGAATACTCTCTTCTGATACTGGCAAGCATTTCCTTTCTCCTCATATACATGATCCATAAACTGGTGAAGAGAAGGTATCCCATGACCAGAAAAGCCAGAGGATTGCTTACGGGACCTCTTACGTAATGATTGCCGGTTCCGATGGAAAAAACAAAATTAGTCAGAGGATTGGTAAGTATAAGCACCATCACCACTGCCAAAGGAACTATTGAAGTGGCTATTATAACATTCTTGGACTTAACCTTCCTCAGAACTCTGTAATGTACGTAATCATTCCATACCACTACCGAGATCATCTGGAATACGTAATACAGCATATTGTCTATATGCAAAAGAGTTGTAACCGATGATCCGGGTCTCCCGTCCAAAGCCCATTGGAACAGGTCGGTAAGCAGTACAAGCAACAGTGCCAGGAATGTTCTTCGCATCAGCCTGACGTCCTGAGTGTTGTCAAAGCTTATAAAGCAGGTGAGGATAAGTATTGCCATTACGATCAGGGCAAAACAATCAACTCCTATGTTGAACAACAAAAAAGCATCCATATATATTTCTCCCGGTCAGTAAGGATCACCAGACATAAACGTTATGCCAGATCCTGTAATACCCCCCGCCAAGCCTCTCAGCCTGAATAACTATATTACAGTTTGAAGCACCTATGGTCTTCAGTGCGCTGTTCATATAGCCGCCTAAATAATTTTGTTCACCGTACTCGCTTTCTATTGTCTTAAAAAGTGATTCCGGAACAATATTATAAAATGTATGATCGCCCATTCCGCATGATACGAGCTGGACTTTACAATCATTGTAATAATCCTGAAGTGTTGTGACCGCATCGCTTTCTTTTAATCCGTACACCGCAAGCTGGGCAGCTGCGTTAGAAGGCGAAGAAGTGCTGTTCGGATTCCCGGAAGTATTGGTAGCGGTCGGAGAGCTTTCGGGATGTTCCGACTCATAATCCAAAGGCTTCTGAGGATCGTTATTTATATACGGATCAAAATAAGGATCGTAGTGATCGGGCTCCGCATCACTTACCGCCTGGCTCGGAGTCTGACTTTCATCTTCCGTATCCGAAACGGGCGCTGAGCTTTCAAGATTCCTGTACTGAGTTCCGTTACATGCAGGAAGATATACGGACAAGCTCTTTCTTACATGTGTTCCGGCATAATCCCCGTCAGTTTTGTTAAAGTAATCATAGGACGAAGGATCGGTGTCATCCCAGGTAACATCAACATTATAATAACCGTCTCCCAGTTTCACAATGTTCCAGGCATGATCCTCACCGGATGTTCCGGCGCAGTAATATGTGGGAATTCCCAGCTTTTGCATTACATACTGAAATGCCCTTGCGTATCCGGCACATACGGACTTTCCGTTTACGAGAGCACTGTATGCACTCTGATCCATGGGAGCTGCGGAGTCATAAACAACTGTCTGAATAAGAATGTCGTGTACATACTTCTCTTTAGAGTAATCATCGGGGAACTGTCTTGCCCCTTCCTCTATGGCTGTAGCCGCACTCTCGAAGGAATTCCTTGCATTCTCAAGATCGTTGGCAATGGTGTAATAAGCCAGATCGATCTCTACAACTTTTTTGTCGGAAGTGTATTTCTCGGTATAAGCGGTCTGAACGTAAAAGAGTTCGGGATGGTCCGCAAAAACCGCTTCGAATGTATACTGAACCTGATCGGTGTTTACTATCTTGCAGGGTGCAAAAGAAGACACCAGGTCGCAGGCATTGGCATATATCTGCTTATAAAGTGCCTGGCAAGTGGAATCCAGCATTGCATAGTAAGGATATAGCTCCGGGTCAAATTCAAGTCCGGATCCGTCGGAACCTTTATCTATGCTCTCTTCGGTTTCCTTGGCCTGAGCCTCGGAAAGCACTTCGCCGGTACCTGAAACGGGCGTATATCCGTTTCGCCCCAGAACATTTTCGGGGATGGTGGTTATGGTACCGTTATAGGGCATATAGGGAACAAGCGATGAAGCGTCTATTCCCGAATCCGCCGCAGGTAACCCTATTTCCGCAGGAGTGGACAGCCCGGGTGATCCGGCAGTTACTTCCTCGGAGGTATTTGATCCGATAAGTCCGCTGTTTCCGTCCTTGCCGTAGAGAATCTCGCTGAGACCCCTGGTGAGGTTTGGATTCATGGCACAGAGGAGCACAAAAAGGGCAAGGGCGGCCACGATGGCCAGGAGCCCGTAACCAAGCTTTTTAATAAAGCCCATGCTCTCCTCCTTTCACAGACGGACAAAATCTTTCAACTTCGAATATACCACAAAAGCCCCCATAAATAAAGAAAATAAGAGAGTTTGCAGGACGAATACTGCAGGCTGGGGTTCATGTATTCTCAAAGGCATAAACCCATATATTTATTAATGCTCATGGTCGCTTCGTTAAGCTGTTCTATGTGGATGTATATAAAGCAATGGCTGCGCACCGCAGGCGTTCGACATCCATGTCTCATGCCTGCTAATTTTGCCATCCGGGCAAAATTGTGCTTAGAAGGATACATCCACAAGAACAGCTAAACTCGCTCAAAATCGCATAAATAAATATATGGGTTCATGCCTTTGGGGCAAATAAAAAGCTGAGCCCGCAGGATGCGTCCTGCTAACTCAGCTGATTACTTTATTTCAAGTCTTTTGTTTAGAATTTATCCTTCTGAGAAAACTTCTCTTCGCAGTATTTGCATCTGTAGATTTCTTTTTCTTCGTCTGCGAGGAAGAAGATGTGAGGGAGTTCCTGTTCGATGGAAGTGATGCATCTGGGATTTCTGCATTTGATTACGTTCTTTACTTCCTTGGGGAGTTTGAGGCTCCTCTTTTCGATGATCTCACCTGCTTTGATGACGTTGATGGTGATGTTGTGATCGATGAAAGCAAGGACATCGAGATCGAGGGTATCGATATCGCATTCTACTTTCAGGATGTCTTTTTTGCCCATGATCTTGGAACGGGCATTTTTAATAATGGCAACGGTGCAGTCCATTTTATCGAGTCCGAGATGCTCGTAGATACTCATGGATTTTCCGGCCTGGATATGGTCAAGGACGAAGCCTTCTTCAATCTTGCCTACATTTAGCATTAGTTATTCCTCCGATGTTAATCCCAAAAGGGTCATGATAAGAGCCATTCTTACGTACATTCCGTATTTGACCTGTTTGAAATAGCAGGCTCTGGGATCGTCGTCGACCTCAACGGATATCTCATTAACTCTGGGAAGGGGATGAAGAACCAGCATGTTCTTATTTGCCATGTTCATCTTCTCTTTGGTCAGGATGTAGAAATCTTTGAGTCTTACGTAATCTTCCTCGTTGAAGAATCTTTCTTTCTGAACTCTGGTCATATAGAGCATATCAAGATCCGCAATGACATCCTCAAGTTTGATCACCTCGGTGTAAGGAATGTTCTTTTCCTTGAGCATGTCGGTGATGTAATCGGGAACTTTAAGCTCAGGGGGAGAGATAAATACGAAGCTGATGTTCTCATATCTCACAAGAGCGTTTATGAGTGAGTGTACGGTGCGTCCGAATTTGAGATCTCCGCAAAGTCCGATCTTAAAGCCGCTTAACTTACCGTGCATGCTTCTGATGGTCATAAGATCCGCAAGAGTCTGGGTGGGATGCTGATGTCCGCCGTCGCCTGCGTTGATGACCGGAATCTCGGATTTGGATGCAGCTACGAATGCAGCACCTTCCTTGGGATGTCTCATTGCACAGATATCCGCATACTGAGAGATAACCTTGATGGTATCGGATACGCTTTCTCCCTTGGCTGCGGATGATGAACCTGCATCGGAGAAGCCTATTACTTTGCCGCCGAGTCTGAGCATGGCAGCCTCAAATGATAATCTGGTTCTTGTGCTGGGCTCATAGAAAGCCGTTGCAAGAATTCTACCGTCGCATACATGAGCGAACCTTTCGGGATCTGCCTCAATCTCTGCGGCGAGGTCGAAAAGCTTATCAAGCTCTTCTGTGGTGAAGTCCAAAGGACTCATCAAATGTCTCATACAATATACCTCCATAAAAAAGGACTGAAATAAATTTCAGTCCTTAAAAAGATCAACTCTTATAGGTGACCAGATCGGAAAGTTCTTTGCGATTCGGAGCTATGGGTTCTTCAGCTGCATATCCGACAGCAATAAGTGCTGTAAGGATCTGTCCTTCGGGAATACCGATAACATCGGCAGCATTGTCATCATAAAGTCCCATGATAACGGATGAAAGACCTGCATCATGTGCAGCTAAACAAAATGTCTGGCAAGCAATACCTGAATCAAACATCTGCCATCCGGATCCTAAAGGAGTGGATGGTGAACCGTCTCTTTCATATCCGCTTCTCTTATCGACAACACTGAGAGCAACTACCATGGGAGCTCCTCTCATAATGTCTCCGTTCTTGGCCCAAATATTGGTACAATCGGCAAGTGCGTTCTTCGCATCACCGGTAAGTACATAATAACGGGTAACTTGAGTGTTTTTCCAACTGGGAGCAAAACGAGCCGCATCGATAACGGATTCGATAAGCTCTTTGGATACTTCACGGGAAGTATCGAATTTACGTACGCTGCGACGTTCTTTAATGCATTTTATTGTTTCCATCTCAGCCTCCTTCGGAAAAACTTACCGCTGATAATTTTATCATCACACATTATCTATTTCAAGAGAAAGTAGATGACACCGGGTGACAGCCGGGGACGCTATCGTTTTGTCATCCCATTATTTATGTGACGATTTAAGTTCTTCAAGAGCTTCCTTGTACTCGTCGGAAGTCATGGAAGGGTTGGATCTGATGACGCTCATAATGTAGAGCTTCTTGATCTTACTCTTAAGATGATCGAAGGATGCATGCTCTTTGATGGCTGCGGTGTATTTTTCGGTCATGTTAACAATTTCGTCCATGATCTTCCTGCCGGAATCAGGGATCATCTTATCTCCGATAACCTTGGCATTGTCTTTGAGGTAATCCAGTCTTCTGCCGATACCCGCTTCGAAATGATCAAATTTTTCACTTACGGAGTCGGTAAAGTCATCATACATCTCGCTGATATTTCCGGTGAATTCCTTATAGGTCTGCTTAGTTTCATCCGATACGACTGCTACGATAACATCAAGTCTCTTCTGCATGAGCTTAAGTTCATGGCGTGCTTTTTCCATCTTAACGAGGATGAAGCGAAGATCCATGGCAGCCTTGAATGAAATGGCAAAATCCACGATTGCGATTCCCATTACGATATTATCGATGAGACACATCTGAAAAGCGGTCATTGAGTGAACCAGAGTATCAACCGGGCCTCTGAAGATCTCATTTACGATAAATGTGGCTACGAACCATCCCAGCGATGCACCAAGACATATATGCCCGTTCAAGTTGAATTTATCCTTGGAATAATCCCAGTATCTGACCTTGAACAGATGCTCCATCAGATCGCCGGTAACATATTCCAGCACCGTCGCACATACCATTCCGGATATGCACTCGAAAAGCACGTTCTTACCGTTAAACGGTCCGGCAGCGATCATCATGATGCAGACACCGAAACCGTAAATGGGCAGAAACGGTCCCTTCATGAATCCTCTGTTCAGCAGTTTTCCCTCTTTGATAGAGCAAAATATCGTTTCCCATATATATCCGACAACCGAATAGAAACAGAAAATGAATACCCACTCTCTTAACAGATACTGACTCATAATCCTTCCTCGCAAAAACTGCCTGACTCTTAAGTCAGGCAGAAACTTTTATGCCGTAAAAGAAACCACAGCGTCTTTGGGTTCTTTGGATTTCTCTATTTTCTCCGCATAGAGCACGGGGCCTTCTCCGCCGTATTCGGGGAAGAATTCCTGCTTTACGGTAGCGGTGACAACAACCCAGTCCTTATCCTTAACAGGTTCCTGACCATCACCGTATTTACATGCATATCCAAGGAAAGCCATATCCTGTGCACAACAGGTCATCGCCATTCTTCCGGGAATGAAATATCCCTTAGGGAAATCGGGAGGTGTCATGCAAAGCGCCTGGAACACAATTCTCTTTCCCACATATCTCTCGAGATGGTCCATTGCATCCAGGTAAAAGATACCGTAAGCATTGGTGTCCAGCACAAGCTCATCGGATTTAAGATCGTAGGGAAGATCCTCTTCGAAGATCTCGTTGATCTCACCATTAGCATCCTCAAATACGATATCCGCACCGGGGTTAACTGCTTTGATATTTCTTCTGTATGTGGGCAGGTCATTCCTTACGTTATCACATCTGTTGAAGATGATCATCTCGGAATTTCTGATCTGCTCAGCAAGAAGAGACTTCATGTTCATGTAATAAACAGGGAAAGTGGATGCATCGATAACAGTGATCTGCTGTGCAAGCTTCCAGTTATCGGGCATCTTGAAATCCTTGAAATTCCACATGCCGTTCCACTCGATGATGATACGGTCGGGCTTGTATGTTTTCTCTATGGAAGCAAGCTGCATGGGACTCAGCTGCTCTTCTTCCTCAATAAGGATCATATCGGTTCCGGATTTCTTCATGAGTTCCGCAGGATATTCCTCTTCTCCCTCTTCACAGAGAATAAGAAGAGTGTTTCCCTTTATACGGAAATAATCCTGAGCAAGAGTAAACTTGATGAACTCAGTCTTACCGGCTTCAAGAAAACCGTTGATTATATATACCTGTTTAGGCTTTCCTCCAAACATCATAACTCCTTATGCAAAAAGCTCTTTAAGCTTGTCTTCTTTGAGTTCGGATCCGATGACACAGATCTTACCGGTTACCTGAGGCTTGCCGGTACGTACATTGGTCTCTTCGGGAACATAATCATAATAGATCCAGGTTCCGTCTTCAGCGGGAACCATTCCCTTGGCTCTGAGAATGATACCGTAATCACCGGAATCGAGTGCCTTAAGTATGGACTCTATGCGCTCTGCAGTGAACTTAACGGGAGATTCGATTCCCCAGCTGGTAAAGATTTCATCAGCATCATGTCCGTGATGATGGTGGTGGTGATGATGCTCATGCTCATCATCGTCATCGTCGTGGTGATGGTGGCAGCAGCACTCGTGATCATCATCGTCATCGTCATCATCATGGTGATGGTGGTGATGGCACTCATGATCATCGTCGTCATCGTCATCATCGTGGTGATGGTGGTGGCAGCACTCGTGATCATCGTCGTCATCGTCGTCATCGTCATCATCGTGGTGATGGTGATGGCAGCACTCATGATCATCGTCATCATCATGGTGATGGTGATGATGATGCTCGGGAGCCTCCTTAGCCTTCTCCATCATCTCTGCAAGAAGAACATCTATTGAATCATTTCCCTCGATGGCATCAAGAACTGCCTTAGCATCAAGCTGATCGAGAGGTGTGGTGATAACGGTTGCCTTGGGATTGTGCTCTTTAACGATAGCAACAGCTTCGGCAATCTTCTCTGCGGATGCGGTATCGGTACGGCTTAAGATAACGGTTCCGGCATACTCGATCTGGTTAACAAAGAACTCTCCGAAGTTCTTGGAATACATCTTAGCTTTAGAAGCATCAACAACCGCAACTGCGGAATTGATCTTAACATCAAGCTCACCTGCTACTCTCTCGATAGCCTTGAGTACGTCGGAAAGCTTTCCTACGCCTGAGGGCTCGATAAGAATTCTCTCAGGTGAATAAGTATTGATAACTTCCTTAAGTGAAGTGCCGAAATCTCCTACGAGACTGCAGCAGATACATCCCTGGCTCATCTCCTTGATCTCGATACCTGACTCTTCAAGAAATCCTCCGTCGATACCGATCTCACCGAACTCATTCTCGATAAGTACAGTCTTGGTTGCATCAACAGCATCCTTAAGAAGCTTTTTGATAAGTGTGGTCTTGCCGGCGCCCAAAAATCCGCTGACAACGTCTATTCTGGTCATTTTGTTTCCTCCGATCGAATGATAAAAATAATCCGCACAAAGCGGATAAAGTTTAGAAAAATAAGCGAAACTATAAGCCGGGTTCTGTGGGCGAATCAGGCCTTACGGACTGAATCGCTGACGATCATCTATCTAGTACGTGCGTTGCCGCACGCATCAAGCGACCTACCTGAAAGACGGGCGGGCCGCCCTTAACCTTTCTGTTTGGTCTTGCTCCGGATGGGGTTTACACAGCTTCGCATGTTACCATGCGAACGGTGGTCTCTTACACCGCCTTTTCACCCTTACCTGCTTAAGCAGGCGGTTATTTTCTGTTGCACTGTCCCGGGAGTCACCTCCGCCGGACGTTATCCGGCATCCTGCCCTGTGGAGCCCGGACTTTCCTCACGAATATTATTCCCGCGATCGTCCGTTTCGCTCAACATGTATTATACAACACGTGTCAAATAAACCTATTAAATGCGTATAAAAAGAAAATAATAAAAAAACGGATTGCTTCATTGCTTCGCAATTTCCGCAATCCTAAAAACATTCGCAATCTTGTGATTTTTTTAAAAATCACTCTTGCTCATGTTTTTGCGGGTCATTGATACCGAGAATCTCATCCATGCAAGCATGGTCGATTCTCGGTATCATTCCCCTTGTTTTACACGTTAAAACATGAACCACCGACAAACTCTCTGCAGATGGAGTTATTGGGAAGGAATTCGCTGGGCACGGACAGGAAGTAATCGAGGAATTTAAGAAGTCTCTTGGCTTCATAATATGCCGGATCATCCTTACCGATACTGAAAAGAAGGGGCTCTGCGAACTGTTTTAACAGTGCAAGCTCATAGATCTGTGCCGAGTTGAACATCATATCTGCTTCTTCCTGGAAAGGGAAGATGTTCTCGGTTTCGCCT
>JAEEGL016089145.1_pt1 | contig 15236 bp, 10 predicted proteins | sample 9134231 | NCBI WGS metagenome assembly JAEEGL01 (sample SAMN16246548, study PRJNA631951) | gut metagenome | biome: gut microbiome; feature: rumen; material: fiber-attached | host: Bos | place: Iran: Karaj | collected 2018-10 | reverse complement strand
GCTTCTTCTACATCGCCAGCCCGTCCTTCCGGAAGTACACGACCCTGGTGCAGATCTGCAGCAACATGTATTACACGCTGCTCATGGCCATCGGCGTCACCTTCCCGCTGATCACCGGCGGTAATGACCTGAGCATGGGTACCGGCCTGATCTGCTATTCACTGATCGGCTCCTACCTGATGCGCATCTGCGGCTGGCCCCTGTGGGCGGCGATTATCATCACGATTCTCATGGGCGTCACCATGGGCGCGGTAAACGGCTTCGGCGTGGCCAAGCTGAACGTCCCGCCCTTTATCATGACCCTGGCCAGCATGATGTTCTGCCGCGGTATCGGCTCCATCCTTACCGGCGGCTTCTCCGGCACCTGGCCGGACGGCATGGAACCCGGTGCCGGATTCCGGAGCGTCTTCCGGCTCGTGGTTAAAACAGACACCGGACGGATGCCCGTTCCCATTGGCATGGTCTGGATGATCCTGCTGGTCATCATCATGTCCCTTGTGCTTAACAAAACCCGCGTCGGACGCTACACCATCGCCATCGGCTCCAACAAGGAAGCCCTGAAGCTCTCCGGGGTGAACGTGCTGAAGTGGCACATCTTCGCCTATATGATCTGCGGCCTGTTCACCGGCCTGGCAGCCGTGACCTACGCCGCCACCTTCTCCAATATCACGCCCGGCCAGGGCGCCGGCTTTGAGCTGAACGCCATCGGCGCCGCCATCATCGGCGGCACGGCTATGACCGGCGGTTCCGGTTCTGTCTTCGGAACCTTCCTGGGCGTGCTCCTGATCTCCCTGCTGCAGGTCGGTCTCCCCTTCGTCGGACTGAATGCCGACTGGCAGCTGCTCATCACCGGCTGTATCCTGATGGGCGCCGTGACCATCGATAAGATGCGCAACGGCAAATGATTTCCGTATGTGGCATCCCGGACGGATGTACATATATAAAGTAAGGAGGTATCCCCATATGAAGAAACTGGTCGCTCTCATCCTTGCCCTGGTTATGGTTCTCGGTATCTCTGCCGCGTTCGCGGATGAGTACCACTTCGAGATCGTCTCGAAGGGCTTCCAGTCCACCTATTGGCAGGCTGTTCTGAAAGGCGCCAAGGAAGAAGTGGACAAGATCAATGCTGAAGGCACTGACAAGATCACCATGAACTTCGTCGGCCCCGACTCCGAATCTGATGTGGCTCAGCAGGTACAGCAGTTCACCTCTGCGCTGAACGCCGCTCCCGCCGCCATCGGTTTCGCCGCCGTTGACCAGAACGCTTTCAACGATCTGCTGAATGATGCCCTGTCCAAGAAGATCCCGATCATCGGTTTTGACTCCGGTGTTCCCGGCGCTCCCGAAGGCGCTGTCTATGCCAACGCTTCCACCAACAACTACATCGCCGGCACCGTTGCCGCCGACGGTATGTGGGAAAAGATCGTTGCCCGGATCGAAGCTGCCCCCGGTACTGTCCGCATTGGTGAAGTCAACCAGGACGCCACCGGTGAATCCGTGACCCAGCGCGGCCTCGGTTTCATCGACAGGATCATCGAGCTGGCCGCTGAAAAGGGCTGGAAGGTTGCCGTGACCGGTAACGAATTCTATGTCAACGGCATCAAGGGTGAGAAGGCCGCTGAAGCTGACGCCAAGATCATCATCGAAGCCAAGGTGCCCGCTCAGTCCACCGTGGAACTGTGCGCCAATGAAGCTTCCGTGCTGCTGAACGAAGAAGACCTGATCGCTGTGTTCGGTTCCAACCAGGTTGCCGCTGAAGGCGTTGTCGCCGCTGACAACAACCTGTTCAAGTGCGGCACCGGTGATGACACCGTCATCGCTGTGGGCTTTGACTCCGGTGCTACCCTGAAGGCCGCCATCCGCAGCGGCGTTATGTACGGCGCTGTGACCCAGTCCCCCGTCGGCATCGGCCGCGTGACCATCGACCTGCTCCTGGCCAGCGCCAAGGGCGAAGCCGTTGAAGACACCGATACCGGTTGTGCTTTCTACACCCTCGAGAACATCGATACTCCCGAGATCGCTGACAACCTGTATGACTGATCTTACTCATCGAGCCCGTTCCTGACGGGTCCGGTAAGGAACGGATGGGGATCTCCGGATCTCCATCCGTTTTCTCTCTGTCAGGCAAACCGCAAGGAGGTTAATGAACAATGGTAAAAAACAGATACTTGGGCAGCTATCCCGTGATCGGCATCCGGCCGACGATTGACGGCCGCCGGGGCGCCCTGAAGGTGCGGGAAAGCCTGGAGGACCAGACCATGAACATGGCCCGTTCCGCCGCCCGGCTGTTTGAGGAAAACCTGCGCTATTCCAACGGCGAGCCGGTAAAGGTCGTCATCGCGGACACAACTATCGGCCGGGTAGCCGAGGCTGCCGCCTGTGAGGAAAAGTTCCGCCGCGAAGGCGTCGCCGTCACCCTGACCGTCACCCCCTGCTGGTGCTACGGTTCCGAAACCATGGACATGGACCGGAACACTATCAAGGCCGTCTGGGGCTTTAACGGCACCGAGCGTCCCGGCGCTGTCTATCTTGCCAGCGTCCTGGCAACCCATGCCCAGAAAGGACTTCCGGCCTTCGGCATTTACGGCCATGAGGTACAGGAAGCGGACGACACCTCCATCCCGGAGGATGTGAAGGAGAAACTGCTTCGCTTCGGCCGGGCTGCCGTGGCAGCTGCCACCATGCGCGGCAAAAGCTATCTCCAGATCGGCGCCATCACCATGGGCATCGGCGGTTCCATCATCGACTCAAAGTTTATTGAGGAATATCTCGGCATGCGGGTCGAGTCTGTGGACGAGGTGGAAATCATCCGCCGCATGACCCTCGGCATCTATGACCGCAAGGAACTGGAAAGGCTGAAATCCTGGAGTGAGGAGAACGTGCGGGAAGGCTTTGACAAGAATCCTCCCGAACTGCAGAAGACCCGGGACCAGAAGGATCAGGACTGGGAATTCACCCTGAAGATGTACCTGATCATCAAGGACCTGCTCAACGGCAATCCGAATCTGCCTTCCGGCTGCGAGGAAGAAGCTGTGGGGCATAACGCCATCGCCGGCGGCTTCCAGGGCCAGCGCCAGTGGACGGATTTCTATCCCAACTGTGACTTTCCGGAAGCCATGCTCAATACCAGCTTCGACCACAACGGTGCCCGGGAGCCCTACGTCTTCGCCACGGAAAACGACGTGCTCAACGGCCTGGGCATGCTCTTCATGAAGCTGCTCACCAACCGTGCCCAGATGTTCGCGGACGTCCGCACCTTCTGGAGTCCTGAAGCTGTCAAACGCTGCACGGGTTATGATGTGGAAGGCGCCGCGAAGGAAAACGGCGGCTTCATCCACCTGATCAACTCCGGTGCCTGCTGCCTGGACGCCAACGGACAAGCCCGGGATGAGAACGGCACCCGTCTGATGAAGCCCTGGTATGACGTCACCGTGGCGGACCAGAAAGCCATCATGGAAAACACCACCTGGAACTATGCCGATCTCGGTTATTTCCGGGGCGGCGGCTATTCCAGCCGTTTTGTCACAGACTGTGAAATGCCTGCCACCATGATCCGCCTGAACCTGGTGGATGGCCTGGGCCCCATGCTGCAAATTGCCGAAGGCTGGACCGTAAACCTTCCGGACAAGGTCACCGATATCCTCTGGAAACGGACCGACTACACCTGGCCTTGCACCTGGTTCACGCCCCGCTGCGACGGGAAGGAAGGTAGCCCCTTCCGGAGCGCCTATGACGTCATGAACTGCTGGGGTGCCAATCACGGCGCCATCAGCTACGGCCATATCGGTGCGGACCTGATCACCCTGTGCTCCATGCTGCGCATTCCTGTAGCCATGCACAACGTGCCTGTCGCGGATATCTTCCGTCCTGCCGCCTGGAATGCCTTCGGCATGGATAAGGAAGGCGCCGATTACCGTGCCTGCGCCACCTACGGCCCCTTCTACAAGAAATAACTTAAATACCCCATCAAAGCCACAATCAATACAAAAAAAACAGCTGTCTTGCGTATATCGCAAGACAGTTGTTTTCTCCGCCATTGTTCATTGTTCATTTTTCATTGTACATTCTCAATAATGCCTCAGGCGTTATTGAGGTACCCTTCTCTGGGTACCAGCCCAAACCTCTCCGCCAGTCCCTGCAATATCTCGTCACTTATCGTATTAATCCGGGGCAGCCCGGCAATCTTCATATAGATCTCCGCCGCCTTTTCCACCGTCTCAATCAGACCGAAGGCTTCATCCAGCGTGTTTCCCACGGCTGACAGTCCGTGCTGGCTCCAGATCACCAGCCGGGCTGTCTTCATCTTCTCCGCCGTGTCCATGCCCAGCTGGTTGGTGCCGCACACGACGCAGGGAAGGATATTCACTCCTTCCGGGAATACCACAATGCATTCCGTGCACATCTGCCACAGTGTACGCGTAAAGGACCGCTCATCCAGTTCGTGCACGTACGTCATCGCCAGCAGGTTGGTCGGGTGGCAGTGCATATAGATCCGGTTTTCCGGGTTCACCCGCAGCCGGGCCGCATGGGTCATCATATGAGCTGCGAATTCGCTGGTAAACGTGCCTCCGTCCGTGAATCCCCACAGGAGCTCCGGCTCATCCCCGGCTGCTGTGATCCGCACCAGTCCCAGGTTGACAGCCGGCGCGTACTGCACGTTCTTGAAATACTTGCCCGTGCCGGTCACCAGGAAATACTTTCCTGCCAGTTCTGTCGCTGTGAACCCTGTCGGGATCCGGCGGATCACCCGGTCCGGATCCAGGCATCTGACCACCTGTTCCTCGTCCACCAGCATGCTCACGTTGCCGCCGTTCCGTTCATCCCAGCCGTGGTTGTACATATTTGTCAGCGTCCTGATCATCTCGGTCATCCACGGTTCAAACAATATATTCCTTTTCACTGTCCTGCCTCCTGTATATCCGCCCGAATCTGGACTTTGATATTTCCTTCTGCCGTTGCCTCCACGGGTAGTGCGATCACCTGCTTCCCGGTAGCCTGCGCGGTCAGCCTGTTCAGGTAATTGTTCTTTGCGCCGCCGCCCACAATATACAGCTTGCTGCGGCAGATTCCCGTGCACGCTTCCATCGCCCGGACCGCCCGGCCGTAGGTGTCGGCCAGGGACCGGTATGCGCACCGGAAATAGCCTGCCGTGCTTGCCGGTTTTGCCGCCAGCTTTGCGTCAAACGCTTCCTTCATGCTTTCCGGTGCCAGGAAATCCGGATCCTCCGCGTCCACAAGCCCGTCGAATCCATCCTGTTCCGCCTCTGCCGTGATCTCATCCCAGGGCTTTCCGGGGCAGAGTTCCTCCCGCAGGCGGTTTACCAGCCACATCCCGATAATGTTCTTCAGGTACAGGCTGCATCCCACGCCGCCCTCATTTGAATAGGCTGCCTCCATGCTCTTCCGGTCTGTCAGCGGGGAGGGTATCTTCATTCCCAGCAGGCTCCAGGTTCCGGAGGAAAGAAACAGCTCGTTTCCTTCCATGGGAATTGCTTCCACCGCGCTTGCCGTGTCGTGCGTCGCGCAGAGCACCACTTTCATCCCCCGGTATGCGCCGATCACCGTTCCCGGTTTCCGCAGCTTTGGAAACAGGTGGCGCGGGAAGCCCAGGGCTTCCACGATTGCGGGATCATACTCCCCCGTCTTTGCGTTCACCATTCCTCCGGTGGTCGCCTCTGTGTACTCATGGGCTTTTCCGCCGCACAGCCGGTACATCAGGTAGGATGGCATCGGCAGGAAAGCGTCAGCTTCTGCCAGTCTTCCCGCCGTTTGATCCGCGTACAGCTGGTAGATGCTATTGAAGGGCTGATGCTGGATGCCGGTCCGCCGGTACAGCTCTTCAAAAGGCATCCGCCGGTGCACTTCCGGTATGGCCGGTCCTGTGCGGCTGTCCCGGTAGGCATAACAGGGCAGGATCTCCTTTTCGCCCTTCATCAGCACATAATCCACGCCCCAGGTATCCACAGAAAGGCTCACAATATCCGGAAAATACTTGAGTGCCTCCTCGATCCCCATCCGGATGTTCATCACCAGCGTTTCCAGGTCCCAGATCAGTCCGTCCTCTGTTTCCTTCATCCCGTTGGGAAACCGGTAAACCTCAACCGTCCGGATCTTTCCGTCCTCCGGCCATCCGACTATATGCCGGCCGCTGGACGCTCCGATATCAATGGCCAGATAGTATCTCACCGTTCCGCACATTCCTTTTCTGTCTTTTAATGCTGTTAACCGTAACGTTTCGTCTTGTATTATCAGTATATATAAAACCGTGCCCTTTTGTCAACACGCGCCTCCGGTGTTTTCAAAGCTTTATTTTCTTTGAACAAACCTGCTGTTCCGTATTCCCTTTTGTTTCTGCTTTCTGTATAATAATATTGTCCATTTAAGCAAAACGTTTCTGTTAAGGAGCCAGCCATGACCCGTACTGATCTTGCTCCCGGCGTCACCCGGATCCGCCTGACCCCGGCGGATGGTGATCCTTTTGTCCCTGTCTCTTTCCGGGATCATACAGGAATATATCTGACGCAGACAGGCTGCGTCTTTACCCCGCGCCCTGTGTTCCGTCTGTGCGGGGAAAACGGCGGCGGTGAGGTAAAACAGACCGCCAACGGAGAGGTCGTTTCTATTGACGCCGGGGAGTGCCGTCCGGCCGGTGAAAGCTGTTCTGTCATACTCCGTTTCTCTTTTCCCGGTTCCCCGGTCCTGACGGGTCTGGGCGCACATGAGGATGGCGTCTTTGACTATGCCCGGAAATCAGAACTCCTTTATGAACACAACATGAAGATCCCCATTCCTTTCCTGCTCAGCAGCAGCGGATGGGGCCTTCTGATCGAAGCCGGCTGCGCCATGAAATACCATGGGGATGGTTCTTCCTTCTCCTTTGAACTGGACGCAGCCCGCGTTGTCTCCTATCTCGTTATCCGGGGCAGCGACTGCGCGGACGTTCTCCGGAAACTCTCCTGCCTGGCCGGAAAACCTGCCATGCTTCCCAAATGGGCCTTCGGGTATATTCAGAGCAAAGAGCGTTATCACAGTGCGGAAGAACTGCTCTCCGTTTCCCGGGAATTCCGCCGCCGGAAGCTTGGGCTCGATTGTATCGTCCTGGACTGGATGAGCTGGCAGGACGGATGCTGGGGTGACAAGACGCCGGATCCCGTCCGTTTCCCTGATGTCCGGAATCTGACCGAAGAACTTCACCGGATGCATATCCACCTGATGGTTTCCGTATGGCCGAACGCTGCCAAAGGCCGGGATTGCGATGAGTTCGCCGCCTCCGGTCAGTTCCTGCCTGCCAGCCGGATTTCTGACGCCTTTTCTTCTGAAGCCAGGGAGCTCTACTGGCAGCAGTGCCGCCGTCACTGGATGGACGGAGGCACGGACGCCCTGTGGTGCGACAGTTGCGAGCCGATTACCGATCCTGACTGGTGCGGGGAAGAAAAACGGGATCCTGAAACCAGGTACCGGCTGATAACGGAAGATTCCTCCCTGCGGATGGATCCGGAAGAAATGAACTTCTATGCATCCCGCCATCTTCAGGGGCTCCGGGAGCATTGGCTGAAGGACATCCCGCATAAACGTCCTCTTTTCCTGTCCCGCAGCGGCAGCCTTGATGCCGGCAGTCTCGGGGCAATCCTCTGGTCCGGTGATATCTCTGCCCGTTGGGATGTTCTGGAAAAGCAGGTCGTTGAAGCCGTCCGCGTTTCCTGCAGCGGTATCCCGTGGTGGACCCTGGACATCGGCGCTTTCTTCGTCGGGCGGAAGGATCCCTGGTTCTGGCGCGGGGATTATCCCGGCGGCGTCAGTGATCCCGGTTACCGTGAACTGTATATCCGCTGGTTCCAGTTCGGCGCCATGCTGCCCGTGTTCCGCTCCCATGGAACCGATACGCCGCGTGAACCCTGGGCTTTCGGGACTGAGGACAGCAAGGAGTATCACTGCCTGCGGGAGACTATCGCGCTGCGTTACAGTCTCCTGCCTTACCTTTATTCCGCCGCTGCCCAATGCTGCCGGACGGGCGTTCCGATGATCCGCGCAATGCTCACAGCCTTTGGCAGTGATCAGCGGCTTTGGCCGCTGGCAGATCAGTATATGCTCGGAGATTCCATCCTGGTTAAACCGGTCACCCGTCCCCTGGCTGACGGAGGCAGTGAAACCGCCGTCACCCTGCCGGAAGGCGGCTGGTACGATCTGTTTACCAGGGCTTATTATGCTGCAGGCAACACGCTGAAGCTGGATACGCCGCTGAACCGTTTCCCGGTGTTTGTCCGTGCGGGCAGCATCCTGCCCTGGGCTTCCGGCGCCTGCAGTACGGCGGATCTGCCCTTCCCCGCTGAAGAACTGCTTGTTTTCAGCGGTACTGACGGCGATTTCATACTTTATGATGACAGCGGAGACGGCATGAATTACCTACAGGGCGCGTTCCTGCGGATCCCCATGCACTGGGATGAAAAGCGCCGGATTCTTTCCCTGGATCAGGCGGAAGGCACCCTGCCTGTGGATACCGTTTTCCGGATTATGCTGATCTGTCCGGACGGGCAAACCGAACTGAAAAACATAAAATATACAGGTGTTCCGCTAAAAATCGCATTCTGAAAACCGTCTTTCCCTTTCATTGAAAGCTTTTCAAGCCTTGAAACGTTTCGTTTGCATTCCTTTTGTCATGATGTTACAATACCTGTAAAGTTAATGCTTATGCACCCGATCGCATAAGGCACGGAGGATTTTCTCATGGCAGCAACAATGAAAGATCTTGCACGGGAAACGGGGCTCGGACTGGCCACGCTTTCAAAGTATTTCAACGGCGGAACTGTCCGTGATAAAAACCGTCTGCTCATTGAGGCCGCGGTTAAAAAGCTGCATTACGTGCCCAATGAAGTGGCCCGCAGCCTGAAAACGCAGCAGTCCCGCGTCATCGGCGTCATCATTCCCGAGCTCAGTAACGCCTTCATCACTTCCATCATCTCCTCCATGGAGGATATCCTCCGTCGTCACGATTATGCCGTTATCGTCTGCGACTGCCGCAGCGATCCGAAACGTGAAAAAGAGGCCGTGGAGTTCCTGATGCACCGCCGGGTGGACGGGCTCATCAATATGGCCACCGACGCCACCGGCGATCATCTCAAAGCCGCCCTGGAGGCCAATATCCCCATCCTGCTGGTGGACCGGCTGATCAATTCCCTTCGCAGCCGCGTCAGTGCCGTTATCATCGATAATGTATACGCTTCCGGCCAGGCCGTCCACAAGCTCCTGGACCTGGGGCACCGGAAAATCGGCCTCGTCCTGGGCAGCCAGCACCTCTATACCACCGACTCCCGTCTCACCGGTTACCTGAGCGCTCTGCGGGACGCCGGTATCACACCGGATGACCGGTATATCCGTTACGGTGACTATACCATGGACGGCGGCTACCAGGCCGTTCAGGAGCTGGTTAAGCTGGATGATCCGCCCACGGCCCTGTTCATCACCAACTTTGAAATGACCCTCGGCGGCATGCTCGCCCTGCAGCAGAACGGGATTGAAGTCCCGAAGGATCTTTCCGTCATCGGCTTCGATAAACTGGAGCTCTTCGGCGGCATCTTCCCGGACCTGACCCTGATCCGCCAGCCCCAGCTGGGCATCGGCCGTGAATGCGCCAACCTGATGCTGGATATGCTTTCAAACCGTGAAAGCTATTCTCCCCGCATCGTCACGCTGACCACGGAGCTGACAGAGGGTTCCTCCGTTCGGCCCCTGAATCCCTGAATTTTGAACAGAACAAAACGCCGCGTTCCCGGTTGGGAACGCGGCGTTTGCTTTGTCAATACTGATCAGTGGAAGGCAGGCATCCAGTCGCCGTGCGCTTCAATCAGCTCGTCGCACATTGCTACGATATCGTCAATGGACAGTTCTGCGCCGGCATGGGGATCCATCATAACAGCCTGGTAAATATAATCCTTCTTCAGCGTGCGGGCCGCTTCGATCGTCAGCAGCTGTACGTTGATGTTGGTCCGGTTCAGTGCCGCGCACTGTTCCGGCAGGTCTCCCACGTAGGTGGGCTGCACGCCGTTGCGGTCCACCAGGCAGGGCACTTCCACGCAGGCGTTGCGCGGCAGGTTGGTGATCAGGCCGTTGTTCAGCACATTGCCGCCGATCCGGGTCGGAATCCCGGTCTCCATGGCCTCCATGATATAGCTGGCGTATTCATGGGTACGCTTATGGCTCAGCAGCGGATTCTGGGTCAGTTCATGGCCCCGCTTTTTCCAGTCTTCAATCTGGTGGATGCAGCGGCGCGGATATTCATCCAGCGGGATATTGAAGCGCTCAATCAGTTCCGGATAACGTTCCTTGATGAACCAGGGAGTATATTCGGAATTATGCTCGCTGGATTCCGTGATGTAGTATCCGAAGCGGCGCATGATTTCCAGCCGCACCATATCCCCGTGCCGGCCCTTTTCCTGATAGAGCTTGTAGTCCGCTTTCATGCCTTCGATCCACCACTCAGGCAGCTCCTCGCCCTGGCTCAGGCCCCGGATCCGTTCCTCAAAGGAGCCGATGTCCAGTTTGCCCTGGTTATACAGCAGCGCCCGGCGTTTGATCTCCGGATAAAGATCCACGCCGTCTTTTGTGATTTCCAGCAGCCAGGCCTGGTGGTTGATACCCGCGATCTTCCACTGCACGGAATCGTCATATTCCATGCCCAGTTCCTTCAGCAGCGTGGGCGCGCACACCTGTACGCTGTGGCACAGGCCCACGGTCTTGATCGGGGTCATGGTCAGCATCGCGCCGGTCAGCATGGCCATGGGGTTCGTATAGTTCAGCAGCCAGGCGTCCGGGCATACTTCTTCCATATCCCGCGCAAAGTCCAGCATCACCGGAATCGTACGCAGCGCCCGGAAAACGCCGCCGACGCCCAGCGTATCCGCAATCGTCTGTTTCAGGCCGTATTTCTTCGGAATTTCGAAGTCAGTGATTGTGCAGGGATCATAGCCGCCTACCTGGATCGCGTTTACCACATAGTTCGCGCCGCGCAGCGCGTCCTTGCGGTTTTCCGTTCCTAGGTATTTTTCGATCCGGGCCTTGGACCCGTTGTTGCGGTTGATTGCCTGAAGCATCTGGTAGGATTCATCCAGCCGTACGGCGTCGATGTCGTACAGGGCAATCTCACTCTCCGCCAGGGCGGGAGTCAGCATGCTGTCCCCCAGGACGTTCTTGGCAAAGACCGTGGATCCGGCCCCCATGAATGTGATCTTAGGCATATGTATCCTCCTCTGTCTGTGTATTATCTCCGGCGCTTTTTGGCGGCCGTTCATATTCCTTCTGGTTCAGTTTACGGTACTCCAGGGGACGCATCCCCGTAAGCCGCCTGAACAGCTGCTGGAATTGTTGTGTATTGCTGAATCCCACCTCGCAGGCAATCTCCAGCATGCTCTTCCGGGTTTCAATCAGCATTTCCTGGGCGTGCTGGATCCTGATCCGCTGCAGGTGGTCCTTCATGGTCCGGCTGGTGTACTCGCGGAACAGCCGGTGCAGGTAGGACGGATGGATATGCAGTTCCTCCGCCACCGAGGACGCTGTCAGCGGTTCTGCATAGTTGTTGTTCAGGATGTCCAGGGCCTCGGAAATATAATGGTTTCCGACGGATTCCCGGGACTGGTTCATTCCGCGGAGCCGGGCCACTTCCAGCATCACCTGCGTACACAGCAGGGAGCACAGATGCCTGCCCTGCTCGTTGGCACTGTCCGCCAGCGGAACGATGGTCTTCATCAGCTGATGCACAACCCCGTTCCGGTCGCTCAGCGTCAGCACCCGGGGCTGCTGCTCAAACATCTCCCGCATTTTGCCGTCCGCTTTCAGCAGGCTGGCCAGGTCCGGGGCAAGCCCCGTCCCTTCCTCATACTGGAACTCGATGTTCATCATGCTGCACAGCCCTTTGTTGAACCGCAGATCCCAGTGGCGGATCCCTGCGTCGATCAGGATAAACTGGTTGCAGCTCACCTGGTTGAACCCGTTGCTCTCTGTTTCGATGCTCATGGTGCCTTCGTTGACGTACATGATCTCGCACAGGGAGTGGCTGTGGTTGATCACCTCCGGGGTGGATTCCATCATGTTTGCCCGGTCATAATAGCCGTAAACCACGGGCACAAATCCGTTCTGGAGGTTCTCGGCGTCATAGATGGAATTCATGCCTCTTCACCTCCCGTTTCCGGATCAGAGCCGTTGATCGGCGCGGGATAGAATGCCGGATCATAGTGACAGGTCAGCGCGTAGGACTTCCGGTATTCCTGGGGAGACATGCCGGTTTCCTTTTTGAACATCCGGCAGAAATACTGCTGGGAGCTGATCCCGATCCGGGTGGCGATGGAAGAGTTGGGAATATCGGTATGCATCAGCAGGCTCTTTGCCTTTTCAATCCGCAGATGCGTCAGGTATTCCCCGATCCGCATTCCCGTCTCATCCGGGAATATGCGGTGCAGGTGTCCCACATGAACCCCCGCAACCTCGGCTATATCCTCTGTGGAAATACAGAACATATAGTTTTCTTCAATATATTCCAGTACTTTGCGGATCCGTGGGCTGTAGTTCCGCCCGCGTGAGCTTTCCTCATCCAGTGCGGCGGATATACCGGCCAGGATTGCGCACAGGGTCAGCGTCGTCTGCAAGTCCCGCTGTTCCGGCGGAAAAGAGGAAAAACTCAGCATATTCCGCAGGGAGGAAAGCACCACCGTACGGGAATCCTCAAATTCAACGCAGATTCCGTGTCCTTCCATCAGGTTCCTGACGCGGGGATATACGCGCTCCAGCTGGTTCAGCCCGTAGCCGCAGTTTCCGCCGCTGCCGGTGGAAAAGTCCAGCCGCGTCACGGACAGGTCCGGGGAAGCGTCCTTCATCTGATAACACAGGCTGCCGGAAAGGAAGGCCATCCTGGATCCTACCAGGCGGATTTTCCGGTCTGCGGCAATCAGGGTGCAGCTTCCGGTCACAGCGCACAGCAGGCTGTACATTCCGGACGGACATTCATATTGGAAGTCCGTTGCCATGGCAATGGTGGAAAGGGACACAAGGGACGGCGTCCGCTGAAGCACACCATACGTCATTTCCTGCATGCCGCGTCCCTCCGTTCCTTTTATTTTTCAAGTCTTCCATTCTCTGCATATCAATCCATACTGATATTCATCATTATAATCCATGCCCGACCGGAAACAAGGACTAAAACGATCATTCTATTTGCACTATTCTCGCAAGCGAATCGTTTCCGTTAATAAATACGTACAATTTATGCCTATATTGGCGTGTTTTATCCCTTTCTGAACATTTTTTCACAAAGTCATGTGAGAATTGTATAAATGTGTGTTATGAATAGTACTTTTTTCTTCCCTCAGCCTTGTGCTATGGTTTAGTCAACAAATATCATCCATAAGGAGGTACCCTTTGATGCGTAAGCTGTTCGCGATCCTTTTGACCCTGTGCATGCTCTTCTCCTTTGTCTCCTTTGCGAGCGCTGAAGAGAATGTCACCATCACCTTTGCCTTCTGGGACAATAACCAGGAGCCCGGCATGAAAGCTATCGCCGACGCGTATATGGCTGCTCATCCCGGCGTCACCGTTGAAGTCCAGGTTACTCCCTGGGATCAGTACTGGACCAAGCTGGAAGCGTCTGCCCAGGGCGGCGGCGAAGCAATGCCCGACGTGTTCTGGATGCACTCCAACCAGTTCTTCAAGTATGTGACCGCTGACAAGCTCCTGCCCCTGGACTTTGAGTATGACTATACTCCCTATCCGGCAGGCGTCACCGCCCTGTACAACTTCAACAATGTGCACTACGCCGTCCCGAAGGACTACGACACCATCGCCCTGGTCTACAATAAGGAAATCTTCGACAACGCCGGCATCGCCTATCCGGATGACACCTGGACCTGGGACACCCTGCTGGAAACCGCGAAGAAGCTGACCGATCCTGAAAAGGGCATCTACGGCTTCGGCGCTCCCAACGATCGTCAGTCCGGTTACCTGAACCTGATCTATCAGAACGAAGGCTTCGCTTTCGAAGACGGCAAGTCCGGTTATGACCAGGCTGCCACCCAAGAAGCCATCCAGTGGTGGGTTGACCTGCAGAAGGTCCATCAGGTATCTCCCAGCCAGGAATCCTTCGTGGATATGGGTGTGGATGATCAGATGCAGGCTGGCAAGCTGGCCATGTGCTTCACCGGCAGCTGGATGATGAGCTCCTACACCAACAACGAGCTCTTCGCTGACAAGTTCGACCTGGCCGTCCTGCCCCAGGGCAAGACCCGCGCCTCCATCTACAATGGTCTGGGCTATGCCGGCGCCGCCTCCACCAAGTATCCCGAAGTTGTGAAAGACTTCATCCAGTTCTGCGGCACCGAAGAAGCCAACAAGCTGCAAGCTGAAAAGAAGGCTGCGATTCCCGCCTTCGCCGGAACCGAGAAGTACTTCACTGATAACTTCACCACCATCAACATTGCCTGCTATCCGGAAATGATCTCCTACGGTGTGCAATATCCCTTCTCCCCCAACAAGAGCCTCTGGGAGAGCCAGGAAGAAGAACTGATGAACGAAGTGTATGCCGGCAGCAAGACCGTGGAAGAAGCCTGCAACGAGCTGCACGAGATCATCTGCGACATAGAAGGAATCTGATCTGAAACCGGGTTTATCCGGAAAACAGACGCCCCTGCCGCGGCATTCTCTGCCGCGGCTTGCGGTGTATTATGAGAAAGGAGGTCCGGCATCCTGTGACCGTATCAGCCAAAGCCCGCGCGCCCCGTCTGGGCCGCCGGGAACGCTACGATCCCAAGGTTGTGGCTGCCGCCTTCATCCTGATCGCGCCCACCATCATCGGCCTTTGTGTGCTGAACATCTATCCGTTCTTCGACACCATCCGGCGCAGCCTCTATAAAACCCAGGGTCTTGGGCCGGAAGTCTATGTCGGCCTGAAAAACTTCGAAAAACTGTTCAAGGACAGCATGATCGGACATGCGACCGTCAACACGCTCCTTTACATGGTGCTTACTGTGCCGGTCGGCGTGCTGCTGTCCCTGATCTTCGCCTCCCTGCTGAACGGCAAAATCAAAGGCCGGGACATCTACCGCGGCATTTATTTCCTGCCCATGGTGGTGGCTCCCGCAGCGGTTGCCATGGTCTGGCGCTGGATCTTCAACGCGGAGAACGGCATCCTGAACATCGCCCTGAAAGCGGTGGGGATCCAGGGCCCCAGCTGGCTGGCGGATCCGAACACAGCGTTG
>JAEEGL013780453.1_pt1 | contig 15236 bp, 14 predicted proteins | sample 9134231 | NCBI WGS metagenome assembly JAEEGL01 (sample SAMN16246548, study PRJNA631951) | gut metagenome | biome: gut microbiome; feature: rumen; material: fiber-attached | host: Bos | place: Iran: Karaj | collected 2018-10 | reverse complement strand
TGGCTTCTCAATCAATACAGCTTAGCACCAGCAGGGATGTGGGGATCAACCATCAGAAGATGGAGCTTCTCCTCCTCGCCCTCCCTGTGGACGGCGGAGATCAGCATCCCGTTGGACTCCAGGCCCATCATGGCGCGCGGCGGCAGGTTGACGATGGCGATGCAGGTCTTGCCGATCAGCTCCTCGGGCTCGTAGTAAGCGTGAATGCCGGAGAGGATGGTCCGGGGCGTACCGGTGCCATCGTCCAGAGTGAACTTCAAGAGCTTCTTGGACTTCTTGACGGTCTCGCAGGCCAGGACCTTGACGGCGCGGAAGTCGCTCTTGGAGAAGGTCTCGAAGTCGACCTGATCCTCGAAAAGAGGCTCGATCACGACCTTGGAGAAATCGATGGGCTCCTGGTGCGGGCCGATGTGGGCATCGGCCCCTACGGTTTGCGGGTCGATGTGGGCATCGGCCCCTACGGTTTGCAGGCCGATGTGGGCATCGGCCCCTACTTCCTGCGCGACCTTGCATGCCTCCTGAGAGGGGCAGGTAAAGCAGGCGCACTCGAAATCTGCAGGCTTCTCTTCGGTCTTTGCAACTGCCTTTTCGGGCTTTTCCCTGTCCAACGGCTTCATTGTCGGGAACAGGATGACCTCGCGGATGGAATCGTTGCCGGTCAGCAGCATGACGCAGCGGTCCACGCCGATGCCCAGGCCGCCCGTGGGAGGCAGGCCGTATTCCATGGCGTTGATGTAGTCCTCGTCCATCATGCCCGCCTCGTCGTCGCCCTTGGCCCGCAGCTCCACCTGCTTCTGGAAGCGGCCCTTCTGATCGATGGGATCGTTGAGCTCAGAGAAAGCGTTGCCCATCTCAGAGTGGCAGATAAAGAGCTCGAAGCGCTCGGTGAGCCGGGGATCCCTGGGGGATCGCTTGGCCAGGGGGGACACGTCCACGGGGTGCATGGTGATGAAGGTGGGCTGAATCAGCTTCTCCTCCACCTTCTGGTCGAAGCACTCGTAAAGGTAGTTGCCCCAGGTGTGCTCCTTGGTGGGCCCAAGCTCCACCCCCACGGAGGCGGCCAGCTTTTCGGCGTCCTCGTCGGAGCTGATGGCCATGAAGTCCACGCCCAAATACTGCTTGACGGCCTCGGCCATAGTCAGGCGGGGCCAGCCGGGGGTCAGGTCCACGTCATAGCCCTGCCAGCGCAGCTGATAAGTCCCCAAAATCTCCATGGCGGCGGAGGACAGCAGCTCCTCGAAGAGGTCCATCATGCCGTTGAAATCGGTGTAGGCCTGGTAGAGCTCCACGGTGGTGAACTCGGGGTTGTGCTTGGGGTCCATGCCCTCGTTGCGGAAGATGCGGCCGATCTCATAGACCCGCTCCAGACCGCCCACGATGAGCCGCTTCAGGTGCAGCTCCGTGGCGATGCGCATATACATGTCGATGTCCAGGGTGTTGTGATGGGTGATAAAGGGCCGGGCGGTGGCGCCGCCGGAGATGGTGTTCAGAACCGGGGTCTCCACCTCCATATAACCCCGGCTGTCCAGATACCGCCGGATATGGGAGACGAACTTGGTCCGGATCTCGAAATTGCGGCGAACCTCCGGATTCATGATCAGGTCCACATAGCGCTGACGGAAACGGGTCTCCACGTCGGTGAGTCCGTGGAACTTCTCCGGCAGGGGCAGCAGGGATTTGGACAGAAGGGTGACTGACCGGGTGCGGACAGAGATCTCGCCCCGCTGAGTCTTAAAGACGGGACCCTCGACGCCCACGATGTCGCCCACGTCCAGCTTGCGGCAGTCGGTGAAGGCTTCCTCGCCCATTTCGTCCACCTTGATATAGAGCTGCACGCGGCCGGAACGATCCTGGAGATCGGCAAAGATGGCCTTGCCCATGCCCCGCTTGGACATGATGCGGCCGGCCAGCCGGACGGTCTGCTCCTCAAGCTCCTCAAAACGGTCTTTGATCTCCTGGGCGTGATGGCTCACGTCGAATTTGGTGATCCGGAAGGGGTCTCTCCCCTCCTGCTGCAGGGCCTGCAGCTTCTCGTGACGGACGCGTACCTGGTCCACCAGGGGCATTTCCGCCTGGGGTACAAATTTTGCCATGGGATTCCTCCTATGATTCAGGGAGCGGGCAATCAAGGATCGCCCCAGTGATTATTTCTCGACAGAGAGGATCTCGAAACGGACGGTGCCCACGGGCGCCTCCACGTTGACGATATCGCCCACGGTCTTGCCCAGCATGGCGCGGCCGAAGGGAGAGTCGTCGGAGATCCGATGGTTCTTGGGGTCCGCCTCCTGGGAGCCCACAATGGCGTAGATGTCCACGTCGTCGAATTCCAGGTCCCGGACCTTGACGGTGCTGCCAAGGCCGATGAAGCCCACGGTAGAGGCCTCCACCCCGTCCAAACCGTCGTCGATGATAACGGCGTGGGCCAGGATGTTCTCCACCTCCGCGATGCGGCCGTAGAGCAAAGCCTGCTCGTTTTTCGCCTCGTCGTATTCGCTGTTCTCAGAAAGATCGCCGAAGGAGCGGGCCTCCTTCAGATGCTCGGCCACTTCCTTTTCCCGGGTGGTCTTGAGATACTGCAGCTCTTCCTCCAGCTCCGCGAGCCGGATGCTGGTGATCTTGAATTCCTTAGCCATATCGTTTCAGCCTTTCTGTCAGGTTATTTCTCCATTTTTGCCGCTATATTATACAGGTCGACGGGGTGTTTGTCAACTGTTATTATTGCTACGAATGAATGAAATCGTCCCGGAACAGGATCATCTCCACAGTCTCGATCCGCTGGCCGTCGCATTCGAAGACGCCGTCGGTCCAATGACGCATCCCGAGCTTGTTTTGCAGGGCGGCGGAGGCGGTGTTGAAGGCGAAATAGCCGGACTGGATATAGTCCAGGCGGCCTTTTTCAAACAGGATCGGATAGACGGCCCGGAGCAGCTCGGTCATATACCCCTTTCTCCAATACCGCTCGTTGAGCACATAGGAGAGGGCGACGCCCCGGAGCGCGCAAAGCTTCTCGTCGTCTTCCAGGAAGGGACATTTGCCGAGGGTGAGGTTTCCGATCACCTTGTTCTCGGCCCTCAGGACGATGGCAAGGCTGTGGGACGGACGGGACGGGTCGAGGATCCAATCCAAAACCTCCCGGGCGTCATCCAGGCTGTCAACCGGCGGATTTCCGGCAAGCCGCTGCTGCTCCTTTTGGGAGAGGTATTCATAGAGCTCGGACAAATCCGTTTTCCGGAAGGGCCGAAGGAGAAGACGCTCTGTTTCGGTTGGCTCCGATAGGAGAAGAGCCGAGATTTCCCGAAGGACCCTTTTTTGTTTTTCGTTGACTTCCATATCTTTTTCGTATTTGTATTGTCAGGTATGGGCGTCGGGGACGCTGCCCCCTGCTTACGGAGACACGGATTGCCACGCCAGTGTGCACACCGGCGTGGCAATGGCAGACTTGGGAGGCCGTTGCCTCGGGCGGGCGTCCAATGGCCGCCCCTGCGGAAGGGGACGCAGCAGATCCGCGTACCTCAATTCCTGGTGAGTCGCGACTCGTCTGTGGGGGAAAGCAGGCGGACAGATTGCCCGCGCGACAGGAGAGGCTCCCTGTTCCCTTCCCCCACCCTGATCCAGCATCCTTGATCCCTGATCCCTTGTCTGTGGGGAGAACGGCGGCCCGGGTTCAGGCCTCCTTACGGCGTGGTCAGGACCTCGATGGCCTTTTGCAGCTGCGCGTCTTTTTCTTTTTCCAGGCGGTTGTAGTAGAGGTCGGTCTTCTCCTCGTCGGTGAGCTCCACCACATGGTCCGGGGTGATGCCCTTGCCCACCAGGCTGACGCCCTTGGGGGTGGTGTACTGGCCGATGGAGATGTTGATGGCGGAGCCGTCGTCCAGGGTCATGGCCGTCTGGAAGCGTCCCTTGCCGTAGGTCTGCTCGCCCACGATGACGGCGGCCTCGTACTCCTGCAGGGCCGCGGCAAAGAACTCGGCGGCGGAGTAGGAGTCGTAGTTGACCAGCACCGCCATGGGCATATCCAGATAATCGTCGTCGGACTCGTCCACGCTCTCCCGGCCCGTATAGTCCACGCTGCGGAACAGGGGCCCCTCGGGCAGCAGGTAGTCCAGGATCTCCACCAGCTCGTGCTTGTAGCCGCCGGGGTTGTAGCGCACGTCGAAGATGATGGCCTTGGCGCCGGCGTCCCGGGCCGCCTCGATGGCCGCGATGGTGTCCTTGGCGGCGTCCTGCTCAAAGTTGCGGATGTGGATATAGGCCAGCTCGTTCTCCAGCATTTCCCAGGTGACGTTGACGGTCTTGATCTTGGCCCGGACGATGGTGACATCCCGGAGCTGACCCTCGTGGGAGACGGTGATGGTGACGGAGCTGCCCTCCTCGCCGCGGACCCGTTTCTTGGTCTCGTTCAGGTCCAGCGCGTTCTCGGAGCCGTCCAGGATGGGTACGCCCTCCACGGCCAGGATCAGATCCCCGTTCACCAGCCCTGCCCCATAGGCGGGGCTGTCAGGGGTGACGTCCACGATCTCGACGCCCTTCTCCACGTTCTCAATAGAGATGGTGACGCCGATGCCCACATAGGAATTGGTGACGCTCTCCACGTAGGAGGCGTATTCCTCGGCGGAGATATAGTAGCTCCACTCGTCGTCCAGGCCCTCGATCATGCCGGAAGCCGCGGCGTCGGCCAGCTTGTCTTCGTCCACATCTCCAATGAAATATCTGTCGATATAGCCCTTGATCTGATCCAGCTTGTGCTCCCAGGCCTGGGTCTTGCCATCGTCGGGCTTGCCGGGCTGCACGCTCTGGCCGGAGGGCTTGAGATTCCCGGTGTTGTCGGCCCCCCGGGTCCCGAAGGCCAAAAAGCAGGCCCAGAAGGTCACCAGCGCTGCCAGCAGGGCCGCCAGGATGATGGGCCAGATCCGGGTCGTCGGCACGGTGCGGACACCGGGCTGGGTCCAGGCGGCGGGACTGTAAGGGGCGGGCTGCCCGGAGGCTTGGCCCTCAAACCCGTTTTCGTATTCGTTCTGGTGTCCGGAATTCTGTTCCATGGATTGCGTCCTCGTTTCTTTCGTAATATGACAGGAATATGACGATAGGACGAGCGGCCAGGCTCGTCCTATCGGTGAGCGCCGGGGCGATCAGGCAAAGTAACCGCCGGCGGGCAGATAGTTCAGGGGATTCACCAGGTTCCCGTTGTAGTACATGGTCAGGTGCAGGTGGGGGGCGGTGGACCAGCCGGTGCTGCCCACATAGCCGATGATCTCGCCCCGGGTCACGTACTGCCCCACGCTCACCGTATAGCGGATCATATGACCGTAGAGGGTGGAGAAGCCGTTGCCGTGGTTGATCACCACATGGTAGCCGTAGGCCGTGCCAAAGGTGGCCTTGGTCACGGTACCGGAGGCACAGGCGTAGATGGGCGAGCCGTAGCTGGCGCCGATGTCCATGCCGCTGTGGTTGCTGTAGACATGGGTAATGGGATGGATCCGAGGCCCGAAGGGACATGTGATGGCCCGGGCCGTGCAGGGCCACTGGAAACCGTAACGGCTCACCGAGCTGCCCGAGGAGCTGCCGCCGGAGGAACTGCCCCCGGAGGAGCCGCCCCCGCCGGAGGCCTCCCGCTGGCGGGCTGCCGCGGCTGCCTCTGCTGCGGCTTTTCTGGCGCGCTCCGCGGCTTCGGCCTCCCTGCGGGCCTTTTCCTCGGCACTGACGGCTTCCTTGTACTTGATCTCTTCCTTGGCGATCTGGGCCAGAAGGGCCTCCTTCTGGTCATCGTACTTTTCCTCCTGAGCTTCAAAGGCCGCGTGGTCCTTCATCAGCTCCGCCATCAGCTGGTCCGCCTCGACGCGCTGGGCTTCCAGGGCCTCCTGCTCGGCGGCCAGGCCCTCCTTGGTCTCCTCCATCTCCACCTTTTCGGCGGCCAGATCCTGGCGGGCGGTCTCGATCTGCTGGGCCACGTCCTGAATCTGGTCGATCATTCTGGCGTCGGAGCGGGCGATCTCGTTGATCATATCCACCCGGTCCAGGAGGTCCGCGAAGCTGCTGGCCTTGAAGAGGATGGACCAATAGGTGAGCTTGCCCTTCTCCTCCATGGAGCGGATGCGGGCCTTGTAGCGCTCGTTGAGGGCGTCCCGCTGATCCAGGGCGTCGTTGAGCTCGTTCTGCTTCTCAGCGATCAGGAGGGTGTACTCCTGGATCTGCTCGTTTTTGTTTTCGATGGAATCCTGGGTCAGCTTGATTTGCTTGTCCAGCTGATTCTTCTGACCTACCAGGTCCTGGATGTCGGACTCGTTTTCAGCCTTCTGCTCCCGGACCTCCTGCTGCTGGGCGGCAATGGCCGCCTCCTGCCGTTTCAGCGCCTCGATGCGCTCCTTGATCGTTTTGGAGCTCTCCGCAAAGGCGGAAATCACCACGCCGCCGATCATCAGCAGGGCCAGGACGCCCGCGATCACGGCAACAATGACACGACGATACTTATACATGGCTGTCTCCTCTCATCGGACGCAAAATCAGACGTCCAGGAATTTCCGGATGGACATGACGGAACCAAACATACCCACGAAGAGTCCCGTAAAACCAAAGGTCAGGATCATGGGCCAGAAGACCTCCCGGAAGGGCACCAGCTTGAACAGCTGCAGGCTCTGGATCTCGGTGATCTTGTTCACCAGCAGATCGTAGAGGCCCCACTCCAGGAAAAAGGCCACGGCGCCGGAGATCAGGCCGATCAGGAAGCCCTCCACAAAATAGGGGAAGCGGATAAAGCGGTTGGTGGCGCCGAGCATTTTCATAATGGCGATCTCATCCCGCCGGTCGTACATGGCCAGCTTGATGGTGTTGGAGATCATGAACAGAGAGACCACCAGCAGCACGATGATGATGGCCGCGGAGACGATGTTGAGGATGCGCTGGATGGTGGTAAAGCCCTCCGCCAGCTCCGGCCGGTCGGAAATAGATGCCACGCCCTGGACCTCCCGGATCTTTTCCACGGTCTCGCTCATTTTGGAGTTGTCCTCCAGGGTAACGATGAAGCGGTCCCGGAAGGTGGAGGCGTCGATGCCCTCGTAGGCCTCACCCCCGCCCTGCTGCTCGATGAAGCGCTGGCCGGCCTCCTCCCGGGACATAAAGACCGCCTCCCGGACGTTCTCGATCAGATTGATCCGGGAGCCCACGGACTTGGCCTCCGCAGTGTCGTAGCTCTCTTCTACGTAGACCAGGACCCGGTTCTGCTGCTCCATATCGGAGACGAAGAGGCTCAGGTTATAGATGATCAGCGAGAAGCTGCCGATGATCACCAGGCAGGCCACCGTCACGCACACCGCCGCGAAGGACATGAAGCCGTGGGTAAACATGTTGCGGACGCCCTCCCGGAAGAGGTATCCCATTTTTCTAACTCTCTTCATTGATATAATACCCATCCATTCCGTCGTTGATGACCTTGCCCTCGTCAATGGCGATGACCCGCTTGGTAAAGCGGTTCACCAGCTCCTGCTCGTGGGTGACTACCATGACGGTGGTGCCCAGGGAGTTGATGGACTCCAGGAGCATCATGACCTCGTAGGAGCGCTGGGGATCCAGGTTGCCGGTGGGCTCGTCGGCCACGATGACCGCGGGGTTGTTGACCAGAGCCCGGGCAATGGCGACGCGCTGCTGCTCACCGCCGGAGAGCTCATGGGGCAAACGGCGGCCCCGGTTTTCCAGACCCACCAGGTCCAGGACGTAGGGGACGCGGACCTTGATCTCCCGGTTGGAGGCTCCCACAATCCGCATGCCGTAGGCCACGTTCTCAAAAACGGTCTTGTTTTCGATCAGGCGGAAGTCCTGAAAAATGACGCCCACGGTCCGGCGCATATAGGGGATCTGCCGCTTCTTGATGGACTCCAGCTTGTAGCCGTTGACCTCGATGGAGCCGGAGGTGGGCTCCAGCTCGGCGGTCAGCAGCTTGATGATGGTGGACTTGCCGGAGCCGGAGGGCCCCACCAAAAACACAAATTCCCCATCGTCGATGTGCAGACTCACGCCCTCCAGGGCGCGGTTTCCTGCCTCATAGACCTTGGTGACGTTACGAAAATCGATCATATGGTTCTCCTATTCAGCTTGTATGGCGCACACTGTGCGCCGCTGCACTCAAAACATCTTATTTTCCCGGGACGCCAGGTACTTCTTGACCATCAGGGCCACCTTGAAGATGATGGCGTGGTCGAACTCGCGGAGATCCAGACCCGTGAGCTTTTTGATCTTCTCCAGGCGGTAGACCAGGGTATTGCGGTGGACGAAGAGCTTGCGGGAGGTCTCGGAGACGTTCAGGTTGTTCTCAAAGAATTTGTTGATGGTAAACAGGGTCTCCTGGTCCAGGGTGTCGATGGAGTTCTTCTTGAAGACCTCGTCCAGGAAGATCTCGCAGAGGGTCGTGGGGAGCTGATAGATCAGCCGGCCGATGCCGAGATTCTCATAGGTGATGATGGTCTTCTCGGTGTCGAAGACTTTCCCGACCTCAATGGCTACCTGGGCCTCCTTGTAGGAGTCGGCCAGCTCCCGCAGATGCTCCGCCACGCCGCCGATGCCGATGATGGTCTTGGCAAAGAGCTGGCTCTTGAGGGTCTCCTCCATCATGGAGGCCAGCTCCAGCAGCTCGGACGGCTCGACCTCGGCGCTGACGGACTTGACCACGGCGATGTCGTTCTCATTGATGGAAATCACGAAATCCTGCTGCCGGTCCGGGAACATGCCCTGGAGCACATCCACGGCCCCCACGTCCACGCTGCCCTGCTGGCGGACCAGGAAAACGGTGTGATACTGGTCAGCCGGGAAATGGAGCTCCTTGGCCCGGATATAGATGTCGCCGGGGAGGATATTGTCGGTGATGATGTTCTTGACAAAGGTTGCCTTGTCGTGCTTCTCCTCATAGTAGATCTTGGTGCAGTTCAGCGCCACCTGGGCCATGAGGCAGAAGCTGCGGGCCAGCTCGTCGTCGCCGTCCACGAAGACGGCGTAGTCAAAGCTGCTGCCAAAGTTGGCCAGCGCCTTGACGGTCTTGCCGGAGAAATGAACCACGTGCTCCTCTGACAGGGCCACCACCCGGGCAAGCTTGGGAAATTGGGCCCCGATCTGTTCCGGGTCGGAGCAGGCCACCACGGTGCCCTCCGCGTCGATCACACCGATCTGGCGCTCGGTGGCGGCTTTCATCTGCTGGATCACGTCGGAAAAGATATGATTTGTCATATATACACACACTCCTGTCCGTGCATTCGGTTTTTGTACAACATCTACCTTTTATCATACCCTATCTTTTCGCGTTTTGCAAGACCCATTTGACATTTTTTTGAAAAAATTGAAGCTGTTTTATGCAAAAACACAACAAAACCGGCGATATGTCTAATTAGCCCTTCGATAAGCCGCTCCGTTTTACTGGATTTGTCAAAGAAATTGTTTGTCTAAATTGTACAGAGACGCAATTTCGCAATCCGACAATTCCCTTACCTGGCCCACAGGCAGATCCCCGAGGGTCAGAGCTCCCTCGCTGTCCCGACGGAGGTAGCTGACGGTCAGGCCGCGGCTTGCCATCATGCGGCGGACCTGGTGGTACTTGCCTTCGGTGACGGTGATTTCGCTCTCTCCGGGGCCCAGGGGCCACAGAAGCGCCGGCTTGCACAGGGTCCCGTCCCGGAGGGTCAGGCCGGCGGCGAAGGCCTCCGCGTCCGCCTCCCCTGCCGTTCCCTCGTGGCGGGCGTAGTAGCGCTTCTCCACTTCGTGCTTCGGGGCGGTCAGCCGGTGGTTGAGCACCCCGTCGTTGGTGAGCAGCAGCAACCCCTCGGTCTCCTTGTCCAGCCGTCCGACAGGCACCACGCCCTGCCGCAGATACCGGGCGGGGATCAGCTCCATGACGGTCCGGTCCCGGGGGTCCTCGGTGGAGCTCACATAGCCCGCGGGCTTGTGGAGCAGCAGCACCACCCGCCGGGGCCCCTCCACAGCTTCACCGCGAAACAGGACCCGATCCCCGGCAGGGTCGATCTTCGCCGCCCCGTCGGTGACAGGCACGCCGTTGACCGTCACGGCGCCGGTCCTCAAAATCGTCTTCAGCTCCCGCCGGGAAGCAACGCCAGCGTCGGAGAGGTATTTATCTAATCGTATCATGCTATCCCTCATATTCTCTTTTCTGCAATCATACAATCCAACAGCTTAATTCGGAAAGGATGTATGGATATGTTTGTCATAACGACCAAGCTTTCCAAAACCAAGATCGCGGCCATTGTGACGCTGCTGATCGCGGCGGCGGTGCTGGCGGCGGTGCTGGGAGCGGCAAAGGGCAATGCGCCGAAGGAGCCGGAGGCAGCAAACGGAGCCGACAACGACAGCCGGGCGGCCTGGCTGGCGCAGTGCGGCTGGGAGATCAACGCGGAGCCCGTCCAGACCCAGTCCGTCAAGATCCCCGCGGCGGACAGCGAGGTCTTCCGCCGCTACAACGAGCTTCAAAAATCCCAGGGTTTCGATCTGAGCCAATACGCGGGCAAGCAGGCCACGCGATACGTCTATGAGGTCCTGAACTTCCCCGACGCCAAGGGGCCGGTCTACGCCACTCTCTTCGTTCTGGATGGCAAAATCATCGGCGGCGACCTCACCGACAGCTCCCCCGAGGGGAAGATGCAGCCGTTGAAAAAATAAGTCGAAGGGACGAAAGCTCACGTCATTAAATAATAGTTTAGCACAAAATTATTACAAAGTTGTTACTTTTTTCGTAATATGAAAATTTTTTTCAAAGAAAAGCTCAGAAGGACTGGACAATTTTGCTCTACGTTCGCCTTTCGATTGCAAAGCGGCTTCCTGATCCGCCTGCCCCGGAGGCTTTTCTGGGTTCTGCTGGGGATCTGGGCGGCGGGCTTCGCGGGTGTACTGGTCTGGCGTGTCGTCTCCCATCTGCGCTTCCGGCGGAGTCTGCTCCGGGGAGCCGCCAAGCAGGGACCCGGGAAGGGAGTGGCGGATTGCCCGGGTTGCGCCCTGGACCCAGCCCTGCACGGAGGAGTCCTCCACGGACCCGGCGGTCTGCGCCGCGGCGAAAGCCGCTCTGGCGGACAAGGCGTTGGCGGAGCTGCCGGGGCAGATCCAGGGCGCGGGCGAGGAGCTGGGCTACCTGAAGCTGACACGGCCCGAGGGCGGCGAGAACGACAGCACCCAGGCCCACGTCACCGTCTACGACAGCGGGATGCTCTGCTGTCTGGAAAACCTGGATGGCGCGCCTCGGGTCTGGTATCAGCTCCGGGAGCCGCCGGAGCTGCGGGTGCTCTTCGACGTCGCGGCAGTGGAAACGCCCGCGGAATAGGAACGGGAAACGCCGTCCCCCTGCAAGCCAAGGCTTGCGGGGGGACGGCGTTTGGTCGGGCCGTTTGCCCGCGCCACAGCAGGATACGGGAGCGGACTCAGCCCTTTCGGGGCCGTGGCGCCCACTGTGCGCCGCAACGGGCAGGGCTTCCCTGTACCGGAAAAGTTTTTCCGTTTTTTTGCAAATTGGGTCTATGCAGAACGGGATTTTTCATGTATATTATAGGGTGATACGGAACGCGCCGGAGGCCCTCCGCATAGGATGGGCAAAGGGAGGCGCGTGGAATGCTTTGGGAAATTCTGTTGGGCGGCCTGCTCGCCGCGGTGCTGGCGGCTCTGGGCTGCCTGCTTTGGCGAAGGCTTCTGCTGCCCTTGGGGACAGCGGATGCGATCCTGGTGCTCCCCGCCCGGGACGGCGGCGAGGGGTTGGAGCAGCGGCTCCGGGCCTGCGGCCTGCTGCGGCGTTGGGGCCTGCTGGACAGCGCGCCCGTCATTCTGGACCTGGATTTGAACGACGAAGGCCGCGCTCTGGCGGAGCGCCTGACCGACGCCTTTGAAGCGGAGCTGTGCAGCCCCGAGGAGCTGCGGCTTCTGCTGTAGGGACCGCTGCAACGCGAAGCCGGTACAGCGGTCCCGCGATCCACCGATTTTATATCACAAAAACAGCGAAAAGGAACGAACTCCATGGAAAACGAACTGATCCGCGTCGAAGGCAGCGTGTCGGCGGTGGTTTTTCAAAACCGGGAAAACGGTTACACCGTCCTGCGGATGAAGGACGAACAGGGCGAGCTGACCACCGCGGTGGGCATCGTCCCGGACACCAGCATCGGCGAGCGGCTGCGGATCGAGGGTCGTTGGAGCAGCCACAGCAGCTACGGCAGGCAGCTGGAGATCGTGAGCGTGGAACGGCTGATGCCGGAATCCCGCGTTGAGATTCTGGCCTATCTTTCCTCCCACGCCGTCCGGGGCGTCGGCCCCAAGATCGCCGCCCGGATCGTGAAGCGCTTCGGGGCCGAGAGCCTCAAAATCATTGAAAACGAACCGGACAAGCTGGCCCTGGTGCCGGGCATCTCCACGGCCAAGGCCAAAGAGATCCACGAGAGCTTCCAGTCCCAGCAGGGCCTGCGGCACCTGGCGGAGTTCCTCAGCGGCTACCGTCTGCCCGCGGAGCTGGCGGTCCGGATCTATAAGGCTTACGGGGAGCTGTCCATGATGGCCATTCAGGACAACCCCTACTTCCTCACGGAGGAGGGCTTCAACGCCCCCTTCGCCCAGGTGGACGCCTTTGCCCTGGAGCTGGGCTTTGACGGCGACGACGAGCGCCGGGTGGACGCGGGCATCCTCTACGAGCTGAGCTTCAACTCCGCCGGCGGTCACGTCTTCGTGCCGGAGCCCCAGCTGACGGAGGCCGCGGCCAGCTTTCTGCGGCTGGACCGGGAGATCATCCGGGAGGGCCTGCGCCGTCTGGCGGAGCAGGAGCGGATCATTGTGGACTCCGTGGCCTCTCTCACCGCAGTCTATCTGCCCGCCTACGGCGAGGCGGAGCGTTATTTGGCCCGCCGCTTCACGGAGATGATCGGCAGCAAGGTGGGTCTGCCCGCCAATCTGGCCAGGACCGTAGCGGCGATTGAGGCCCGGCAGGAGATCGAATACGCGGCGCTCCAGCGGGAGGCCATCTATGCCGCCGCCGCGGAGAAGCTGCTGATCGTCACTGGCGGCCCCGGCACCGGCAAGACCACCACCCTCCGGGGCATTCTGGATCTCTTCGAGCAGATGCGGCTCAAGACCTTGCTGACAGCCCCCACGGGCCGGGCGGCCAAGCGGCTCTCGGAGCTGACGGGGCGGGACGCCTCCACCATTCACCGGCTTTTGGAGGTGGACGTCTCCCCCGAGGACGGGTCCATGGTCTTCGTCCACAACGAGCACAACCCCCTGAGCTGCGACGCGGTGATCGTGGACGAGAGCTCCATGGTGGACCTGCTGTTGATGTACAACCTGGTGCGGGCTCTGCCCGAGCGCTGCCGGCTGATTCTGGTGGGCGACCCCGATCAGCTTCCCTCCGTCGGGGCCGGCAACGTGTTCTCCGATCTGATCCGCAGCGAGAAGATTCCCACCATCCGGCTGACGGAGATCTTCCGCCAGGCCCGGGAGAGCCTCATTGTCATGAACGCCCATCGGATCATCCACGGGGAGCTGCCGGAGCTGCGGGAAAAGAAGCAGGACTTCTTTTTCCTCCAGCGGGCCAGCGACGAGGCGGTCTGCCAGACCGTCACGGAGCTCTGCGCCCGCCGTCTGCCCCGGAACATGGGCATCCAGCCCGAGGACATCCAGGTCCTCTCCCCCACCCGTAAGGGCGAAACCGGCACACGGGCTCTGAATCAGCTGCTGCAGCAGGCTCTGAACCCCGCCGCTCCGGGCAAAAACGAAAAGAAATACGGCGATACGGTCTTCCGCGTAGGGGGCCGGGTCATGCAGATCCGCAACAACTATGACATCATCTGGAACAAGGTCGGAGGGCCCGGCATGGGCTCCGGCATTTTCAACGGCGACGTGGGGACCGTCCAGGCCATCGACTGCCAGGCCCAGACCGTCACCCTCCGCTTCGACGACCGGGAGGCCGTCTATACCTGGGACATGCTGCCCCAGCTGGAGCCCGCCTACGCCATGACCGTCCACAAGAGCCAGGGCAGTGAGTACCGGGCCGTGGTGCTGGTCGCCTGGCGGGGCACGCCGCTGCTGCTAAGCCGCAGCATCCTCTATACCGCCGTCACCCGGGCCCGGGAGCTGCTGATCGTCGTGGGCGACGAAGGTGTGATCGAATATATGGTTCGCAACGACAAAAAGCAAAAGCGCTTCAGCGGGCTGAAGTGGCGGCTGTGCCACATGGAAGTATGAAGCAGACAGAGTCTTCCAGGCCAGGTGCACTGTCGGGACAGCACCTCATCCGTCATCCGGCTCCCCTGAGACGCGGGATACCGCCTTCCCCTCAAGGGGAAGGCTTTGGGCGGGTTGGCGCAGCCATCCGGGACCTGCTCTGGCCCCGGCGCTGCATACTCTGCCGACGCTTTCTGGGCGCGGACGGCGGGCGGCTCTGCCCGGCCTGCGCCGCTTCCCTGCCGGAGCCCGTTTCCGGCGCCCGCCGGGGCAGCCATTACCGGCGTTGGGCCGCGGCCCTCTGGTACGAGGACGCCTTCCGGGCTTCCTTCCGGCGATACAAGTTCGAGGGCTGCAGCTTTTACGCGGATGTATACGGCTCCTGGCTGGCCAACGCCATCCAAAAGCAGCTGGGCACGGACTACGAGCTGGTAACGTATATTCCCATCAGTTCTCTGCGCCGCCGGAAGCGGGGCTATGATCAGACCCTCCTGCTGGCGCAAAGCGCCGGGAAGCTTCTGGGGCTGGAGCCGATCTGTACCCTGCGCAAGAAGAACCTGGTGCGGGCCCAGTCTCGGCTCATCGGCTCCGAGGCGCGGCAGCGGAACATCCGGGGCGCCTTTCGGGTCCTGGACCCGGCGCTGGTACGGGGAAAAACCATCCTGCTGATCGACGACGTGCTGACCACGGGGGCCACGGTCTCCGAGGCCGCCCGGGTCCTGCTGGAGGCTGGGGCCAAGCGGGTGGACGTGGCGACGCTGGCGGCGGCTGCGAATTAACGCGGACGGCAGAGTGCCGTCCCTACAAACAACGAAAAGGTGATCAATCATGTCTATTTTCTCCAAAGACCTGGGCATCGACCTGGGAACCGCCAACGTGGTAATCTATGCCGATGGCAAGGGGATCGTACTCCGGGAGCCCTCTGTGGTGGCGGTGGACAAAAACACCGGCAAGATCCTGAAGGTGGGCGCCGCCGCCCGAAACATGCTGGGCCGGACCCCCGGCAACGTAGTGGCTATGCGGCCTCTGCGGGAGGGCGTGGTCTCCGACTACGAGCT
>JAEEGL012978665.1_pt1 | contig 15237 bp, 13 predicted proteins | sample 9134231 | NCBI WGS metagenome assembly JAEEGL01 (sample SAMN16246548, study PRJNA631951) | gut metagenome | biome: gut microbiome; feature: rumen; material: fiber-attached | host: Bos | place: Iran: Karaj | collected 2018-10 | reverse complement strand
GGCACTCTTCTCTGACTCGGAAAAGTTTGTGTGCCAGTGTACAGGCTTAAGACCCGGCTATAACGGTAGCGGCACTGTCCGGGAGTTTCACCCGGTTCCCATTTAACAAGCCCCGGAGCCTTTCGGCCCTGGCTCCACCTGTGCACCGCGCAAATATAGCATAAACAAAGACCTCTGTCAAGAATCCTGCTGATGCGAGGCCGTTATCTTCCTGACTTCTTCTTCGGCCTCAACAAAGAGTTTGGCGATCTGCGGATCGAACTGAGTACCCGCGCCTTCTTTTATTATATCCATTGCCTTTTCAAAACTGAAAGGCTCCTTATAGCTTCGTTTTGAAACCAGCGCATCGAATACGTCCGCAACGGACATGATGCGCGCCGAAAGCGGTATGTCTTCTCCTGCTTTGCCGGAAGGATAGCCTTTGCCGTCCCATCTCTCATGATGATAAGTCGCAAGGTTCTTTGCTTCCTGCAGATATCCGCTGTCGGATACAAGGGACATGGCATTTTCTATTATCTTTCTTCCTGCAGTGGTATGGGTTTTCATGATGGCGAACTCTTCATCTGTGAGTTTTCCCGGCTTATTAAGTATCATATCGGAAACGTTTATCTTACCCACGTCATGCAGCGGAGCGGAATTAACCACATCTTCAATATATTCATCCGTAAGCTTATCCGTATATATACCGTTTTCTTTCATCTTGTTCATGATGAGACGCACGTAGGCAGCGGTCTTGCGCACATGATCGCCTGTATTCTTGTCACGGCTCTCCACCATATCAGCAAGAACGTATATCAGGCCGATCTGCATGTGACTTATCTCTTCGCCCTTAGCCTTCACGTCTTCAAGATAACCGACGGTCTCAGCGATAGTTTTGGAAAGTGATTCATAGAGGTTCTCTATCTCATCACCCGTAGCTATATCCAGATGCTGCAATCGCTCCACGCTGATCTCCATTGCCTCTTCGCTGTCATATGCAAACTTCCTCGCTGAGATCGTCATAGCCGTGATCGGGAATATCAGATGATAATCCACGAGCCAGATGCACAGCGCAAGTATAAAGATATAGAAGCCTATAAACAGCGAGAATACCTTTGTCATATAATTCAGTATCGAAAGGGTTATATCCTCCACCTTTATGTCTGCAGCCGCGTAGCAGACGCAACTACCCTCACTGTTATATACCGGTTCAAATACCGTCAGCAGTCTGCCGTACTTTGTATCATCAAGCAGCGGCTCTATCCTCTCTCCCGCCACCAGCTCATTCCTGTAAGGTATCAGATAATCCTCAAGCTCAATAACTTCTCCCGGTTTTCCGGCCGGCACTTCCGGAGTATCCAGGTCAAAGACAACCTGTACTCCGTTTTCACCGAAGCGGTAAACATAGAGAAATTCTATATCGGGATTACCGAGCCTTATACTCTCCATCTCACCTTCTATCACCTGATATTCATGAGAATCTTTGCCTATCTTCACGTACATGTCCAGCTTCTCGGGATCGATCAGATCCGCGGTAAGCTTTGCAGCGCTGCTACAGCTGTATGTATACTGCTTAAGGGCAAAGCTATGGAAGAGAAGATAACTGATAATGGTTGTGACCACGGCAACACAGATCATGATCACCGAGATGATGGATATTATCTTGCTTCTTAACGAAAATGATCTGGTAACATCCTTTCTTGCATCCAGAAGAGCCTCCGATGACAGGGGTTTTTGACGCCAGCCGGTAAGACGGAGCATAGGTCTTATCCTCTCCGGTATCAGACGGATCAGTATATATGCAAGTACCACCGTGATCAATTTGTCTATAAGATCTATGGCCACATCCGAAGCCATCTGTGCCCAGAATACAGACAGTCTGCCGCTTTCAAGAAGCGCTTTGGCAAAAGGCGCGCTGATGCCTTCTCCCATACCGAAACCGTAAAGCAGATATGTAAGAATGGATCCCAGTACTCCGCCTATAAACGCAAAAACCGGAACCGTTATCAATGCTTTCCATAATCTGTCGAAATAGCCTCTTTTGGCAAGCCAGGTGCCTGTAGCTGCTATCATGGTGGAAAGCACAACGTAATAAGCATTCCCGGGATTGCCCTGCATGTTTATGATATTATTAAGATAGCCTACTGCTACGCCCGGCAGATAACCGCCAAGCACCGCTGCGCATAAGGTACCCACATTGTCCAGATAAAGCGGTATCTTCAGCGCTCCTGCAGTGCGCGGAAGCACAAAGTTTAGCGCGATAGCCAGAGCAAAAAAAGCTATCTGTATATATTCTTTTTTATGATCTTTCTGTTGGTTTTCTGTTTTACTCATAGTTTCAGCAATTGATGATGGAAATCCCCCCATTTACCTGTCTTTTTATTATATCGTTTTCACGGAGTATATTCAATCGTATTGTTTTATTCTTTTCCTCATGCTATCATTGCCTCATGAGAAAAAAGATACTTATCATAACTTCACTTATACTGGCTGTCGGCTGCACTATGCTTATCATTCTCGCAGTGTATGGTAATAAAGGAAAGTTTGAACCTGTTGCCGAAGAAATACATATAGATCTTCCGGACATCGAAAAACCCTTTAAGATCCTCTGGCTCTCGGATCTGCATATCGCTACAACCGGCAGTGATATTACCAAGCCATACATAAAAGATGTAAAGGCTCGGGACGAATTCTCACAGCACTCAGCTGATAAATGGAAGAAATACTGGCCCGACTTTATCAATGAAAGCGGCGCCGATCTGGTGGTATTCGGCGGTGACATGGTGGATTTCGGTTCGAGAGATAATCTCTTTGTTTTCCTTGAAGGGCTCAATAAACTGACTATTCCCTATATCTACCTTCGTTGCGATCACGATATAATGCCCACTTATATTTCGGAAGAATCCTCACAGATAGCCATGGAGTTCATGCCTAATCTCGGCGATGACTCGGATCTGATAAGCTATGAATTTGAGAACTTCGTTGTTGTAGGCTGGAACAATTCCGCTTACAATATGACCGAAAACGGACTTGAAAAGCTGCGTAATATCTGCGCGGAAGGCAAGCCCATACTTTTCATGACCCACGTTCCGATAGAACCTACTACCGATACCTCTTTATCCGAAAGATCCCGTGAGATCTTCGACGGACGCTCACTGCTGTGGGGATACAATGATGAATACTACTGGCCCGAATACGAGACCAGACAGCTGCTGGATATACTTTATGCGGATGACTCTCCCGTAGTAGAAGTATTCTGCGGACACCTGCATTTTTCCTGGGACGGAAATCTCACTGACAGAGTAAAGCAACATGTCTTTGCTCCAGCACTGGATGGAAGCTACGGTATCATTACAGTAGAATAGCCGTAAAACAGGCACAAAAAAAGAAGTACTTCCAGGTCGGTACTTCTTTTTTTATGTTTTAATCATTCTGCCGATTCTTCGTATGCCTTTAAAATTCTCTTCTGCAGATCGTCACGTGTTTCGGAATTGATAGGATGTGCTATATCCTTATACGTACCGTCCTGCGCCTTGCGGCTAGGCATTGCTATGAACAAGCCATGGTCTCCCTCGATCACCTTGATGTCATGAATAACGAAGCAGTCTTCAATCGTAACGGAAACAACAGCCTTCAGCTTGCCCTCCTTGTCCACCTTGCGGACTCTCACGTCAGTGATGGTCATGCTGTAAACTCCTTTCCTATTTGAGTACAACTGTGTACTGTACCGTCAAGTAGTCACAAGTAGGAGTCTTGTACAATGTATTCAGTTGTTTTTTATCCGAAATATCTTCTTTTCCGGATACCGTTGCTCATCTGAGAAGTATCAGATCACATACCTCTCATTCTTTTCTACAACGATCTTGATACCGTCCTCACCTTTGTGGGATGAATTGGCTCGGATGGTGCCCCTGGCTTCTACGATGCAGTTCTCGATATAAGTATTATCACCGATATATACATCATTCAATATGATTGAATTCTTGATCGTGCAGTTGTTCCCCACAAAAACCTTCTTGAAAATGACGGAGTTCTCGACTGTTCCATTAATGATGCTGCCGCTTGCCACCAGGCTGTTCTTCACGCTGACCCCCACATTATATTTCGCCGGAGGCAGATCATCAATTTTGGAATAGATATCCGGATAAGTCTTGAAGAAGAACTTTCTGATCTCAGGATTCAGGAAATCCATATTGGTATCATAGTAATCCTGTATGGTCGAAATATTCTTCCAATAATCCGTCATTTTGTAGGCATAGATACGCTTGATGTCTTTGTATCTTATCAGTATGTCATTGACGAAATCATATCGGTTCTCTTGTGCCGCTTTTTCAATCATCTCGACAAGCTGACGACGTCTTATGATATAGATGCCGCATGATATCGTGCTTGAATTTGCCTTTACCGGCTTTTCTTCAAACTCGGTGATCCTGCCATCCATGTCGGTCTTAACACAACCGAAGCGTTCCACGTTGACGTTATTACCCACTTCCTTACATACTACCGTAATGTCCGCCTTTTTGTCAATATGATATTCAAGCACCTTATTGTAGTCCATCTTGTAGACACAATCGCCCGAAGCTATTACAACATAAGGCTCGTGGCTGTCTTTTATGAACTCCAGATTCTGTGCTATGGAGTCCGCAGTGCCTCTGTACCAGTCGGAATTGTCCAGGGTACGGGTAGGCGTAAATACATACATGCCGCCCTGTTTACGTCCGAAATCCCACCACTTCGATGAACTTAAGTGTTCGTTAAGGCTTCTGGCATTGTCCTGTGTGAGCACCGCAACCTTCTGGATATGCGAATTGGTCATATTGCTCAGTGCAAAATCTATACTCCTGTAGCTGCCTGCCACCGGCATTGCCGCAACGGCACGCCTGCTGGAGAGTTCACCCATCTTGCTGTGTTTCATTCCGCCGCCGGCTAAGATTATACCCATCGCTCTCATTTCAATTGCCCTCCTTTATCAGAGATTTACCGCTTGCAAGGGCCTTGTCCGGATAATCCGCAAGCTCGGTCTTACCGAAGATGACCGTATTCTTTCCTATCGTAACTCCCGTAGGCACTTCGGTATGCTCGCCTATGCAGACCAGTCCGTGATTATAGATGTGAGGATCCGTCTCGTTCTCGACTTCCTCGCCGATACCGGTCTTCACACCGTCTTTAATAACCGTATTCTCTGCAATGATCGTCTTGTTGATCTCGCAGCCTGCACCTATCACGGTATCATTCATGATTATGGAATCACGTATCACGGCTCCCTTTCCGATCTCAACGTTGCAGCCTATGATCGAGGAATATACCTCACCATAAATTGATGCTCCTTCACCTATAAGACTTCTTTCTACTATACCATTCTCTGAAATGTATTGAGGCGTGAGTGCGTCTGATTTTGTATATATCTTCCAGTATTCTTCATACAGATTGAATTCCGGAACGATATCGATCAGCTCCATATTGGCTTCCCAATATGAATGCAGTGTTCCTACATCCTTCCAGTATCCGTTATATTCGTATGCATAAATAGGAGACTGATTCTGATGGCAATAAGGAATGACATGCTTACCGAAATCCAGCGCAGGCTGATCGGCTTTTGCAATGAGCGCTTCCTTCAGGGTCTTCCAATTGAAGATATAGATGCCCATGCTTGCCAGATTTGAACGGGGCTTCTCGGGCTTCTCCTCAAAATCAATGATCTTGCGGTTCTCATCAGTGATGACTATACCGAAACGCTTTGCTTCCTCAATGGGCACCGGCATCACCGCAAGGGTAACATCCGCGCCGTTAGCCTTATGGAAATCCAGCATTACTTCATAATCCATCTTATATATGTGATCACCCGAAAGGATCAGCACATAATCCGGATTGAAGGTTTCCATGTAGTCCAGATTCTGATAGATGGCATTGGCCGTACCGGTATACCACTCGCTGTTTGTGCTCTTTTCGTAAGGAGGAAGTACAGTTACGCCTCCCACGTTTCTGTCCAGGTCCCAGGGAATACCTATACCGATATGGGTATTCAGTCTGAGAGGCTGATACTGGGTAAGCACACCCACGGTATCAACACCGGAATCGATACAGTTGCTCAGCGGAAAATCGATGATACGGTACTTGCCGCCGAAAGAAACCGCAGGCTTAGCGACCTTTCTGGTCAAGACTCCGAGTCTGCTGCCCTGTCCCCCCGCAAGGAGCATGGCGATCATTTCCTTTTTTACCATACGTAAATCACCCCTAGCTTATTTTTTATTTGTAACCCTGCACACATAAAATATAGTGCTAATGAGCCATTTTCGGCTCGCCCCCAATCCTGCTCAGCAGGTTTTGTATATTATATCAGAAAAAAATCCTAAAGTGAACTATTTTTTTACAACTTTTTCACAAAAAACAGCACTTCAAAAGCAGCGACACTTATGTTATCATGTTATGTAATCGAGGAGGATACAAGATGTACCAATTAGACTTTTCCAAACCCCAACATATTCACTTTATAGGTATAGGCGGCATCAGCATGAGCGGACTGGCAAAATTGCTCCTTGGCAAAAAATTTACGGTCAGCGGCTCCGACGGCTCTGCTTCTGCCTTAACCAACGAACTGGAAAGCCTCGGCGCCCGTATTTATATAGGACAGAGCGCCTCTAATATAGAAGACGGTATCGATGTGGTGGTTTATACCGCTGCCATACATCCGGATAATCCGGAATATGCGGAATGCAAAAGAAGAGGACTGCCCATGCTCTCAAGGGCCGCGCTCTTAGGCCAGCTTATGAAGCTCTATGAGTTTCCCATCGCGATAGCCGGCACCCACGGCAAGACCACCACCACATCAATGGTGTCCGAGATACTCTTACGCTGCGATACCGATCCCACCCTGGCTGTAGGCGGCATGCTCAAATCCATAAACGGCAACCTGCGCATAGGAAGTGAGAAGTTCTTTGTAGCTGAAGCCTGCGAGTACACCAACAGTTATCTGGAATTCTTTCCGAAAACATCCGTGATATTGAATATAGAAGAAGACCACCTGGATTTCTTTAAAGACCTCGACGATATACGTCGTTCATTCAGGGCTTTTGCAGAACTGCTGCCCGAAGACGGCACACTGGTCATCAACAGCGATATAGAGAGAGTCTCCGAGATCACCGACGGTCTTAAGTGTAAAGTCATAACTTTCGGACATTCCAAGGATTCCGACTATCACGCAGAAGACATAGGCTATGAGTCAACGGGACATCCTTCCTATACTCTCTGCCATGGTGATGAAAAATATAAAGTTACTCTCGGTGTAGTCGGCGAACACAATGTATATAATTCCTTAGCGGCCATAGCCATAGCCGATCTCTTTACCCTTGACAGAGATAAAACCCTTGAAGCCCTGAAAGCCTTTACCGGCACGGAACGCCGCTTCGAGATAAAAGGCAGCATAGGCGGCATAAAGATCATAGACGATTATGCGCACCATCCCAGCGAGATCAAAGCAACATTAAAGGCAATGGAGAAATATCCCCATGATAAGCTGTGGTGCGTATTTCAGCCCCATACCTATACCAGGACCAAAGCTTTTCTTGATGAGTTTGCCGAAGCGCTGAAAACCGCAGATACCGTGATCCTCGCCGATATCTATGCCGCAAGGGAAACCGATACTCTCGGTGTTTCTTCCAAAGATATCGCGGACCGCATAAATGCATCCGGCGGAAAAGCCGTGTATTTCAGCTATTTCGATGATATCGAAAACTATCTGCTGCAAAATGCCGAAGGCGGAGACGTGATCCTTACCATGGGTGCAGGTGACGTTTATAAGATAGGAGACAGGCTTTTAGGCAAGTAAGACCGTGGTTTTATAAACAATATTTGTTGATGATTTATTGCGTACTATGGTCTTTTTTAATGCTATATGCTACTTATCCACAATATTCACATCCTCAAAAGCCATATTTGCGGATGTTTTGTTCATACGCATCTCTTGATTTTAGCGGTCTTCATGCTATACTCATCTTTGCAATTCCGGGAAATAAAACATATTAGGATATACTATGCAGAATCTTGATCTTGCGCTTGACACAGCCTGCTCTTTTACGCTGCTGTCAAACTGCTTTATAGACAATTATATAAAAGATGCAAATGATGTCCAGCTTAAGGTATATATCTTCCTTTTAAGAAGAGCTTCCTCCGGCATGGCTGCTTCCATGAACGATATAGCCGAGTTTCTCAACTATTCGGAAAAGGATGTCATGCGGGCTCTCAGATACTGGGAGAAGATGGGACTTATCACTCTTTCTTCGACAGGCGGACGCAAGGTATCCGGAGGGGATGATCTGGTCTTTGACGAGACCGTGACCGGTATACGTCTGATGACTCCCATGCCGCCCGCAGCGCCCCAGACCGTTAACGTACACGAAGAAGAGACTTCCGCGCCGGCAGCAGCTTTAAGTCTGGTTAAGAGCACGCCGGCTTCAGCTCCGGGATCCTACAGTCTTGAAGACATGAAGAACTTCCGTAACGATCCCGCCAACCGCTGTCTTATCACGGCTGCGACCCAGTACTTCGGAAGGCCTCTTAGCGAACCCGAGTTATCAAGTCTCATATACTATACCAAAGAGCTTAAATTCAGTCCGGATCTTACCGACTATCTGCTTCAATACTGCATCAGCGAAGATAAGAAGAGTTTCCACTATATCAACAAGGTGGCTCTCTCCTGGGCTGAGGAAAATGTAAAGACTCCCGATGATGCCCGGTCCCTGATCAGCAGTCATGAAGATGAGGAAGCGATCTCCCGCATCCTGAAAGTACTCGGTCGTGTAGGCCGCTTTGCTCCCGAGGAAGGAAGACTGGTACGCCGCTGGCTGCATAAATATGCCTTCCCCATTGACGTCATAGAAGAGGCTTTGAGACGCAGCGTCCTTGCTACAGAGCATAACCGTATCCCCTATGCGGAGAAGATACTGGGCAGCTGGCACGAAAAGGGCGTGCGTGAATTCTCCGATATAGAAAAAGCTGATGCCGCTTTCCATGCGGAAAAGGAAGCATCAAGACCGACATCCGCAGCTTCGCGCAAAAAGAACGGCGGCTTTACAGATATAGAACAGCGTAAATATGATTATTCCGAACTGGAAAAGCTTTTGGTAGATAACTGATGGCACTTTCGAATGAACAATTTGAAAAGATAAAACGCACGCTTGAAGAAAGGCGGCTTGCAAACAGCCGTATATCCGAAGCGCGCAAAAAAGAGATCCTGGAAAAGATCCCTTCTTACCGGGAACTGGAGAATGAGACCGCTTCTCTTTCTCTTAGCTGTGCAGAAAAACTTATCAGCGAAACCGACAGCGTATCAAGGAGCAGGGAACTTGAGTCTCTGCGCGAACGCATAGGAAAGATCAACGAAAGCAAAAAAGAGCTTATAAAAGAGGCCGGCTTTCCCGCCGATTATCTTGAACCCGTATACAGCTGCGACAAGTGCCATGATACGGGTTTTGTCGACGGAAAAAAATGTAACTGCTTTAAACAGCTTGAAATACAGATCCTTTATGACCACTCAAATATGTCGGCCTTTCTTAAAGATAATAATTTTGAAAGACTGACTTACGATTATCATATAGGTGAAGATCTGACACATTTTAAAAACGCCGTTGATACCTGTAAAAAATTTATAAATAATTTCGATAATGACTACCATAATCTTCTCTTTTATGGTAATGTAGGTACCGGCAAATCATTCCTTTCGGGATGCGTTGCAAAAGAGCTGCTTGATAAGGGGCATTCCATAGTTTATTTCAGCGCGGAACAGCTGTTCCGCAGCATTTCCGCCCTGTATTATGACCATGATCACAACGCGGAAAGAGATGCCCTTTTTGATACTCTGCATGAAAGCGATCTGCTGATAATCGATGACCTTGGCACCGAATTTACAAACGAGTTTACCAGGTCACAGCTATTCTCGATCTTCAATCAGCGGATCACCAACAGACGTCCTCTGGTCATCTCCACGAACCTGACCTTAGAGGACATAAAAAAGAATTATTCCGAACGTTTCCTTTCAAGACTGGCAGAGAACAGCTATATCTGCAATCTGAAAGGACCTGATATCAGGATAATAAAAAAACGGGAAAACGAATACAATCAATAAACCGTATCACATCCAAGAAAGTGAGGACAAAACAAATGGCTCAGTCAAAATCCGAGATACGTAATCTGGACACCATACCCAAGGGGAGTCTCGGTATCATACCTCTTCCGGGCTGCCGGGATCTCGGCGAAAAAGTCAACAGTTACCTGGTTAAATGGCGAAAAGAAAGAGAGAACAAACACATTGATACTCTTGATTTCACCGGCTACAAGAGGGACTCCTATATCCTGGATGCTATAGTTCCCCGCTTCGGTTCGGGCGAAGCAAAAGGTATCATCAATGAATCCGTACGAGGTTCAGACCTTTACCTTCTCGTAGATGTCTGCAATTACAGCTTAACTTATAAGCTGTTCGGAAAGATGACCAATATGTCTCCCGACGATCACTATCAGGATCTGAAGAGAGTCATAGCTGCTGCCGGCGGCAAGGCAAGACGCATAACCGTGATCATGCCTTTCCTCTATGAAAGCAGACAGCACAACCGTTCCGCAAGAGAGTCTCTCGATTGCGCTCTTGCCCTTCAGGAACTGACAGCCATGGGAGTTGAGAATATCATCACCTTTGATGCTCACGATCCCAGAGTACAGAATGCTATACCTTTAAGCGGTTTCGAGACCGTACAGCCTGCATATCAGTTCATCAAGAATCTTTGCAGGGAAGTTAAGGACTTACAGTTTGATTCCGAACACATGATGGTCATAAGCCCCGATGAAGGCGGCATGAAACGCGCCATCTACATAGCAAGCGTTCTCGGCCTGGATGTAGGTATGTTCTATAAGCGCCGCGATTTTGCACATATAGTTGACGGACGCAACCCTATAGTAGCGCACGAATTCTTAGGCAGTGATGTTGAAGGCAAGGATATGCTGATCATCGATGATATGATCTCCTCAGGCGAGAGCATGATAGATGTGGCAAGCGAACTGAAGGCCCGCAAGGCAGGCAGGATCTTCTGCTTTACCACTTTCGGTCTCTTTACCGGCGGCCTCGAGCGTTTTGACAAGGCCTGCGAAGAGGGCATCATCACAAAGGTGCTTACCACCAACCTTATATACCAGACTCCTGAACTGCTTCAGCGTGACTGGTACATCAGCTGCGATATGAGTAAATACATAGCTTATCTCATCGATACCCTGAACCATGACGTATCCATAAGCGATCTGTTAGTGCCTAATGAGCGTATACGTCTTCTCATGGAAAAATACAAAAGCGAACAGCAATAGATCATTTCTTTTCGTTCAGACTGGCAAGACTTTCAAGCTGCAGGCTCTCCTCACTTTTGAGGACTGCCTGCATTTTATTAAAGCTCTGATCCATCCCGTATACCATCTGGAATACATATTTATTGGTGATAAAGCAATGCTCCCTTACCTTGAAGGTGGAATGGTCATCGCTGTAGCCTGCCGTAAACAGAACATGCAGACAACCGTTTCCCTCATCAGTAGTGGAGAATTCCTCTATAGTACAGCTGGTGCCGAGGGAAAGATTGAGAGCGGCCTGATAATCACTTTCGGTAAGATTCTTATAATCCTTGGTCTCATCCCTTTCCTGTTTGGAATACATTATATAGGAATAATCGCCCTGATCGCTGCTGTAATAGTAGTCAGCATCCTCAGTACTCAGGCTGTCATTTCTTATGAATCCGTCAGGAACGGTATAACTTAAACTTATATATTCATAGGCTTCTGCAGGCACGGTCTTCTGATGTGAGGTAGCCTGTATCTCTTCCAGAACGCTCACACTCTCATCTATATCCTTGCCCGAACAGCCTGTCATAGCCAGCAATAGAATTGCGGCCGCAAATATCTTTTTCATACTTCTCTCCTTATCACCTGACAATTCTAACATGATACGGCTTTTTGGACAAGTTTTTGGAAATATAGTTTTTTACTACTTGACATAGTATCGAATACTACATATAATGTCATTTGAAATTACTTCAAAGGAGTATCGTTATGAACAGGAATGCCGATTATGATATACTGACGGATACCGCGGGCAATCTGCCTGAGGATATTTTTAAAAGATACAATATCAGAATGAGCGTGACTCCTATGACGGATATGCAGAAGACGGAAGCTTTCTTCAAAAGCTCCATCGAAGCAGGCAGGGATATACTTTATATATGTATGTCAGGTCTGCAGAGTGCAAAGATAGCCGCCAGAGAGCTTATGGAAGCCAATCCCGGCCGCCGCATCATCTGTGTGGAACAGCCTTCTTCCTGCGCTTATGACGGGCTTAAAGCCGTAAAGCTGTCCAGGCTCCGCGCAGCCGGCGCAACCCTGGATGAAGTTGCTTCATATTTTGAGAAGCACACACAGCCGTCGCTGATCTCTTTTCCGGCCAGCCGCTTCTCCTGGCCGATGACAACGGCTATACCGATGTAAAAAAAATCAGCGCCCCTCGGGGCGCTTTTCTTATCCTACCAGTGCGCTTGCCTTCTTCAGACAGCTCATCAGCTCTCCCATCATCTCTTCCCTTCTGGGGAGCCATCTGCATCTCATCAGTACTGCGGAAAGTGAAGGCGGAACATCATAGAGTTCCAGGATATCCCTGAGGGCTCTCTTGTCATCCCTGCCGCATTCTTCTTCGAAATACTGCATCACTTCCAGTGCTTCCTGATTGCCATAGCCTTCGTCAAGCAATATCTCATATATATCTTCCAGTACAAGTATCGGGTATTTCCTGAACCAGGGCTGTCTGTATACCTTGCCCTGAATATTATAAGATGCATATTCAACGCTTATGGCGTCGCACATCTGCCAGAATCCGAAAGGCTTCATCTCTCCTACGGCTGTTTTGGCCGTTTCGGAAACCACTGCCTGCTGCAGATCCTCCCAGGTCAGTTTGCGGAAAAGTCTTAAATCTATATCATTCTCTTCGAGAAGACGGTTGATCCAAGTGGAATTGATGCATAATGCGCAGAACCCCTGCTCCACGCCAAGTTCTCTGATAATGAAACGATATCCCCTGTTTCTCACTACTCTCTCCCTCAATAATAAGGCATCGATCAAATTATTACTATATCTAGTGGCATAGCTATACACAGCCACATTTGCTATTATACATCATTTTTTTTAAAATGGTAGTCCTTTTTTCCAATATTTTGTATTTATTTTTCTTGACACTCTCTAAATCTTGTGAGACAGGCAAAAATAAAAGGACTGCAGGCCTTGTGTTGCCTGCAGTCCCCATAAATACTATATCTTGTCAGTCTGCGTATCCGTTAGGATTGTTTTTCTGCCATCTCCAGCTGTCTTCACACATTTCTTTAATGCCCTTTTCTGCTTTCCAGCCCATCTCTCTTTCGGCCTTGGAGGGATCGGAATAATTCTCTGCGATATCCCCGGGGCGTCTGTCCATTATCTTATATGGTATGTTCACGCCCGTAGCCTCTTCAAAACTTTTAACGATATCCAGCACGCTGTAGCCCGTGCCTGTACCGAGATTATATACTGCCAGTCCGCAGTTTGCCTTTATACGCTCAAGAGCCTTCACATGTCCTTTTGCCAGATCTACCACATGGATATAGTCGCGCACACCGGTTCCGTCATGGGTAGGGAAATCATTTCCGAATACCCTGAGGAAGGGAAGCTTTCCTACAGCCACCTGGGTGATATAGGGCATAAGATTGAGAGGAATACCGTTGGGATCCTCACCCATTCTGCCGCTTGGATGAGCGCCTATGGGATTGAAATATCTGAGCAGCACTATGTTCCACTCGGGATCCGCATGCTGTATATCCGCAAATATGGTCTCCTGCATGGACTTGGTGGAACCGTAAGGATTGGTTGCCCATTTTTTCGGAGTATCTTCCGTTACGGGTACCTTGTCGGGATCACCGTATACCGTACAGGATGATGAGAAGATGATGTTTTTCACACCGTGTTTTTTCATCACATCCAGAAGCACAAGGGTACCGCTTATATTGTTCTCATAGTATTCCCAGGGCTTTTCAACTGATTCGCCGACAGCCTTAAGTCCTGCAAAATGAATGCAGGAATCGATATCCGGTTCTTTGGCAAATACTTCATTCAGACCTTCCCTGTCTCTGATATCTATCTTATAAAACTTTACGGGCTTGCCCGTTATCTCCTCCACTCTTTCTAATGACTTCTCGGAAGAATTGGACAGATTATCGATCACGACTACATCGTATCCTGCTTCCTGCAGTTCCACAACGGTGTGGCTTCCGATAAATCCTGTTCCTCCTGTTACAAGTACTGACATAAATGTTCTCCTTTCAACTGCTTCTTTTCTGCTTTGTATAAAGTACCACATTATCCCCGGCGCGTAAAGTAAGGCTGCCGTGAGGTATCAGGGTCTTATCCCCTCTTCTTACGCTTACGATAAAGGTCTGACGCGAAATACTTAAATCCTTTATCTTCATGCCGTTCCATTCATGCTGTTCTTTTAACTCTATTTCCTTTAAATCTATCTGCAGTTCGTTGTCTTCCAGCGTCTCTGCCGCAAGAGCTACCACATCTCCGTCTTCCAGCATGATGTTCCCGTTTGGAGTAATGATATCACCTTTCCGTTTTATCGCCGCCACTATCACGTCATTGGGGAGCTTAAGTTCTTTTACGGTCTTACCTATCCACTCGTCTTTTTCATCAACAACAACTTTTATAAACTGCAATCCTTTCTCCAGTTCTTCCTCGCTCATCTTCCTTAGTTTCTCATACTGTTCAACGAAGCCTGCGGAAATGATACCTGTAGGTATTGCCACCATTCCCACACCGAGCATCGTAATGATGATACCGAAAGTCCGCCCCGCCGCCGTTATCGGATACATGTCGCCATACCCGACTGTCATAAGCGTAGCGGATGCCCACCACAATCCCGACAATGCATTATCAAATATCTCGGGCTGCGCTTCATGTTCCAGGCTGTACATGCACAGGCTTGATGCAAGCATCAGCATCGCTATAACAAATACTGAAGAAATAAGAAGCTTTGATTTATTCTTAAGGACTTCACCGATGACATTAAGTGAATCGAAATATGCGTTGATCCTAAAGATCCTGAAGATACGCATCACACGGAATATCCTGAAGGCCGCCATTCCTCCGGGGAAGAAAACCGGCAGATAATAAGGCACGCAGGAAAGCATATCGACAAGACCGTTAAACGATAAT
>JAEEGL012256080.1_pt1 | contig 15237 bp, 13 predicted proteins | sample 9134231 | NCBI WGS metagenome assembly JAEEGL01 (sample SAMN16246548, study PRJNA631951) | gut metagenome | biome: gut microbiome; feature: rumen; material: fiber-attached | host: Bos | place: Iran: Karaj | collected 2018-10 | reverse complement strand
TCCTAATACTGGTAAGATTGAAGGTTATCAGGAGATCCTTTCAACCGTGCGTGAGTATAATATTTCTTGTACTATTGTTATTCAGGATTTAACTCAGCTTAAGGGTATGTACCAGGATACATTCGAAGTTATCGACGGTAACTGTCCACAGGTTATTTTCCTTGGCGGTGATGGTAATACTACAGTTGAATACTTATCAAAGAAAATGGGTGATTCTACTAAAGTTACTGCATCTAATTCAATCAATGACGGTGAGAAGATTAACTTTAGCCACGGTGTTGATGGTGGAGCATTAATGCGCCCAGAAGATTTCGGTCGTATTGATCCTCAGGATCAGTTGCTTTTCATCTTCGGAGAGATGCCAATTATTGATAAAAAGTATGATTTAGTATCACACCCTACATATAAATATACTTATGATTATATTCAGGATATGGATAAGGCTTCAAAAGTATATTCTTTTGATAGAACCAAGTTATCGGCTGGGGACGATACTAATAAACTTAAAGTTAGAAAACCTAGAGCTGTCCCACACGTTGAAGAATTTACAGTTCAGACATTTAGAGAAATTATGGGTAAATTCTCTACAAGCGAAGCTTGTGATGCCTTAAGAGAAAACTACGAGAATTATGCTCATTTTTCAGATGATGAATCATCAGATAACTTTGTATTCTAAAGACCTTCATAAAAGGGCCCTCTAAAAGGGCTCTTTTTAATTTGTAAAAAATCTTATCCATTATTTATGTGTTAGGAAATAAAACTATTTTTTAAAGAGGTTTTAAAATGAACAAGAATATTTTTGAAAACATCACAAACTGCAAGCAGTCACTTGAGTCTGTTAAAAAGACATTGCTCGCTGAAATTAATGAAAATATGTCAAAGGGAATTTTTGATGTCCCATTAAGCTACCAGAAGCTTATTAAATTCTCTAATGATTCAGTAGAGTTTTTGAATGCATATCTTGCTGATGACAGCAATTTTGAGAATGATGCTGTATCGCATGAGGATACACCCTTAGAAGCCACAGCAGGACCTGTGGAATTAAGAGAGGCTGATGAAAAAATCAACTTAAGCGAATTGAATAGTCTTTTGGACAAAGATAATACGGGCGATCCTGTAGAGGAGGAGTCACAGCCTGTAATAGAAGAAACCTTAGATAATGTTGAGGAAATTTCTGATGTAATCGAGGAGGTTCCTGAAGCTGAAGCTATCATTCCTGAGACTATAGACGAAATTCCTGCAAAAGAGAATGACATCATTATTCCTATTGTAGAAACAGAGGCCGAGGAGTCGGCAGCTGAAACAGACACAGATTCTGTTATCGAAGCTATAGAAGAGCAGGAAGACAAAGTTCAGCCTGAGCCAGTAGTTGAGACTCCAGTAATCCAGAAAGCTCAGATTATTGGCGCACCAATAGCTACAAAAGTTGAAATAGATACACATCCCTTTGATTCGATCTGTTTTAATGAACGAAGACTTCCTAATAATAAATTTATCTTTGAGCAGCAGCTCCTCTCTATCTCAAGAGGCGGTAGCCGTGAAAAGCACGAAGTATTTATTTACATTGCCCCACTTGTACTTAAGGAAAACTCATCAAACGTCCCTATTATAGTTCACGCATATTGTGAGGGCCGACAGATAACTGCAAGTTCATACGACACAAGAGGAAATGCTAAGTCAATCGTTCAGATTGAAATTAATGATTTCCATTTACTCTGTAGAGGAAGCTTTACTAATGGTAAATTCAAGTCATATGTATTTACAACTGGTATTTCATCTGACCAGGGCGATGATTTAAAGGTACTATCGTCTGAGACAGGTGCCGATTCAATTACTGATGTAAATTCAGTAGGGCATCTTAAGTTTAGAGAAGACGATTCGTTATTTGAGGTATTCCCTATCTCTATGACTGATAATGAATATGTAATTATTTCCGTTACAAGAGAATTCATTGATTACGAGGTTGTTGCTTCAAATTACGGAACAACTCGTCCTAGATTCAATGTTTCTGGCGTGGAAAGGGAATTAATTGCATATCACGAAGGCGATGATTTTATTGCCGAATTGATTTAAAAAAACTAAAGAGGGGCAAGAGTTTTTATCTTGTCTCTCCATTATTTAGAAGGAAAAGAAAAATGGATAACCAGATTACACTAATTGCATCTGTCAAACTTGTTAGAGATGAGGATTATTTTCTCGTTAAATATCTTGCGAAAAACAAGGAGACAGGATTATATGAATCAAACGAAATGGTATGTTTGCATACTAAATTCACCAAATCTTCTGCAGACTATGTAAAGAATAATAGCGTTATTTTGATAACCGGGCAGCTTATACAAGAAAAGGATACAGATAATGTTGTTATAAATCCAATTTCTTATTATACATTAGAGCAGAAGACATTTAAGAAAGAAAGTAGCTATCTCATCAAGTTTGGGACTGATTACAACAGAATTCAGCTTGGACAGCCACTAAACGATAATATGGCTACTCACCCTGTTCCACCAAAAGGCAAAATTGCTTTTAGCGGGAAGCTTTCAAAGGGGAATTTAATGAAGCTCAACATCCCAATTTATTCTATTCAGTAAGATTAAAGGAGTCATGTAATGAAGAAGCGTATTGTAAGTCTATTTTTACTTTTAACTATTGTAGTAACAAGTTTTGTTGGTTTTGTAGGCTGTGGCAAAGAGGAAGAAGCCCCAGTTGCAGAAACAGAAACAATCGAGGTAGATATTGATACATCCATTCCAAATATAACAGAAATGTCAAAAGCAGAAATCTTAAGTCTTTCTGCTGAGGAGATTAAGGAATCCGTAGAAAATTACCTGCCTAATTACAAGGCAATCTATAAGATCGATGAGAGTCATCAGATGACTAACACAGATTGGGAAAACCTTGCTGCGATTATTTGCATTCAGCTTTATGGTTCAGCAACCATTGAAAGCGAAACAGATTCTTCAGCAGACGAGGGCGTAACAGAGGAAGCTGATATTTATTCAGCTCCAACATACCAGGATATTGAACCTATGACTTTATCAGATTTCGCTGTTTATATGAATACAGCAATCGATAAGCAGTATGGCGAAAATTATCGTGGTGAGAATAACATTGATTACACAACGATGTCTGAGGAGGATCTTCAAAAGGAAAAGGACGATCTTCTAAAGAGACTGCAGGAATAGGAAGATTATGCTTATCACAAATACAGATAACTGTAAGCTAAGCCCAGAGTTCCTGGGCTTTTGCAGCGTTTATATGCAACGCTTAAAAAATTATGATCCAATTACATATTATCACTCAATGAGGGTGGCAGAATCAGCCACTCTTTTAGGAGAACAGCTTGGGCTATCAGAGGATTATATAGCTCAACTTAGAATAGGCGCTATGCTTCACGATATAGGAAAGCTTTCAGTACCTAAATCTATTATCTTAAAGCCAGATAAACTAGATGACCACCAGAGATCAGTTATGGAAAATCATCCATATGCCGGGTATAAGTTAATAGAAGACATATGCGATTCCAAGATTGTTTTAAATTGTATATTAAAACATCACGAAAAGCTTTCAGGAAAGGGGTATCCGCTAGGATTAGATTCAGATGATATTCCCCTTGAGGCAAGAATTGTAAGTATTTGTGATATATATGATGCATTAGCTTTCGATAGACCTTATAAAAGAGCCTTGCCGTTTCCCAAAATAGAAAGCATTTTGATTAAAATGGCAAAGGATAAAGAAATAGATAAAATGCTAACAAGAACATTTTTATCAAATTTTTCTTATCATATGAGGCCTTACACAAAGAAGATTTCTGTATTCGAGGAGAAAAAGAGAGAACTTGAGTCAAATGATAATGATAGACAAAAAGAAGAGCTGGAGGTTATTTAACCTTCCAACTCTATTTTTTTATAAATTCCATTCAGGTAAAACCTTTTGAAATACTATTCCATAAAGACCGTTTCTGAGACCACAGTACCATCCTTTAATAATCCAGATCTTATCTTTTTCAAGTACCTGGCCTAAGATATAATCTTCATCTTTGCTAGTCCCATCAGTAAATATATAGACAGTTGGTTCATAAGTTTTTTCTGGCTTTATAACTTCAGAAACCTCTTTCCTGACCTTTTCTCCATTTTCTGAAACATAAAGTGTTTCCCCGACATAATAGGTTTCTTGCTTAACTCTAAACTCGTTTGATCCGCTAATCGGCCTTATATACCCAATCATAGGGAATAAGATAAACCAAACAAACAAAACCACACAAATAGTATCAGTGATTTGTGTCTTTCTGGCCTTTTTGTCTTCTACATAAATAATCGCCTCAAGTATACTGGCTACACCAATTATTGTAAGCAAATAATTTATGATTCCTATTGCAAAGCAAACTCCGTAAAGAGGAAGCAATGCTTCAAAAATACTGCCGAATCCTGCAAAATTTTGATCAGGATACTTCTCACTTAAATCGACAATTCCAACCATTTGAAGGAGAAGCAAAATCATAGTTGCGTATACACATAATGAAATTCTTCTACCCATAGTAATTGGAATTATTGAAGGATATCTCGCAGTCAGCATATCTCTATAGCTAAATATACCCTCGTTTTCTCCGCCGAGAGCTTCACTCTTTCCAACTCCTACTGATAATATGTAATGAAAAATAAATTCTGAAATACTCATATTTCGCACCTCTACTACATTTAGTATTAAAAATATTTTCTATTTAAATAATGTAATTTTATAAAAAAAGCGCTTTATTTCTCATAGTCTTTCATCTAAATAATACTATCTTTAACCTTATAAATTCAATTACTTTTTATCCATATATCTAATACAACCACATATAAATATTCCCAATCCATCAAAAATTCTATCACTTTTTTATAATTATCCATTATTTGATTAAGCAAATAATAAACCGTCATTTTTAACACGGAGGTTAGTAATGAATACAGCAGATTTTAAAACGAAATCACAGATTTTAGAAAGAAAGATGCCACGCATTCAGGGTAACAATCAGCATAAGGGCAAAACAATCATCGCTCTTGATGGTGGCTATTCAGCACTTAAAGGCGTTTCGCCAGAAAGAACATTTATTTTTCCAGCGTATGCAAAAAAGATTGATAGAGAACTTGAGCGTGTCGGCGGTAAGGTAGATTCCTTAGATATTCAGTTCAGAAATAATGCAACTGGCGAGATTTGGCTAGTAGGCCAGGCAGCCCAGAACTTCATGAACTCTAAGGATCTTGAAGCCACAACAGATGCTTCTATTTATACAAGATATCGTTATACATCAGATATTTACAAAGTAATTATGGCAACAGGCCTTTGTATTGGTTGTATCGGTGCTGGAGATAACGAAATCTATTTACAGACAGGTCTTCCTGCAACATATAAGGATGCAGATGAAGGTAAGATCGTTGCATCTTTAGCCGGCAACTACAATGTATCCCTAAAGTTTGGATCGACGGAGTGGATTGATTTTAATTTCACACTTCCAACAGATCACATTTTTGTTATGGAGCAGCCTCAGGGTACTCTTTGTGCTTGTGCATATGAGGCAGACGGAAAGCTTTCTCCTAGAGGAGTGGATATCCTTAAGAGTAACTCAATCATCCATGACGTAGGATTTGGTACAGAAGACAACTTCGCAATCAAGTCTGGATATAAGGATAACCATCAGACATATTCAGATACAGGTATGCGTTCAGTATTTGAAGAAACACTTAAGGCTGTCAAGAAGACAAAGCCTTTCATTGAAACTAAGATTTTTGAGCTTCAGAACTTCCTTACAACTGGTGTCCTTCAGGCATTCAATGTTGATACTTTCTCTCAAGAGCAGGTTGATTTCTCAGAAACATTGTTTGAGAAGAACTCGCAGCTTTGCGATAAGTCAATCAGACGATTGATGCAGGATTACGATAATCTCCTTGGTTATAAGTATTTAATCATTACTGGTGGTACAGGTGAATGTAGATATGAGCAGATCTCGCAGATGCTTGCTGGTATTCCTTCACTTACAGTACTTCCTGGTAACTTGAATGCTCCAGATTTACCATTTAGCTTCTCTAACGTAATCGGATATTACTTATTCCGTCACGCTAAGTTTGTTAAAGAGCAAGGAGAGTAAAACATGGGTAAGGCAATTTTAATGCTGCTTACTTATCCAAAAGATAAAGACTTATTTAGCTTGTATGAGACAGTTGGCCGACGTGATTTCAACACGATAATGAAGGACTCACTTAAGGTCCTTCTAAGGCCAGGCTATACACCTAAAACTAATATCCCAACAGACTTCAAACCTTATGAAGGAAGTACGGATCCAATACAGATTATTACTACCGTAAATAAACGAGAGGATGAGGATGTTAGGCAACTGCTATCTCATATAGAAAAAAGGCAAATTTCTAATTTTGTTAAATATGCGATGCGATTATATATCGACCCTATGAACTATCTTAGAGCAATGCTTAATTTGAATCTTATTAAGACAGCTCCAATTTATACACCATCAGGGGTAATAGTTCTAGGAGATATAGTACAGCGTCCTGTGGTAGAGAAGAAGCAGCGTATAGCTAAAATCAATAAACAGATCGCTAAAACAACACAAACCTCTGCGGGCGAAGCCGATTCACTTGAAAAAGAAAATATCGAGGTTAAGGAAGAATCACCAGTGGTTCCTATTTCAGCCTCTATTCCAAGAGAAAATCCGCTTATTTCGCAAACAAGTCCAAGTATTCCACAAGTTGTCCCTGCTATAGACCCTATGGTAATGCAGGCCTCAGAGTTTGGATTTGAAGAAAATGACGAGTTAACTGAAGAGGAAGACGATATCTTAGCTCTTCTTGAAGGTCTTATGTAAAAGGAGTAAAAAATTATGGACAATACAAATATGGAAAATCTCATGAATGATGAAGAACTTACAGAAGAGGAGAAAGCTAAAACAGGGCAGTATAAGGCACTTTTTGCTCAGATGGATAATCCAAAGTCAATTCTTTCAGCTTGCTCTAAGCGTTTGCGTGAGCTTAAAACACCTCATTTTATTGTTATTGAAAATGGCAATAAGGCACAGCCATTCTATTATGAGGCAGCTCTTCCAATGGAATTTGGAAATATGAATAAGCTTGATAATGCATTCTTCTTTGAATATTTACAGCACAAGCTTTTAACTATGTCTCAGTATAAGAAGGCTCAGAGTGGTGATTTCACAACACTAAATGCTGACCCATATATTGTTGGACTTAAAAATCAGGGTAAAGACGAGCAGGTTGTTCTTGATATCAAGTCAATGCTTGCTGGACTTGAAGATGAGAATATTTATTCTATCCTTGCTGCAGTACTTATGACAGTAGGTAAGAATCAGTCTAATAAATAAGAAACAACTCAGTTTTTTATACTAAGCCATTATTTAATTATAATGGCTTTTTCTTTTATAAGAGCTTAATACTAAGGAGTAAAACGGTGGTTCAATCATTAAAAGAGCTGGCTCCATATCTGACAGATGAATATGCGATGAATCTATCCATATCTATTCCAGATATCAATGAGCGCTATAGTAAAAATCCATATTGTTTACTCGATTATGAAATAGATGACTGTATTAATCCAACGTTTGACGAGATTGATTCGAGTGTAATCTTAAAGACTTTTGAAGATAGAAAAAGAGAAGTAAAAGCGGCCCTTACCTGGATCCTCAAGCGAAACGAAATTCAAGGCGATTCATATATGTATATTGATGTGCTTTGCAAGCAGGTTAAGGAGCTACTCGATAAATCATCGCATCCTTTGCTCAAGGGAAATGTGATTGCTTTTTTAAATTATTATTCTGATTATTTTGCTTTAGACTATTCAAGAAATATCGTATCTCGTTTAAAGACAAAAGAAGAAGAGTGGCAGGTTTATTACGGCATTAAGTCCCTAAAAGAAAATAGTATGGACTTCTATCGATATAGACCAATTGATAAGTCTGGTATTTTGGATGATTCTCAGCTTTTTAGTGCTTTAAACGTAATCAAGTGCAAAGAAAATATTGCTCTTTTAACTGGTGGCCCCGGTACAGGTAAAACCACAACAACAAAAGCAATAGTGGATGGTCTTAATGAATTTTATCCAGAACTAAACATAGTTCTTTTGGCTCCTACCGGCAAGGCTGCCTCAAGAATGCAAGAAGTTTATATCGGTTCTGATGTAAAGATAAAGACTATCCATATGTTTACCGGCTTTAGAGAAGAAGGTCAAAACACAAATACTAATATTAAGAAGATCGCAAATGATATAAAGAGTACAAATATCATTATCGTTGATGAAGCGTCGATGGTCCAGCAGGAAGTTTTAGCTAGGTTATTCCAGTTTGTTAATTTTAAGGAAACTAAGATTATATTCGTTGGAGATGAAGACCAGCTTGATGCCGTTGGCTGTGGAGACATTATAAATGTTTTAAAAAAGATGGGGGTTCATCACGAACATCTGACAGTAAATTATCGTTCAGCTTCAGCAATTAATGTGAATGCCTCAAGGATTAATCGAGGTATTACCGAGATAGACCAGGACGAATCATTCGAGTTCATTGATATTTCGAATTATAATATTGAAGAATATTTAATTGAGGATATGGTTTACAAAACTAATGAGGGCTTATCCTGCGTACTTTTAAATCCATATAAAGCCACATCAAGGCAGGGCAATATCAGAGATTTGAACAAGCGTATCCAGATTAAGCGATTTGGCAACGGCCCATATTGCTCTTCAAGGCGTTTTGAGAATAACGATAGGGTAATTATTACTCATACAAATTACGCGAAGAAATATTTTAATGGATATACTGGAAGTTATGTTGGGTATGACGCGCATACTGACTCATACAAAGTTCTTCTCGATTATCTTGATAAAGTTATCTTGGTAAATAATGATTGCGATATAGCATTAAATTATGCTCAGACAATTCACAAGAGCCAAGGCTCTGAATATGACTTCGTGGATGTGTACATTCCGGAATTTTCTTCTTTTATAACAAGACGTTCACTATATACAGCCCTTACTAGAGCAAAGAAAAAAGCTCGTATTTTTACAACACCAGATATATATAAGAAAGTAATCGCTAATATTGGCGGTAACAGAAAAAGTTATATTAACATTTGGTTAGAAGATGAAATGTAACATAGTATAAAAAGAATATGATTTAAAAAGATAGGGTTCATTTTTTGAATCCTATTTTTTATTTTGTCTCCATTATTTAAAAAGTGAAACTGCTATAGGAGAAAACAAATGATTTTATATAAGCTTAACTTAGATAATAATGGATACAATGTAAAAGAGCTTAGCGTTAAACATATTAAGACAGGATACACTTCCTGGTACGAAGCTAAAGATCAAAATTTTACAGTACTAGCACAAAAGTGCTATTCTCAGGAAAATTACGATAATAATCAATCAATCCATTTTGAACATGAAATCTATTCTTGGGATAACTACGAGAACTATGTTGCATATTCACTTGTGAAGCCTGACGAAAAAATCAAAGAGGCATTCTTGGAGGAAATTAGAATCTGTCTTGACACGAGAATTAATGTCAGTAAGGAGCAACTCGATGATGCTGCAAGAAGATATGATTGTCTTTGTAAAGAAAAAGAAAAATTTGATTCTTTTATTACAAGTACATCTGCAGAAGAAATTATTGATCAGGATGAAGAGTTAGAAATGTAAGCTGATAAAATATTTTAATCATAAAGAGCTAAAAAATAAAATTAGCTCTTTTTTTTATGTAAAAAATCCTCTAAAAACGCAAAACAAGAAAAGGTCGTATAATACATATTATACGACTTGTAATTTTCCCATTTTTCGTATATATTATTTCGGAAAGTTAAATGATAATCCAAAAACGACTCATATTTTAACAAAATACGAACAAAAAATTGAGGTTTTTATGGCGGGAAAAACAACAGTTGCACTCACGAAGGATCAATACAATGAAATCATAGCCACGATGCGAACAGGTGGAGTGGGTTTTAGAAAAAATGATAAAATTGCTACAGCATTAGTTCTGGAAGCAAATCTTGGAATCAGAATAGAAGATATTTTAAATCTTAAATTATCAGACATAATTACGGATGGAAATAGATACAGACTTAATATAGAAGAAAAGAAAACAAAGAAGAGGAGAACCTTTACGGTTCCTTTGCCAATATATCAATATATTAAGTTGTACGCTTTGGAGAATAATATATCAAGTGATGAAAAACTTTTTGATATCGGAGAGAGACAGATCCAGCGGTACCTCGCAAAAGTTACTGATTACTTAGAATATGAAAATATCGGCACACACAGCTTTAGAAAATTTTTTGCAACAGAGATATATTTAAATAATGATTATAATATAGTTCTTGTACAAACCTTACTCCAACATTCATCAGTCGCAATAACCCAACGCTATGTAGGTATTACTTCGGAAATGCAAGAAGAGGCACTGCTTAATCACATCAATTTATTATAAACGAACATATCTTTTGTTAATTATTCGGACTAGTATTTTGACTTTAAAATCTATACAATCGATTTAAATATTCCCAGAAATTTATCTGGTTAGAAAAGGAAAAAATCCAATGTTGAATCCTACAATTGAATATTCGACAGCTGATGGAAGTAAGGAATTCTTCCCTCAATCAATCCTTCTAAAGAAAGGAAACATTTTTCTCTTTGGAGATATTACCCAGGAAACCCTGCATGCATTTACAACACAATTATTTGTATTAATGGACCAGCAGGAGGAGATTAATATTTATCTCAACTCCAATGGTGGAGAGGTTTTATCTGGCCTTGCAATCTATGATCTGATAAGACAATACAAAGATAAAATTAACATTTATTGTATTGGCATTGCCGCATCAATGGGAGCAATCATTTTGTCTGCAGGAGAAAAAGGGCGCAGATTTATTTATCCTCACTCAAAAGTCATGATCCACGAACCTTTGCTTGGAGGAAATTTATCGAATAAGTCGGCTTCATCAATTCAAACTACAGCGGAATCTATTCTTGAAACAAAAGAACTGCTTATCAAAATATTGACTGAACGCACTGAAAATGAAGAGGATGTAGTTAGAAAGGCAATTAGCTTTGATAATTATATGACAGCCGAAGAGGCACTAGATTTTCATATAGTCGATAAAATACTATAAAAGGGAGAGAGAATAATTAATATGAATAATATAGTATGCCCGGATGGCAGTACTTTTTCAAGAGATGACTACTCAACAGGATTAAATAATAACATTTGTGTATGCGGAACATCGGGAACTGGTAAAACCAGGAGTGTTATTATCCCAAATCTCTTAGAGCTTTCAGGAAATTACATTGTTACGGATCCGAAGGGATTCTTGTATAGAAATTATAAGGATTATTTTGAGGAAAATGGATATATAGTAAAAAACCTTTCTTTTACACATCCGGAGCGATCAATTCACTATAACCCGCTTAGTTTTGTGAAGAATACTCACGATATCCAGCGATTAGCTTATGCATTTGTCAGTGCTGATCAAAAGACTAACTCAAATAAAGATCCTTTCTGGGATGAGCAGGCGCTATTTCTTATAAATTCAGTCTTTTCTTATATGCTAGACTGCGAAAGATATGGTATTCCAGATAGCCCTTGCAATCTTGTAAGCGCATTAGAACATATTAGAAATGCTGCTGAGCGTTCAGTGATACCAAGGCAAAATATTATAGGCAGTACAGCTAATAAAAACATGTTCGTGTATGAAGCAACACTTGCTCATTACGCGAAAACTCATGGCGATTCATTTGCAATAAGACAGTATAGAAATGTTTTAGCAGCTCCAGATAAAACATATCACACCATCGTTACATCAGCTTTATCTAAATTTTCTTCATTAGAGACAGATGAAGCAACGCAGATGCTTGAAGATAATGATGTAAATCTTGAAGATTTTATCGAAAATAACTGCATATATTTCGTAGAGGTGTCTGATACAGATCCTTCTATGGATTTACTTGTAAATATTTTCTTTACTCAGATGATGCACGGATTGTGTGAGTACGCAGATAATCATTGTGAAAAAGGGAGATTACCAAAGGATGTCATCTTCGTAATGGATGATTTTCCTTCATATAAAATAGATAATTTTGATAAAATAGTAAACAATATTCGTTCCCGCGGAATTTCAACAATCATAACGGTTCAGACACTTCAACAATTAGATAGTGTGTACCCAAATGGCCAGTCAATTATTTCTAATTGTGACACGATGTTTTTTATGGGAACGAACGATTTAAATACAGCAGGAGAAATCTCACATAGGGTAAATAGACCCAAAAACGAGATATTAAATATGAAGAAAAATACAAGTTATATCCTGCGTCGTGGTGAAAAAATAACATATATTGAGAACTTAGACTCAGAACAATTAATCAACTCTTATTATAATAAAGAAGAAAAAGATTTAGACGATTTTGATCTTTAAACCTTCGGTACTAAATTTTTCAATCCATTATTTATTTACACGTTAAATATATAAAGGAGAAAAATACAATGTACGGAAGCATTCATACTCATTTAGAATCTGATAAAGATGCAGTAAATGCAAGCTATAATGAAAAAGGCAAGATATCTTTTGAAGATGCTTTAAATGAATTCTATAAGCTAGGAGCAAAACGTGTTGCTATTACAGAGCACGGCTCCTTTGCTTCTTTTGAAGATATTTGGGATTCCCTACAGAATTTAAAAAAGAAATACGGAGAAGCAGCTAACGACTTTGAAGTTGTCCCTGGCGAAGAGCTTTATATGGACTATAAGGGAACCGGCGACTCTAACGATCGTGCTCATCTTATTCTAGTGGCAAAAGACAGAATTGGTTATGAACAGCTTTGCAAGATTCACACTGATTCAGCTTCAAATGTTCAGGTTTCTTCAGCTAAGACTTATCATATCGTAACACTTGATAATTTGATCAAGAATATTGGCGATGATAAGGGGCATCTTATCTGTACATCTGCTTGTATTGCAGGGCCTTTTGCAAAGGCTCTTATTGCTGATAATGAATTTATCGATAAGGATGTTGCAGAAAGACGAACAAAGCTTGAGGCTAATGGCTATCTTGAACATAAAGCAATTATCGATACTTTTGAAGAAGAAAAAGCAAGAATTCAGGCTATGAAGCCTTCAAAAGAAGAGAAAGCAGATGCTAAGGCTAGAAAAGACGTTGAACTTCAGAAGTCTATCGTTGAAAGAGAGCTGCAAGCAAAAGAAGCTCTTAAAACAGAAGAGTACTTAAAGCTAAAGGAAGCTGCTGACGAAGCATCGAGTTTCATTAAATCAAATCATCTCACAAAGGGTGCAAACCTTTATTATAAGGCTCTTGAGCGACAGGAGGCTGTTCATAAAGAGACAGAAGAAAACGGCGTTAGGGTAGCAACAGAGCTATTTAATTCGTTTAAAGATTTATTCGGAGATGATTTTTATTTCGAGCTTCAGAATCATCACCTTCCAATGGAAAAGACTATTTATAATCGCCTAATTAAGTTTGCTATCGATGTTAATCATCCTCATTTCATCGCATCTAACGATATTCATATTGCTAAACCAAAGTCTTCTCCAGACTTTGAAAAGGCTGTAACAAAGCGAGAGGTGGCAAAGTTCTTACTTTTCGGTAAAGCTGAGCCTCGCGATGTTGACACATTAGAGTATGGAATCAAAGACGATGATGAACTAAAGGCAGAGCTTTTAGATATGATCGAGGATACTGACACTCTTACAAAAGAGGAAATAGCTGACCAGGCGATTGCGAATATTGAGAATTCTTTGTCTCAGTGCAAAGCGTATGAGCGTATTAAGAACAAATCATACCCTGTATTTGCAGAAAATGATAAAGAATTACTCTTAGAACTTGTAAAAGAAGGGCTTAAGGAGAAGTTCCCAGAAGGATTCCCTAAGGGACAGGAACAGGTTTATCTTGATAGAATAAAAAAAGAATATAAGATCATCTGCTCAATGGGATACGCTTCATATCACCTTATCGTTCGTGATTATATCAAGTACGGTAAACTTTTAGGCTATTTGCCAGAAAATGAGATTAAAGATGCCCCACTTTCTATTGAAGAGCTTGAGGCTTATATCAATGAGAAGGGTTATGAGAGAATCGGATATTCTATGGGCCCTGGACGAGGCTCTGGTGCAGGTTCTTTAATTTGTTATGCTATTGGCATCACTGACGTTGATCCTATTAAATATGACCTTCTTTTTGAGCGTTTCTTGAACCCAGAAAGAAAATCTATGCCTGATATTGACGTTGACTTTGCTCCAAATATTCGCGACAAGTGTGTCCGTTACACTGAGAAAAAATACGGAGAAGACAAGGTTTGTAAGATTATTACAAAGTCTTATTCAAAGTCAAAGGGTGCTATTAGACTTGCAGCGCGTTACCTGGGCTCACTTGAAGCCTCAAAACTTGGTCTTGATCCAAAAAAAGATGACACAAAAGAAGCACGGGGCGGTAAACCAATTGTTAGACGCTGGAGCAATTTAGCTGATGCAATTTGTAAATATATTGATGCTCAAAGAGGTGATGACTCTGCTTTTGATAGTATGGAAGAGGTTTATATTGACCCTGAAATGCAGGAGGAAGAGGGCGCAACAAATGATAATGAATTGGATGTTGTAACAGCCGAAGCCATTGACGAGATTGTTTCTACTCTAAAGGAAAAGAGCGACAACTCATCAGGAGAAATAACTAAGATTTTAAGCCTTTCTAAGGTGCTTAATGGTATGTACACATCGTCGGGCCAGCATGCTGCAGGTGTAATTATTTCTTCAGTTCCTTTGAACGAAGTTATGCCTATTATGTATAACTCTAAGAAGGAAACAATGCAGACACAGGCCGTTATGGCTCAATGTGAATCTATGGGTCTTTTGAAGATGGACTTCTTAGGTCTTCGTAACCTTTCTATTATCACTAATGTAATGAAAATTACAAATGATAAGAACTTACAGGACTATACAAAGCGAGACGCTATTTTAAATGATCCTAGAATTTATAAAGAAATCTTCAGATCTCTTAAAACAGCTGGTATTTTCCAGTTTGAATCAGCTGGTATGCAAAATACTTTGGACCAGATTAAGCCTACTTGCTTCGAAGATATTATCGCTGCGATTTCGCTTTTCAGACCAGGCCCAATGGAATATATTCCAGAGTTTGCTCACAATAAGAATCATCCTGAGGATATTAAATATATCTG
>JAEEGL015429590.1_pt1 | contig 15238 bp, 14 predicted proteins | sample 9134231 | NCBI WGS metagenome assembly JAEEGL01 (sample SAMN16246548, study PRJNA631951) | gut metagenome | biome: gut microbiome; feature: rumen; material: fiber-attached | host: Bos | place: Iran: Karaj | collected 2018-10 | reverse complement strand
GGACGACGAGCGGATCCGGCCAGTCATACATTCTGTCAATATAAAACTCGGTACTCTCAGCCCTGTCATAGCCGGACGGTTCCGTCAGTTCGCGAAGATAATACCCTCCCGGCCATATTTTCTCAGGCAGATAGAAAACACCTTCCGCTGTCGTCTTATAGTCCGTGAAGGAGACTCTCTCCGGATAGTAGGTATTCAGCACCTGCAGCGCATTGTCATCACTGTAGAGCTCAAATGTCACGCCCTCTTCCCTGATGACACGTTCTGTCTCGCCGTCGATCACAGCCACATAGACCGCGGATTTTACGCCCTGTTCTTCCCAGCCGCCGGTCCCTTCGGAATCGCCTTCCTCACCGCCGCCTCCGGAAATTACGGGAACAGGGTAGTCGTAATCGTGACCGCCTTTTCTTCCCGCATAGCTTTCGCTCTCGCGGTCTTCATCGTCGCCGTCATTCTCAATGTTGTCGTACCCGTGCCTGCCGTCCTCTTCCACCCGGGCGTCACCGATGTACTGGGGATGCTCTTCCTCTATATCCTCGAACCGGGCATGCAGAAGGAAAAGCATCAGGATCAGGATCAGCGTAAATACGATGATACTCCAGAGATCCGAAAACGGCTTCCAGACCTCGTCGGAGTTTCCCCCGCCGGAGCCGTCCGTCCGTCTCCCGTTCCTGTAAAAGCGCTTCATCTGGGGCTCTCCTCCAGCTTGCTCTCAAACTCTTCGACCGTAACAGGCTTCGAGAAATAATATCCCTGTCCTTCCCTGCAGCCGAACTTCTTCATCTGTGAAGCCTGCTCCATGCTCTCGATGCCTTCCGCGATGATCTCCTGGTTGAGCTCCTTTGCGCGTTCGAGGATGGGAGGAATGGAGATCTCCGAGTCATTCATAAAATTACGCAGATCCAGCTTGAGCGCATCCGCGTTTGTCTGTCCCGCGCCGTTCAGGGCGAGATAATTGCCGTCAAACCCGTCAACGATCACGCGGAAGCCGGACTGCCGGAGATTGTATTCGACCTCCAGCGTTTTCATGGAGGAAGCCTCCGAATAGGCATTCTTCGCTATTTCCACGTCGATCCACTTCGGAGGTATCTTGTATTTATCCAACATCTCCTTAAAGACGTCCGTAACATTGAGCATGGCGAGGATATCCGTCCTTGTCAGGTTGACGGAAACGGGCACGACCCGCCGCCCCTCGTCGATCCATCTGCGGATCATGGCAAAAACGCTGTTCCAGATATACGTGTCAAGCTGCGTGATATACCCGTTTCTCTCCAGGATCGGCAGGAAAACAGCAGGCGAAACAAGGCCCAGCTCCGGATGATTCCAGCGGACCAGCGCCTCCGCCCCGCAGATCGTCTTATTGATAAGATCGTATCTGGGCTGGAGATAAAAAGTGAACTCGCCGTTCTGCAGGCCGGTCTGGATCCGGGGCAGGATAGCCTGTTCATTCATGGTCGCTTCCTGTGCAGGCGCTCCGTTGATGCCGGAAACGGAATACCCCGGGTTCTTCGGGAGCCTCTCAAGAAGCGTTATGACCTGCTTCATGTTCTTATGGGTAAAGTACCTCTCCTGCTCCGCCTCGGTCGGTACGACCTCCCTGTGAAACGTGGAAAGGAACACGCCCATTTCCCGGATCATGGTATTCCAGGCGGCCTTGTGCACCGCGCCGAAAGCCATGGAGAGGATAACGCCTGCTATGGATGTGTAGAAGGCGGTGGCCATGCCTCCCAGCAGGGTCTGGATCGAAGTAATGGCAGCTGACATCGAGCTGAACCCGACGCTCTGGATACCGATCAGGATACCGGCAAAGGTTCCGAGGATACCCAGCGTCGTCATATCAAAGGGAATCTGCCTCGCCATCGTCTGCCACGTTGCCAGCGCTATGGTATCCTCATTCATGTAATCATCGATATCGCTCATCACCTGCTCTCTGGTCCTTTGCAGCTGTGTCTTGCTGATATACTCCCGGAATGTGTCATCCAGGAGTTTCTGACCGAAGGGTGATTCGATTTCGGCGACGGCGGACCATACACTGCTGGCCTGCACATGCGTCGCCCGGAGCACGTTGCCTGTGCCGCGCCTGAATCCGCGGGAAATAGCCAGTACTGGAAGGATACCGACAATGGCGCCCGCGACGATGATCGCTTCCATCAGAAGACAGATCGCCATCGTCAGGCCGTCCGGCGCGTAGGTCGTCAGGATTATTCCGCCGATTGCCGTAGCAGCTGTTAAAACATAGATCAGATGAATCATTTTGTCACACCCGGTTTAAGAAACAGTATTTACTCCTCGCGGCCTGCCTGGCCGGAACGGTTTTATTATACCATCGATAGGGATATCACACAGCGGCAAATCAGGGAGAGATCCCTCTGAAATCAACATAATTGCGACAAAACAGAAAAGAGACCAGCCATAAAGACTGATCTCCGTTTATCCTGTATCCGCGGACCTGTTCCGTTCCGGATATCTGTCAGGTATCCGGTACCGGTCACTCCCCGTTATAAGCCAGGCACAGCATGGTCAGGTCGTCGAACTGAGGCGCTTCTCCTGCGAATTCGTCGACTCTGCGCCGGACATTCTCGAGGACCGCCTGCGGCGTATCCTCTTTTTTTTCATTCAGGGCATCGATCATCCTCTCCAATGTGAACATATTGTTCTCAATATCCGTCGCTTCAGGCACGCCGTCTGTATAGATGAAGAGCTTGTCGCCTTTTTGGAGCTGTATCTCAAAGTCGCTGTATTCGATATCCTTCATCGCTCCGGCCACAAGATCATGCTTTGTCCTGAACAGTTCAAAACCGCCGTCATTATGGCAGATGGCCGCATCTTCATGCCCGGCGTTCGCGGCCGTTATCCTGCCCGTCGAGATCTCAAGTATCCCCAGCCATACCGTAACGAACATATCCTCCCTGTTGTTCTCCAGCATCGTATTGTTGATAAAGCTCAGCGTTACGCCGGGCTTCTCTCCCATACGTGCCCCCTGGCTGATGAATATGTTCACGATCATCATGTACAGCGCTGCCGGCACGCCCTTTCCGGACACATCACCGATGATCAGTGCCAGATGGTCGTCATCGATCAGGAAGAAATTGTAGAAATCCCCGCCGACTTCCTTGGCCGGCGTCATGGAGGCGTAAATATCAAATTCCGCGCGGTCCGGAAAAGCGGGGAAGACGTTCGGGATCGCATTTCTCTGTATCGACCTGGCAAAATGCAGTTCCGAGCTGATCCGTTCCCTTTCGACGGTGGCCGCCGTCAGGTTTTTGATATACTTCTCCATCTCCTCTTCCATCCGGTCGATGGAGCGGGCAAGCCTTGATATTTCATCCAGCCGGCTGATCCTGCCAAGGGGCACGCCGCGGGTGTTTTCCGTCGCAAAGCGGACAGCTTCCCGGGACACTTTTTTGACCGGCTGCACAAATTCCCTTTTCAGATAGACATGGATGGCAAAGATCATGACCGCAGCCGCCATCAGGGTAATGAAACTGATCCTGATCATGAAGGCTCTTCTCGCCGAAGTCAGCTCACTGATCGGTCTCTGCAGGCAGAGGATCGCAGCCACATCCCCGGTCGAGTCTTTGATCGGCGCCAGAGTCGTGATATGCGGTTTCTGCCCGTCAGTCGTATTCATCCGGTAGACCGTTTCATAAGGGACTGCCTGCTCGTATACTTCCCTGTATTTCCGCCTGTATTCGTCATTTGTGGTATCCCGTCTGTGTCCCAGCTCCCATGCCGTATAATTCGAATTATCGACAGAATTGTCCACGGCATTGAACACAGACACGAATCTGCCGTAATCGCTCCTGTCCACCATGATCACGTAGATGAGCGATACTCCGATCCTGCTGCAGTATGTGTCCAGGTATGACTTTGTCTGTATATATTCTTCGAATTCTTCCCCGTTCAGGTATTCATCAAGATGGTCTCCGTTGATCAGCGTCGTCGCCGTATCCGCCATATGATAACTGGTGGTTGAATACTCTGTGTTGAACACCTCGCTGAAAATGGACAGACTTACCGCGCTGATGATGGCATAGTTTACCAGCAGAAGGATGATGACCCCTCCGATGATATTAAATGCCATACTGCTATAGAGCCTGCGGATTTTCTCTTTCAGCATAATGATCCTTTTCTGTGTCTGTCCCGGAATATCTGCCTACCTTACCACTGCACCGAAGGGGCGCAGAGACAGTTTCGCGATCTTGAAAAACTGTTTCCCGAAGGGAATGCCGATGATGGTTATGCACAGCAGGACGCCCAGCAGGAAATTGGACAGCGCAAGTGCCCACCCGCTGACCAGGAACCAGATGATATTAAGCAGAAACGATACAGCCTGTCCTTCGTAATATACCTCTTTGCCAAACGGGCACAATGAAAGGCCCGCCATTTTGAAGCACTGCAGGCCGACCGGGATACCGATGATGGTAATGCACCAGAGACATCCAGCCAGCAGCCACCCAAGAGCGCTCAAAAGCCCTCCGAAAATGATCCAGAGAATATTGCCCAAAAGACTCATGATTCTTCTTACCTTTCATAAAACAGCACAAAACGGCCCGATAACGCTGCCTGATTATTATACATCGTTTTTTCGGGCGTGGTATTTGAGATCAGTATCCGGCCTCGTCCAGTATCCTGTCCATCAGTTCCGCGTTCTTAACGGAAAACTCCGGTGTGATATGCGGTCTTTCCCCGTTCAGAAGGCACCTGCCGAACTGTTCGACTTCAAGCGCATAGTTGTTTCGTACGGAAATATTCTTTTCTATCGTGCCGTCCGGCGTATTTATCGTATACCTGGCGTTTCCTTCCTGGTTATATGCCACGTTCGACAGGATACAGCCCTTATTTCCGTGTACGTAAAGCCTGTCCAACCTGAAATCCGTATTCTCCCCGAGGATCATTCCGACATTAAAGGAAGCCCTGACACCGTTTTCAAACCGGATCAGGCCTGCTGTCATCTTATCGACTCCGAGATCAGAGAACTCTGCAGATGCCCTGACAAACACGGGATCAGAATCGATCAGTGACAGGATCATCGTCGTGCAGTAACAGCCAAGATCGTACATGGCCCCTCCGCCAAGTTCCTTATGGAGCCTGATATCCTCTTTATAATCCTGCGTGATGAAGGCTGTTTCCAGATAATCGACCTCGCCGATCATCCCGCTCTTCACGATCTCCTGCAGGCTGGCAACATACGGAGTGTGAAGATACGCATAAGCCTCCATCAGGTATCTTCCCTCTTTTTCGGCCATACGGAACATTTCCCCTGCGTCATCCGCATGCAGGGCAAGGGGCTTTTCGCACAGGACATGTTTTCCGGCTTTCAGCGCTGCCAGCACCCATTCTTTATGAAGGCTGTTCGGAAGGGGGATGTATACCGCCTGGACGTCATCATCCATGAGCAGCTCATCATAACTTCCGTAAGCTTTTGTAAAGCCGTAATCTTCCTGATACTTCTTCGCTTTTTCCGCACTTCTTCCCGCGATCGCGTACAGCTCGCAGTTGTCTGCCTGTTTCATCCCGGGGATCATGCCCCAGCGCGCTATGTTCGCCGTCCCGAGAATTCCCCATTTCACTCTGTTCACAATCCCTGCCTCCTTATTATGCAGAATACAGCACTGATCCATTTTGATGATATACTGTACATGCTGAGATTCATATAGAAGATTTGAAAAAATAGTATACATGAGAGTACGATCCAAATACACAAAAACTCTTCTCGCCTGTTACCTGGGATTTGTTACACAGGCGATCGCCGCCAACTTTGTACCTCTTCTGTTTATAACGTTCAGCAGGACCTACGGGCTGACGCTTGAGCAGCTCGCCGTTATCCCTCTTACGTTTTATCTGGCACAGCTCGTGACTGACCTCGCGGCGGCTAAATTTGCCGACAGGATCGGATTCAGGATCTGCGTTGTTGCGTCCCAGGTGCTTTCGGCTTTTGGCCTGGTTTCCCTGGCTTTTCTGCCTGACATTGCGCCTTTGCCCCTGGCGGGGATCATAACAGCGGTCATTCTTTACGCCGTCGGTTCCGGCCTCATCGAGGTCCTGATCAGTCCTATCGTCGAAGCGTGCCCGTTTGAAAATAAGGACGGCATGATGAGCCTGCTGCACTCGTTCTACTGCTGGGGTTCTGTGGGGGTGATCCTTGGGTCGACGCTGTTCTTTGTGCTGTTCGGAACACAGCATTGGCGTATCCTTGCGGTGCTTTGGGCTGTGCTGCCCTTTGTCAACGCCTTTAATTTCATTTCATGTCCTATCGAACGGCTGGTGGAAGATGGGGAGAGTATGGGTATCAGACAGCTGTTCCGCACACCGCTCTTCTGGCTGCTGGCGCTGCTGATGGTAAGCTCCGGAGCATGTGAGATCTCCATGGCACAATGGGCTTCTGCCTTCACTGAATCAGCTCTCGGAGTAAGCAAGACTGTCGGGGACCTGGCAGGTCCCTGCCTTTTTTCCGTATTGATGGGTATATCCCGCGCCGTATACGGCGCGAAGAGCGAAAAGCTCGATCTGGTCAGGACAATGCTCTGCTGCGGCCTGCTCTGTTTTTTATGCTATCTGCTGGCTTCGCTGGCGGCATCTCCGGTCCTGGGCCTTGCAGGCTGCGCCTTGTGCGGCATTTCCGTCGGCATCATGTGGCCCGGTTCGCTGAGGATCTCATCGCAGAAGTGTCCCAAAGGCGGCACAGCCATGTTTGCCCTTCTCGCGCTTGCCGGTGATCTGGGCGGTTCCGCAGGCCCTGCGCTCGTCGGCGGTGTTTCCGGCGCCGCGGGCGGCGACCTTAAAACAGGCCTCCTTTCGGCGACGGTATTCCCGGTATTGCTGACCATAAGCCTGCTTATCCTTAAAAGGACGGTCCACAGGGCAGATTAAGCACAGCCGGGAAGCATATCATGCAAGTTCCCGCAGCACCTCTTCAATATCACTGTTGATACAGATCGATCTGTCCCTGATCTCATCCGGGGCAAAAGCCTGGCCCAAATTGATGCAGGCATAAACGGCATCCGGCCACTCAGCTGTCATCTGCCAGAAGGGCATTTTGAAAATGCCAGGCGTATTGAAGCCGGTCCCGACATCCAGGAACAGGACCTTACTGTCCTTATGGCGGCGTAGGAAATCCGAATACCTTCCTGCAGCGGCATGCCAGCCTTCATCCTCGACAAATGTCCCGTCAGAACGGAGATTCATGCTCATAGGCTCTCCGCAGACCGGGCAGCGGGGGATCAACGCGGTCGGAACGGTCATCTTTGATCTGTCATTCTCCGGGGGCACAAGAGATCCGTCATATGATATGGTGAATCCCTGTGCCAGGACCATCTCCCGTACAGTCTGCTCATTGTCATATGTCCTGTCATGACAGGGTCTGCTGCACTGCCAGAGCCCGTAATCTCCCTGCGTATAAAACAGCCTTTGTTTATCCACGCCGGCTTTCTGGAAACAGTGATCCACATTCGTAGTGATCACAAAGCAGTCCTTATCCTTCACAAGACCAAGGAGCTCTTCATAGGCAGGCTTAGGCGGATTCATGTAACGATTGATATAGATATACCGGCTCCAGTAAGCCCAAAGCTCCTCAGCAGGCCACTGCATCGCATAAAAGCCGCCGGAGTACATGTCCTCGAAATGATATTTCTCGATATAGTCCGGGAAGTACTTCTCAAACCGTTCACCGGTATAGATAAAACCGGCCGACGTGGACAGTCCCGCGCCGGCACCGATGATCACGGCTTCCGCTTCGTCCAGTGCTTTTTTCAGTGTTTCTTTTCCGCCGGGCGTATCGTAAGGACGGATATACATCTGCCTCTCCACTATACTGACCTCCTTATGACACTCTCCGACAGATCAGAGCAGTTCTTCTTCATAGTATTCCCTGTCCTCGTCTTTAAAAACGTTGAAGATCACCCTGATATCCTGTTCCCGATGTGCTTCCATCCATTCAGTAACGGTCTTTACCGCGATCTGTGCAGCCCTTTTGCCGGGAAAGCGGAAAACACCCGTGGAGATACAGCAAAATGCTACGGATCCGAACCCGTTCTGTGCACATAGTTCCAATATGTTCCAATAACAGGCGGCCAGATCTTCTTCCAGCTCCGGCGTCAGCCGGTACTGTACGATGGGTCCCACGATATGGATCACATGCTTTGCCGGCAGATTATAGCCGTCTGTCAGCATCGGGACCGCTGTCGGCTGTTCATAACCGCTGCCGTATTCCGAGCGGAACCGCTCCATCCTGCGGCCGCATTCCTCCCGCAGCTGGATCCCCGCGAAGGTATGGATACAATTATCGATACAGGTATGCATCGGGACGAAACAGCCCAGCATCTGCGAATTGGCCGCGTTCACGATGGCGTCGGCGGCAATTCCCGTGATATCGCCCTGCCAGACACAAAGCCGGTCAGCAAAAGCATGCTTGCTGCCCGATTCGGCGATCACCGGTATCTCGTCAACGGATATGATCCCCTTTTCCCGGTTCCGCTCCTGCAGGTATTCATTCTGTACGGCGACGACGGAAGGCGCCATCATTTTGGGCATACGGATATTCATCAGGGACCGGAGGATGCGCTTCTTTCCCTCGGTGTCTGCCGGTATTTCCAGATCCCGGTACTCTTCGGATTCATCCCTGAACTGTCTGACCAGGTAATCCAGCCGTTCCTGCTGATCCATGATCCTCTCCTTTTTACTCTTTCATCGTTACAACGATCTTGCCGTTGACGGTGCCTTCCTCCTGCGCTGCGACAGCATCCCGGATATGTTCAAAATCAAACATTTCCCCGCAGACCGGGATAAGCTTCTTTTCATGAATAAAGGCAAATATCTCATCAATGACCTTCCGGGACGGGTAATTGGAGAAAAACCCGGTAAGATATACACCGTTCGGAATGTCCTTTATGGGATCGAATCCGTTCAGGGTATAAACGCCGCCAAGAATGCCGGTCTGGCAGACTATTGCACCCTTTTCGACCGCTGTCAGCGTGTCTTTGAGACTCCTGGGGCCGACCAGGTCGAGCGCTTTCGTAACGCCGCACAGCACCCCTGTCAGCCTTTCGTCATCAAGGATGCTTTCATCCGCTGCGGCGATGAGCGGCAGTTTTTCCGTTCTGTGTGTCGTGGCGATCACCCTACAGCCCAGGGCTTTTGCGAGCTGCATGGCGGCATATCCGAGCGCGCATGTAGCACCCCGGATCAGCAGCGTATCCCCGGCAGTCAGGCAAAGACATTCAAAAAGACTTCCCCACGCGGTAAAATACGTTTCCGGAACAGCCCCGAGAACTTCCCAGGGAAGATCACTCTCGATCGCAAAAACATTCTGCGCCGGGAGCAGGGCATACTCTGCGTAGCTGCCGTTAAAGGATCGTCCCATTCCGCCCATCAGCGCGATGACCTTCTGTCCGGCGGCCAGGCCCGTATCCGACGGGTCGGCGACCTCTCCAACGCACTCTATGCCGGGGATGACCGGCTTACGGATATAGTCCGCCTGTATTTCACTCTGCCGCAGAAGCTTTTCAGAATGATTGAGGCCGAAAGCCTTCACCTTTATCAGCACCCATCCGGAGCGCACTTTTGGCACAGGCACTTCGGAAAGCCTGATATCTGCGGCATCCGTGACCCGGGATAATACCACTGCCTGCATAATTCACTTCACCTTATTTTTGTCAGTCCGCACATTCTACCGTCAGGTTTTTAAAAAACCCGTCTGTCCCGATATCCACATACAGTCCGACCGCGCCCTTCATCCTCGGTCCGTGCTTGAACCCGTTCACCTCAAGTACCTTATTGCCGTCAACAAAGAACACTCCCCGGTCATCCGTTATCTCGGCACGGATATGGCTCCACTCATTGAGGGCGATAGTATCCACGCTTCCCTCATATCCGCCGATCCCGAATTCACGAAAATAAGAAAAGGTATATCCGGGATAAGAAAAGTACTGGCAGCCGTGCGCTTTCCGGACAGGGTCAGTACAGTCTTTTCCGTTTGTGGGACGGATATAAAAAGATTCAAATTCACTGTCATTTTCATTTGCCCGGAAGACGATCCCGATAAAACCTCTGGCATAATCCGGCGCGTCGGCCAGGAGCTTACCGCAGACATCCACTTCGATCGTTCCGTTATGGAATACAATATCTTTCCTTTTCAGATATGTATTCTCATCCGGCTGTTCCTTGTCTGTTTTCACCACTTCTACAGTCCCGTCTGAATGAAACTCAGCCCTGGTGTGGACTTCTGTAAACAGCTCTCTTCCAAATTCATTTTCCATTATCCGATCTTCCTTTCTTCCCTGCGATACAGCAGGCCGTTCTCTTCACTCGCCCAGCATTGCGGATCGTCTCCGTAAAAATCTCCCGTATATCCTTTCGCCACTGCAGGACATCCACGGCAAAACTGTTTCAGCCTGCATCTTGAACACCTGGAGAAATCTTCGTAATTCCTGTAGGCTTCCATATTTGTGACCCATACGTCGGCCAGACGGTCTTCCAGAATACTGCCGACCCTGCTGTCCGCAACACGCCGGCATGCATAGATGTCACCTGAAGGCAGGATGGTAATGTGGCAGTTTCCGCAGTTGCAGCCGCCGTATATCATCCCGTCACAGATATTGTCAGGGATCCTGAACGCTCCGGTCTCGTATTCGTACAGCGTCCAAAGATGGTCCTTTTTGCTGAAGTATGTATCACATCCTTTTGCCTCATACTCTTTGAACTTCCTGTCGCACACGGCCAGAAGGCTCCGGTATTCCTCCGGCGTCATACTTGTGTCCAGTTCTCCTCCGGACGGGACATACCGGGAAAAAGCGAATACATTCGCTCCCGCTTTAACAGCGGCATCAATGATCCCGGGCACTTCCATGCAGTTCTGTTTGGAAACTGTAGTCATGATGACGCTGCGGATCCCGGCACGATTGATACAGCCGATCTTTTCCAGAGTGCAGTCGAAGCTGCCGGGCTTACGGAACCAGTCATGGGTCTTTCGCAGGCCGTCCAGCGACAGCTGGTACTTCTGACAGCCGAAGTACTTCAGTTCCCGGCATACACTATCGTTCAGATGGAAAGGATTGCCCAGTATCGTGAACGGGACTTCTTGCTCATGGAGCAGGTCCAGCAGGCGCCAGAAATCCGGATGCAGGATGGGATCTCCGCCGGTCAGGTAAAAATACGGCAGGCGTCCGTACACTTCACAAAAATCAAGGCAGTTATAAAATGTGTCCTGCATCTGCTCCCAGTTCATCGAATCCGGCAGACGGCAGGGGTCTCCGGAAAAGATGTAGCAGTGTTTGCACCGCTGGTCACATTCATCCGTAATATGCCATTGGAAAGAAAAATACTGTTTCATTTCATTATAACCCTGTCTATTGGTATATTTTCAAACCCGGATCATCGGGTGATACGCCATGTTCCCGGCGGGATGGCCCGCCGGGATCCATGAAATGGAAACGCGGTTACTTATCACCTGCTCCGCAGGCAGAACCGCAGGCTGCGGGTTTTTCTTCCGGCTTATCCGCCGCACCGCATGCGGCGGGTGCCTCGGCGGGCTTATCGGCCGCACCGCATGCAGCGGGAGTCTCAGCCGCTCCGCAGGCAGCGGGTGCCTCGGCGGGCTTGTCGGCCGCACCGCAGGCAGAAGCCGGTACCTCTTCGTTATTCCATCCGAAAAGATTGGAAAGTGCCATGTTTTTGTCCTCCTTTGCTGTAGTCAGAAACGTTTCACCTCTGCTGGGTTTAAGTTTATTTTTCCCTGAAAAAGCCCGCAAGAACGCACTTTTTTATTACATAGTCACCTTTTTGTAACTCATGGACATATAGCATGCCTCCTGATATACTGCACCTGTAAATCACTGCTGCATCCGATACGAAACCTTTGGACGAATGCGCATACCGGCCGTAAATACACATGAAAGCAGTTAAGGAAGAAGGAAAACACCATGAAAACCAGAGAAGAACTCCCCGATTGCCCCGTCGCAACGACAGTACAGCTGATCGGCAGCAAATGGAAACTGCTGATCCTCCGAAACCTGCTTGCCCGCCCCTGGCGGTTCAACGAACTCAGAAAGAGTCTGGAAGGGATCAGTCAGAAAGTCCTGACAGACAGTCTCCGGTCTATGGAAGAGGACGGGCTCATTACCCGGACGGTCTTTCCGGAAGTCCCTCCCCGTGTAGAATACGCGCTGAGCGATCTGGGCGAATCCATGAGACCGATCATCAGGGCGATGGAAGAATTCGGGACGGACTACAAAGCACTGGCGGACAAATAGACCCAGTGCCGGCGCACTGGGTTCCCCGTCCCGCGAAGGCGGGCCGGTCGATATGATAAAAGTTACAGCTTCAGGATAGTGGTTTCAAAATGGCATATATCGACGCGCACTGCCATCTCGGATCATGGCAGTTTGATAACGACCGTGATGAAATGATCGCCCGGATGCTCGCCAAAGGCGTATCCAAAGCGATCATTATCTGCTGCGGGCGGCATGACCTTGAACACGGGGTCCGGCTCAGGGATGAAAATCCGGGTTTTAAACTGGCAATGGGGATCCATCCCCAGGCTCTGGAAGCTGATCATCAGCCGGACCGGCTGACACGGTTCCAGAAAGCCGTTGAAGAAGTACGGCCGGATATGATCGGTGAGATCGGTCTGGATTACTATTCCCATCCGCATACGAAAGAATATCAGAAGGAATTTTTCATCGAACAGCTGAAACTGGCGGCCGAACTGGATCTGCCGGTGGATATCCACAGCCGCAGGGCAGTCGGGAATACACTGGAGATCTTAAAAAAGTTCCCGGCAAGGGGAATTATACACAGCTACAGCGGTTCCGTGGAAACAGCAGCGGAGTATGTCAGGCTCGGATACTTTATCTCGTTCGGTGCCAGTGTCCTGTTCGCGAACGCAAAAAAACCGGCCAGAGCGATCGCCTCCGTTCCGTCCGGCAGGCTTCTTATAGAAACAGACGCCCCCTTTCAAAGCCCGGTCAGGGATCACCGTCATGAGCCGGAAGATATTATCAATATCTACAAAGCGGTCAGTTCGGTCAGGCAGGTCAGCCTGGGCGATCTGGAAGATACGGTCGAATCCAATTTTGACAATGTATTCGAAAATGAAGCTCAGTCATCATTCTCTGCCGGTTCCGCAAACAGCGGGTCTGTATAATACGGTTTTTTCCTTGCCCTTCTCATAAAACGGAAGTTATAGATATTCAGCACGAGACACAAAAGCGCAAGCAGAAGGGCCAGAACGCTCCAAGAGGTCTCTATGATATCCGGCGTGAGCAGGAAATCATAGAGGCCGTGCACAAGGGTCGAAATGAGGACCGCCGGGAACATGGACAGCTTTCCGTTTTTCTTTATTCCCCTGGCCAGAAAATAACCCATGATCAGGCCGAAAGACGCGTGCATGCATGTGATGCCGCGCACCAGGATCTGCGGGACATTGGACGTAAACAGGTATACAACAGATTCCATGATCTCAAAGCCGATCGCGGAGATAGTAGTATATGCCATCAGGTCCAGGAAACTGACTGTCGAAATGTTCCTGTTAATGGTCTTCCTTGCAAGAAGGTATTTCATCAGTTCTTCTGAAAAAGCCATCAAAATGAAAGTCCGGAATATCGGTTCGACGATCGGATAATGATCGCTTATGTGCGTCAGTTTGAATATTATGCTGCATACCAAAGAAAACCCGAAGACAGGAAACCCCAGCAGCAAGCCGTGAAGCAGAAGTTTTCTGCAGTCTTTCCGGTATCTCTCATCTTCCTTATGGGCATTTTTCAGAAAGAAATAGATGATAAAAGGCAGAATATAGCTGACAAGCAAAGCGCCTGTAAGTACCGGCATACACAATTCCTCCCCTGTCTGCTGCCTGTCGGAACGGTTGTTTATGGCGTATCACTGATAAGTATGATCCGAAGATTTTTCTCTGCCCTCATCCGTTCATTCCTTCGATTCCGCTTCCCAGATCAGCTCTTCCAGCGTCTGGTACAGATGTTCCGGTTCTACAGGCTTGGACAGATGTGCGTTCATACCGACCTGGAGAGAGCGCTGGACATCTTCGTCGAATGCGTTTGCTGTCAGGGCGATGATAGGAATATTCTTCGCATCCGGCCGATCCAGTGCACGGATCGCCGCAGCCGCTTCCAGCCCGTCCATTTCAGGCATGCGGACATCCATAAGGATGGCGTCATAATAGCCGGCCGGACTCTTTTTAAACATATCCACGACGATTCTGCCGTTCTCCCCATGATCGATCATGGCTTCGCGCATCTTGATGATCTCTTTCATGATCTCCGCATTGATCACGACATCTTCAGCCAGGAGGATATGCCTGCCTTTTAAGTCTGCCCGTTTCTTTTCCTTGTAGAGGCTCAGGTTATTTTTCCTTGCGATCCTCTCAAATTCGTCGATCACATTGGAAGCAAACAGGGGCTTTGCAAGAAAACTGTCCACACCGATATGCAGCGCCTCATCCATGATCTCGTCCCAGTTGAAAGAGGTCAGGATGATTACTGTAGTTTCCTTATCGTACCGCTGCCGTATTTCTTTTGCCACTTCAAGACCGTCCATCTCCGGCATCTTCCAGTCAAGCAGCACAAGGCCGTAAGGCTCATGTTTGGCATGCTGTACCTCCAGCATATGAAGCGCTGTCTGGCCGTCATAGCAGGTATCTGCCTTGATCCCCGCTTCATCCAGTACGATCCGGGCGTGCTCGGCCGCGATCTCTTCATCGTCCACCACCAGGATACGCATATCCCTGGGATCGATATAGCTCGTGACAGGTCCTTCATGCTGGCTGTTGGTCAGTGTAACGATAACGGTGAATTCTGTCCCGACACCTTTTTCCGATTCGACGGATATGGTACCGTTCATCAGTTCCACAATGTTCTTTGTGATCGCCATACCGAGGCCTGTGCTGCCGTATTTGTTGTTCCGGCTGCTGTCCTCCTGCGTAAAGGCGTCAAAGATCTTAGGAATGAACTCCTTTTCCATACCGATCCCGGTATCTTTGATACTGAACTTCAACGTGGAATGATCTCCGAATACAGCTGTGCGCTCCACCGTCATGGTGATGCTGCCCGGCGCGTTCGTGAATTTGATCGCGTTGGACAGAATGTTGATGAGCACCTGTTTGAGCTTCATATCGTCGCCGATATAGTAGTCGCTGACGCCTCCGATGACGTTGCACTCATAATGAAGCCCTTTTTCGCTGCACTGGGACATAACCATCGTGTTCAACTGCTCCAGCATGCCGCTG
>JAEEGL013645998.1_pt1 | contig 15238 bp, 13 predicted proteins | sample 9134231 | NCBI WGS metagenome assembly JAEEGL01 (sample SAMN16246548, study PRJNA631951) | gut metagenome | biome: gut microbiome; feature: rumen; material: fiber-attached | host: Bos | place: Iran: Karaj | collected 2018-10 | reverse complement strand
TTCTCCTGGAATAATATCAATTACATCCAAATCTAAATATGTTAAATTTACTTTTGATTTAAATTTAATTTTCCCATTTTCATTTTCAATAGAAAAATTTTCCACATTACTTAATTCATCAAAAGTCATTCTATTAAATAACTATTGTGGTGGATTTGTTTTATAACCTTTTTTAGTTAATTTGGGAATTTGATATGAATAAACAAATTGACGAAAAATATCCACATTAAATCAATTTTGATTATAAATATTTTTTATTATATTATTTTCAATTACTATAACATATAATTTATCTCCATTTTTAAGATTACAATCTTTTATCAAATTATTTTCATTAATATTTATTATCTCATAATTCTTTAATAAAAAAAAGGAAGAAAAATTAAAAATTTTATAAACCGGACAAATTTGTATTAAATTTTCAATAATTTGTTGTTTTAATTCTTTTATTTTTAATTTATTTGATACACTTATCATATCTATTATTTGATATGGTTTATTTATTTGAATAAATAAGTCTAAAAATATATTAAATTAATATTTGCGTTTGAATAATCTTCTTTTTGTGAATTATTATTAAATAAATTATTTTGATTTGATTTATTTTCTCTTTCATATTTTCTCTTCATTCTTTCAAAATTCAAAAATAACATAAATTCTTCATAATCATTTTCATCATTAAGAATAATTCTATTAGTAGCTCCAAATAAATTGTTTGTATTATTATTATTTATATTATCTTCATTAAAAAAATTATTTGTATTGTTATTTATTAAAGTTCTTTAATCTAAATTTAAATAATTATTAGAATTATGAAAACACATATTATTTAAATTTATTTATTTTTGTTTTAAATATATAAAATTTGAAGGATAATTAATTTTATTTTTATATTTTTTAATAATAAATATAAAATAAAAAGAATTTATAATATAAAAAGTTAAAAATAAAATTTTTAAATTTGTGAAAATAAATTTCTAAAAATAAATCAAAAATCAAATTTTAACCACTTAAAACAATTTCAAAATTCATTGAATAGACTATTATAAACACATTTATATTTATAATAATACCCATGAGAATATTTAACTAATTTAACATCTTTAACATTTTTTCCATATTCACAAAAAGGTTTTATTAAATTATTCATTTTTTTATTAAAAACTTTAGTAGTTTTCCAAGACTCAAATTTAAATATTAAACTAATTTGAATTTCAACATAATGTTCATTATGAAAAATAGTAGAATTTCCAAAACTTATTCCTTCAAAACTAGGTAATTCAAAGCTTAAATTTTTAATAATAAAATTATTTAAAATAGGTTTTAAAGCAAACGAAAGAAGATTAAATTCCCCTTCAATTAATATAGCACTTGCTTTAGGAACATTACTTTCAACAATTTTAGTATTACTTAATTTCATTGTATGAATATTTGCAGAAATATTTGCATTTTCATTAACTTGGAAATTAATATCAAAAACAAAATCAGTATTAATTTTTATAGCTTGACTTAAATTATTTTTATTATCAATTCTTACATTTAAAATAATTTCAGTTGGTAAAATAATTTTAACAACTTCTTTTTCAAAATTAACTGTTGAAGTATTATAAACTTTAAAATCAACTTCACATAATTTATCATCTCCATAAACTTCATCAATACCAACAATAATATATTTTAAATTAGTAGTTGTTAATTTTATAGGTGAACTTTCAGGAATAATTTCAGGATTAATATGAATTTTTAATAAATCACTTTTTAATAAAGTAAATAATGCTGTATTTATTGTATAATCAGAAATATAAATTTGAAGTTGTTTTCCTGTTTCATTAAAATTAGGTAAATTTGTAGGTAAAATAAAAGGAGGATTTAAAGTTTCTTTTATATTTAAATTTACTAATCCACCATATGAATTTATTTCAATACTTGAATTAGTTATTTTTGGTATTGATAATAATGCATAATTTAATGCTAAACCATTTTCATTTATTTTAATATATAAAGGTAAATTTTCTATTTTTTCTTTTACTGCTTTTACGACATTTGTTTTTATTTGTTCTATTAAAGTATTTTTTAATAAACCTTTTATTGCGGGTTTAATATAATTTATAAATTGTGAAATTGATGAACCATGTAATTCAAAATCAAAATCTAAATTAATTTCAAATGTAATAAATCTAAAATAAGGATAAATTTTACCTTCAATTTCTCTTTTAAAAAATTCAATTTCTATTTCAGTTGAAATTGAATTAATATCTAAATCTACTGTTTCTGAGTCGTAAATTACTCCTCCTTTAATTTCTACATTAAAATTTCCTTTTCCTTTAATATCATTTGCTCTTAATCCAATTACATCTGGTTCTTCAAAATTTATTTTTAATGTTTCTGGAGTGAAATTTTCTATTGTTTTCTTTATATTTTTTACATTTATTGTTAATGTTAAAAATCCTCCTATTTTTACATTTGTTGATACATCTGGAATTGTTAAGTTATTTATGTATGATAATGCTTTTGGAGTTGCCCATTTTATTAAATTTGATATTAATTCATCTTTTAAACCTATTTTTGTTCCTGCTTCATTTGTACATTTTAATATTGGGATTATTGTTATAATTGTTAATAAAGTTATTTTAAAATTTATTGATTTCATTTTTTTGTTTTTAGTTATATAATAATATTTAATTTTTATTTTTATTTATTTTTTTTTGACTATTATATTTTTTTTTATGGTTTATTTATTATATTTTTTAATTTTAATTTATGTTATTCAATTTACTAAAATTATTTTAATTTAAAATAAAAATAAAATAATTGATTTTAAATTAATCTACAAAAAAAAGATATAAAAAATAATTTATTTTCTATCTGTTTTTTATATATTATTAAATACCCTATTTGATATTAATTATATAAATCTTTCTTATCTTAATTTACTTAATATAAAAAAAGTAATATTTCAATAAATAAAAAAAAAAATGAAAAACTTAGGTTCAATTTATAGTTTTTTACACAATTTATTTATATTTAAAAAGAAAATTTTAAAATTTAACCTTTCATTTACTAAAACTTAGTTATAATTATTTATCATTACTATCTGAATTTTTTTTCATAATCAGTTTAAAAAAAATTAATATTTTTTAATTAAATCTTAAAATTTCCCTTAATTTTCTTAATATTATTTTCTTTGTTTGTCTATTCCTTCTTTTTTCAAATTTAAAGTTCGAAAAAAAATTATTTCCAACATATAAAAACTTTTTAATATAATCATCTCCTAATTTTTTTATGCTTTTATTTTTATATACAAGTTCATATAAAGTTGTTGCTTTTTTTTTACCATAACTTTCTATAATGAATTTAAAATTAGGATTACTAAAATAATCAAAAATATCTTTTATTTTAAGTTTTAAAATATCATTAAATTTAGGATATTCCTTCATAATTTTGGAAATAATTTTTTTATTAATGTCCTTTTTATATTTCAAAAATTTATCATTAATAGGAAAAGTAAGAACTTGTTTAACTGTACATTGCTTTAACAAATAATATTTTATTTAATCCAAATTTAATTTTAATAATTTATTATATTTAAAAATATTATATAATTAATATATAAAAGATATATTAAACGATAATTTTTATTATTCAAAGCTAGATTAAAAATAAATTAACTAAATTTCTCAGAAAAAATTTTTAGAAAGTTCAATTATTTTTCATTTATTCAAAAACAATTTTAATATAATGAAATTAGTTAAAAGTAAATTTAGCTCATCAGTAACATCAGTACTAAGATCAGTAGTAATACTTCTAATATTCATCCTCGAATTTTTATTTTCATGTTTAATAAAATCATTGCATAGATTAATGATAAATTTGAAGAAATGTACCTTTATCTTTCGAAGTATATTATCTATTCTTCTAGATGATAATTTTGGTTTAAAGATTATAGTTCTATCTTTTTTTATAATTTTTTCAATAAAGAAAATTTAATTTTTAAAATTAGCACATTTAGATTTATCATAATCTGGATTGAAATTAAATTATTTGAAAGATTTAACTGGTTGAATATAAAATTACTTGGAAATGAACTTTCATCTGTATCTTTATAGTTAAAAGATTCAATTGATTGTTTAAATATCATTTCATTTTCAAATAAGTTCAAATCGTTATGAGTCATAATTTGATATATTATTAGAAAATAAAATTGACAAAAAACACTGTAGAAATAATAACTTTTTTTTTATAATTTCAAAATTTAGATTTTTTTTCTTTTATTAAAAAAAACTTTTAATGAAATTATTGTGTTATTCTTTCTAGTTTTAAAAATTAAAATTTGTGATGTTGTTTATTAAAGATTATTAAGGATGGAAGTATTAAGATTTGTGTTTTTATTTTACTTTTTTTTGATTTTTATTTTTTAATTTTATACTATTCAATTTTCTTTTTCAGTCTTTGATAATTCCTAAATTAATTTTTATTGTTCTTTATTCAATTCATATTTTATATATTTTACCTTTTTAAAGAAGATAAAAGGTTAATAAAAAGTTTTACAACAATGAAGAAATTAATTTATTTAATTTATTATCAGTTAAAAAAAATTAAATTTAGTAAAAAAAAAAAGTATAATAATATCTTTTTATTTTGTTTTATATTATTAAAAATGATTTGTTATTTTTTATTTTCTTAACTACTTTGTAAAATTATATCTTCATTCACTTGAATTCTATATTGTAAATTCAAATAAGTAAAAATTATAATTATTCAAATAATTATTTAATAAAAATAAAAAAATGGATTCATATTGAAAGAAAAAAGTTATCATTTTTCAAATAGATACTTCACAATTAAAAGTTTATTTTAAAAAAAAACTAAATAATTTAAGATTAAAAAAACATAAAAAAAATAATTGAATTTAACACAATAAAACATTTAATAAAAAGGAAAACAAAAAAATAATTTAATTCCCTTATAATTTTAAAAACAATAAAAATATAATAAATAAAAAAGAAATTAATAAAAAACATCTATTTAAAAATAGAAATGGAAAAAAAATATGATTTTCGTTTCCCAAATCCAGAAATGGAAATAGCAGGTGGAAAATACATACTAAAATCATTAGAACCAATAGGAGAAGGTGCCTTTGGGAAAATTTTTTTAGGAAAAATAAAAGAAACAAATGAATTTGTAGCAATAAAATTAGAAATTCCAGATATGATTCGTTCACAATTAGAAATAGAATATAAAATATATTCAATTTTAAAAGGAGGAGGTAAAAAAAATATAAAATTTATATAAATCAAAATATAAAATTAAAAAAATTATATTTTTAACAATTTAGTTATTCCAACAATTTATTGGTATGGACAAGATTTAGGTGGATATAATATAATGATAATGGAATGTTTAGGAAGAAATTTAGAACAAATTTTTATTAGTCAAAACTACAAATTTACTACTAAAACAATTTGTTTATTAGCACAACAAATGTTTGCTAGAATAGAATATTTTCATTCAAAAAATTTTATTCATAGAGATATTAAACCAGAAAATTTCATAATGGGAGCATTAGAAAATAAAAATAAAGTTTATTTAATTGATTTTGGTTTAGCAAAAAGATTTAAAAATAAAAATGGTTTACATATTCCCTATCGTGATGGAAAAAATTTAACTGGTACTTTAAGATATGCAAGTTGTAATACTCAATTAGGAATTGAGCAAAGTAGAAGAGATGATATTGAAAGTATTGGTTATATTTTATTATATTTTTTTAAAAAAAATTTACCTTGGATGAATGTTAAAGGAAAAAATGAGAAAGAAAAATTTAAAAAAGTTTTAGATATTAAAATTAATTGTAAATTAGACGATATTTGTCAAGGAATTCCTAAAGAAATTGGATTAATTATACAATATGCTAGAGATTTAAAATTTGATGAAAAACCTGATTATAATTTAATTCAAAGATTAATTAAAAATATTGCAGATAAAAATGGATTTCAATTTGATTTTGAATTTGATTGGACTGTTGATGAAGAAAAAAAAAAGGAAAAACAAAAGCAAAAGGAAAATGAGGATATTACAAAAGAATAATTTTTAACTAGAATTTTTTTTATTTTTATGTTTTGATATTTTTTTATTATCTTTGATAAAAGGATTTTTTATATTTTTTAAAAAGAAAAATAATTTTTTTTATATAAATTTTTATATAATTAAATATAATATAATATAATATTATATACTTATATTATATTTTTTTTAATCAGTTTTCATTTTCTTTAAGTCTCTTCTAATATTTTTATTTTCAAAAATATATAATAAACCAATATTAATTAATCCAATAAATCCACAAACACCAACAGAATAAAATACACTTTTATTCCTTAAAACATATTTTATTTGATATCCAAATAAAATACATAATATTGTACTAATTAAACTAGGAATACATAAATAAAAATCTTTCCAAAATTTAAAAATATCAACTTTAAAATTACAAATATCTTTCTGATATTCTTTTACTTGTTCTCTTCCAGAAAAAATAATATATAAATTACCATTAATTCTAATAATCATTGATAATGCATTTGCCATTATTAAACCACAAATATCAAATTTAGAAAAAAAATTCATAAAAATAATAAGAAATATAGAATTAAATATCATTAAAAAATTATAATTATTCATTTGATTAGTATTATTTGTTGCATTTGCAAATGATTCAATTATTCCATTTATACTAATTATTGCAATATATATTGATTGAATTTTTCCTATTTTTTCTGTAGATAATGTTGCCCATTTTTTTGAATAAATTATTTGAATTATATCTTTTCCACTTAAAAAAACATATGATATTAATAAAGTATCAAATATTAATAGTAATTTTATGAATAATTTTAAAATATTAAATGTTAATGATTTATCATTTGATTCAATTGATTTATTTTTATCTTTTATTTCTATTTTTTTAATTTTGTTTATTAAATTATAAAAAGTTTCTTCAATTGGTTCTAATAAAAATCTTATTATAAATGAGAAATTTTCTATTATAAAAGAATATTCTCCTTTTTCTTCATTACTTTGTTTAATTACAAAACTGAGTATAATTTGTTCACAATAATTAAGTATCATTTTTAATCCAGTCGCCTTAATAAAAGTATATAAAATTTCTCTAGCAGAAGTCACATCAATATTATCAATTTTATCTTTAGTTAAAATTTCTTTAAAATTCCCAAAAAATAATTTACTATAATTAATTTTATAAATAAAAATACCTTTATAAATTAAAAAAGAAGAATAAAAAATAGAACTAATAATTCTAGATAAAGTAAAAGACCAAATATCTAAATTAAGAATAGCAGCAAAAAAAACATTAAAAATAACTCTACTAAAATTTCCAATTGAAATTGCAATTTGTTTATTTTCTAAATATAAATTCATATAAATAATAATTGGTTCACTTAATAATTCAATTAATGCACTTAATATATAAATTAATAATTGAGTCTTATTTAATGATATATTTTCTCCACCAAAATAAAGAAAACTAAAATATAATATTATTGAAAAAATTAACATTATTAATATTATTATTGAATATAATTGAACTATTATTTCATACTTTTTTTTTTCATTTTCTTTATTTTCATCTGGTATATATTTTTGTGCTGATTTTCTTATTGTTTCACATGGAAAAAAAATAATTAATGAAAATGCAAATTCAAAATAGATTTTTACTATTCCAAATGAATTTTTTGTTATTTTCCTTACTATTATTACATTACAAAGTAATGTTACTATTTTTGTTATTATTGATAAAATAAACATTGATGAAGTATTTTTTAAAGTTTTTGATAACAAATTATTCACTTCTTCTGAATTTGTTTTTTTTTCTTCTTTCATTAATTTTTAGGTATAAATAATTATTTATTTTTAACTATAATATTTAATTTATTAATTGATTAAGCAAAAATTTTTATTTTCAATTTAAAAATTTAAAAGAAAATAAAAAATATATAATAATATCTTCAATACAGAATTTCTTTATTTATCAAGTAATATATTTAAAACAAAAATCCTTAAAATATTTATATTTCTAATTTTTCAATTTGATATATTTTATTATTTAATGATTATTTTATTTTTTTTCTCATTTAAAAATATTTGTATTTATTTCTTTAAATTTTCATTTAAGTTTTTTAATTTTTGATATACTTTATATATATATAATCATTTATTTGTTTTTTTTTAATTCATTTGAGAATTTTGAATATAATAATTTTGAAAATTCTTTTATTTTTAGACTATAAAATATTAATTTTTTTTTTTTTTATTTTTAAATAATTTAAAAAATGGGTAAAAAGAAAAATAAAAATAATAAAAAGAAAAATAAAGATAATAAAAAGAAAGAAAATAATAAAAAGATTAAAAAATTAAACAATAATAAAGAAACTATTTTAATTGATAATCAAAATAAAAAAGAAGAAATAAAATTTTTAAATGAAATGTGTTCAAAAGAAGAAATGATAGAAAGGCAAAATGATAATTTATTAAGTATTTTTGAAATAAATAATAATGAAGAAAAAATATACATTCCTGAAAAAAATATATTCGTTAATAAAGTAAATCCATTATATGCAATTAAATCATATATTAGACCAAACTCAGAAAAAAAAGATAATTTAATAAGGACTCCAAAAACATTATTAAAAACTTTAAATTTTATTTTAAATAATGTAATAGATTCAGATATAATTACAAATAGAAATTTCCCAAAAGTTAATTTTTCAGATATTTATTTATTTAGTGAAGATAGATTTAAATCAATTAAACAAGATTTTATAATATTAAAAAATGATAATTCAATAGAATTCTTTTATTGTTTAGAAACAATAATAAGATTTGAAATTTTATCTTTAAATCAAACTTTAAATTATTCTTCAATAAATGGAATTCAAGGTTTATATAAATTATTGATTAAACAAATTTATTCTAATTTAATTTGTCTAATAAATGCATATAAAAAAAGTGATATTAGTAAAAATAAAGATGAATTTTATTCTTATTTCCTTTTAATTTCTATAAAACAAAGTCCTTTAGATTTTTATAATTCAATATCAATTATACCTAAAAATTATAGAAAGAAAAAAAATGTTAAATTAAGTTTAGAAATATGTTATTTAATTAGTAATAAAAATTGGAATAAATTTTTTAAAAAAATTAAATCAAATGAATGTTCATATTTATTATCTTGTTTAATGATGATTTTTATAACTGATATGAGAGTATATTGTTTATTTGAATTGGGTTCTGGTTTAATTCCAAAACAAACTCAATATCATACTACTTTAAAAAAATTATGTAATATTCTTTTATTTGATATTATTAAAGAATTAAAAATATTTATTGTTAATATTGGATTAAAAATTGATCCAAATGTTAATAATACTAATGAAGTTATTTCTTTATATTTAAATAAGGATTTTGATATTAATTTTAATTTATTAAATGTTAAAATGAATAGAAAAGTTGTTGAAAAGAAAAGAAAAGGTGATTTGAGAAAAAATATTATTTTAGCTAATTTAATTTATGAAGAAAATAAAAATATTAATGTTAAGTTAAAAAAGTTTATTAAAAAAATTTTATTTAAAAATAATTTTATTCAAGAATTCCCATTATTAATATCCATTAGTTTTATATTAATTATTAAGTTAATTTCAAAATATTGTATAGAAAGAAAAATTAATAGATATGAAAATATTATAAATTGTAAAATTCCAAAAGTTAAATTTAATGATGAAAGAATTATGGCTTATAATATTTTAAAATATTTTATAAAAAAAATCTATAAATATATATATATTGAAGAGAAAATTTCATTTTCATTTAATTATATTTCAAATATTCTTCAACAAATAATTGAAAATGAAAATCTTGAAATAAATAATTTATTAAAATATTTTCAAATTGAATTTAGTAAATATATTGTAAAAATTAAAAATATAAGAAAAAATTTTATTTCTCAAAATGAAAATAAAAAAAAATTATTAAATAAAAAAAGGAAAAGAAAATAAAATAATTATATAATAAATTTTCTCATTTTTAATCATTCATATAAGATTTTATTATAATAAAATTAATGTTTCATAATTTCTTTTATTTCTTTTTAATTAAAATGAATAGCCTTTAAATAATTTATTTATAAAATAAATAGTTTATTTTGAATTTATATTATTTAATATCTTTTTTTTCTTAATCAGAATTTACATTCAGGTTATGTTTATTATTACTAATATTATTTTCATTTTCATTCATATTATGAGCTTCATTTTCAATATTATTCTCACTCCCATTTTCAATATTATTATTTTGGTTTTCATTTTTATTATCTAGAGAGAAATTATTACCTTCATTTAATTCAGTATTATCATTAAGATTAAAATTACCATCATTTAATTCAGTATTATCATTAAGATTAGATAAATCATTATTTTGATTAATATTAGAAATACTTAAATTATTGGATTTATTATTATCTTCAAATCTAGATCTATAAGTTTTTCTTTTTAATTTATCTTTTTCTCTAAATTCTTCTAATCTCTTTTCAATACTTAAATTATATTTTGGTTCGTTAAAAAAATATGGACTTTTTCTTTCGCTTTGATTTAATATTGAAGGAGATTCATAATCAAAATCATAATTAATTCTTTGGAAATTATTTATTTGAACCATATTATCATCAATTATATTATTTTCTTTAATTATTTCATCATTTTTATTTGAGTAATTTTCAATATTTAAAAATTTATTTTTATTTATAATTATATTTTCATTTGATAAATTATTTTTTATATTGTCTTCATTATTTTTAATTTGATTATTTAATATATTGTTACTATAATTTTCTTGATTATTTCTTGGACTGTAATAATGATATTTTTTATTTATTATTTGTTTTCCTTCAAAATAACCAATTTTATTTTTTTTATTTTCATTGATTTTCATTATTTTATTTTCTTCTTTTTCTTTTTCCTTCTTTTCTAAATACATTTTCATATCTTCTTCTATTTTTTTAATATAATCATTATTTTTTTCTCTATTTATTTTTAAAACTCTTGAAGTTATTTTATTATTACTTCCATTTAATCTTTTAATAAAAGCTTTTGCATTATTATTTAAATAAGCATTTTTTTCTTCATTTTTTATTCTTAAAATATCTTTTTTAATTGACGACACTAAAGGTTTAATAAAAACATTTTCTGGTATCTTATTATTAATCATAATATTTTTCTTAATAATATTATTATTAGAATTTTTATTTTTCTTTTCTATACTATTATTACTTTTGATAGGTGAATTTGATTGATTTCTTTTTTTTATATATTGATATCTATTTTCATAATTTATTTTTTTATAGTTTGAAGAAGCTCTTTGATTTATATTTTTAACTTTTTCAATTTGAATTTGATTATTATTTGGAATTGTTGCATATGCAGATTTTAATCTATTTTGTTCAATATTATTTAATTTTATATTAATATCTTTATTTAATTGTCTTAAGTTTTGTATTTGAATTTCATAATTTGAAACATTTCTTTCTAATTTTCTCCTTTCTTCAGCATATAAATTTATTTTATATCTTCTTAATAAATTATATTTTAAAATTTTATTTTCTTTTGTTTTAAATGTTTCATTTTCATATATATTTTTATATGTTGGAAATTTTATTTTTCCTAATAAAATATCTTCTTTTGTTTGATTATTTTTTGAATTAATTAAAGAATTTAAGAAATTATGAAGAACACTATCAGCAATATTATTATCCATTTAATAAGTTATTATTAAAAAAAATAAATATATTTTTAAAAATTTAAAAATAAATAATATTCAAAAAATTAAAAAGAAAAATGCAAATTCTAATTAAAATAATAATAACAATAATTCTAATTCAAATAATAAAAAATGTAAAAGAAGGAATTTTTTTTCCAAAAAAAAATAACCTTTTAATTCTATCAGATTTAACATATGAAGAAGCATTAAATGAATATCAATATGTATTAATTTCAGCATATGCTGAATGGTGTATAAAATGTAAAACAATAGAAGAAGAATTACAAAAAATTGCAGTATATTTTGAAAATAATTATGAAAGTCCAGAAATTGCTTTTTGTATAATTTATGGTTCATATAATTATGATTATATGAAAACATTTAAAATTCAAGGTTATCCGTCTTTAAGTTTATTTTCAGGAAATAATAAAATAAATGAATATTTTGATACATATAAATCTGAATTTATTATTCCTTGGATTAGAAAAAATATTTTTCATTCTATACAACCAATTTATGATCAAATTACTTTTAATTATTTATTATTAAAAACTCATATTAGTAAAATTATTGCTTATTTTGGTAATGATAAAAATATTATTAAAATACTTGAATTAAATGCTTTATCACATAAAAAATATACTTTTTGTCAAATTTTAAATAAGGATATGTATATTAAATATAATGTGAGTGATAATGATATCATTTTATTTAAAAGTAATGATGAATTAAATAATACAATAAAACCACCTTTTAACTATGAAAAAATTGAAAAATTTATTGATAAATATAGTCATAAAATAATTAAACCATTAAATTATCATAATATAAAAAAACGTTATTCAAAAAAGAAAAATTTATTATTATTTATATCAAAATTTTTAAATAGACAACAAGAAAAAAAAATACTTCCTAATTTAGAAAAAATATGTAAAGAAATAAGAGATAAAATACAATGTGTATCATCATTATATGATAAAAGAGATATTGATAAATTAAGAAAATATGTTCCAACACAAGGAAATCCTTTTAGAAGTCAAAGAAGAAATGAAGAAGAATTTGAATTACAAAGACAAAAAGCAGATTTATTAATTAATTTATATGATACTTTAAAAATTAATGATATTAATCAAACTGATGTTTATTTAATTGATTTAAGAGATAAAGATATTTATGCTTATAATATTGAATATAATCAATATAAAATAATTGATTTTGTTAATAAATGGTTTAATAATAAATTAACAAATGAAACAAAAATTAAAATTGATTCTTTTTTAAATAGTTATGTCATTTTAACTAATCAAAATAAATTTAATGATGATGTTATTAATAATGAATTTAATGTTATTGTTAAATTTTTTGCTCCTTGGTGTGGTTTTTGTAAAAAATTGATTCCTATTTATCAAAATTTGGCAAAATATTATTTAGGAAAAAAAAAGAAAATCAAATTTATAGAAATTGATTCTACTAATAATGAAATTAATGGTATAAATATTGATACTTATCCTACTATTTATTTTTTTAGAAAAAATAATAAAAAAAATCCTATTTTGTTTATTGGTGAAAATTCATTTAAAGAAATAAAGAAATTTATTGATGAAAATATGATTAATTAAAGTTTTTTTTGCATTTTTGTAATCAATTTATTAGAATTTATAAATTTTTATTTATAATATTTTTATTTATTAATTAGATTTAAAATTATTAATTTAAACTAATATAATTTTGTTTAATTAAAACAATTTTATGTCAAATATCAAAAAAGAATTTATAATTCTAAGAACTGATCAATATGAGGAATCTCCTAAAATATCATCAATATATAATTTATCAATATTAAATAAAATAAAAGAATCAAAAGGAAATAAACAGTTAAAAGAAGAGAAAAATGAAATAATATTATATACAATTAAAAAAATGATTTTAAGTACAAATTTATATTCAAAATGGAAAGCAAATACAACTCAATATCTAATTATATTTCTTCATTTTTTTTTTTTCGTTTCAGAATTATTTTCTTTTATAAAAGATAAACATTTTATAACTAAAGAAAAAAATAAAATATTTATTTTTATAATTAAATCTTTAATATTACATTCAATGTTAATTCCATTTTGGATTTTATTTTATAATGGAATATCAAGTTTAAGTGATAAAATACAAAGAATAATGATGAATTTAGGAAAATATATTTTAAAATATGATTCAATAAATAATAAATATTATAATTTTGAATTATTAAATGATTTTTCTTTAAAAGTAAAAACAAAAGAAAAATTTGAAATTAATGTTGAAAATGATGAAAATATTTTTTCATATATAATTGCGGTTAATGCAGACTATTTTGAAGTAGAAGATATTTTATATAAGTCTTTAATTCCTAATTCTGATTTTGCTATTATTACTAATATTTATACTTTTATTAATCGTGAATTAAATACGAGATTTGAATTTTTTTTAAAGAAATTAGTAATTCCTTCTTTTATTACTATTGTTTCTTTTTATTATTTATCCAGAGATACTCCTTATCATTCTATTAAATGTTTATTTATTATTTTAATTTTACTTATTTTAGTTTTTATAATGGAAGGGAATTATAAAGAAATTTATTTAAAAAAATTTGAAAATTATATTGATAATTATAATATGAATTATTATACAAATGGAAAATTCATTTTTAGATTTAAAACTTTATTAATTATATTTACATTAAATTCAATAGGAAAAATTTTATCATTAGATAAATTAAAAAACAAAATACAAAAAATTATAAATAATTAAATATTATATAAATATTTCTATAAATATAATTAATTTTAAATATTAGAAAAAAAAATTAATTTTATATATAACATTTTATGTCAGAAGATATAAATAAAATATTTAAATATTCAATTACACCAAATGGAATAGATGAAATATTTTCAAAAATAACATCAAAAGATTATATTGATAATACAAAAATAAAAATAAATGTTTCTCTTCAAATATACTCAAGTTATTATAGTTCAGCATATGGGTTTAAATATTATACTTTATGTGACTTTTATCATAATTATGATAATTTTATCTTTGAAATAAATGAATTACAATGTTTACCAAATCATATATTAAATATTACAGAAATAACATCAAATTACAATTATTCAAATCATTTTTTTATAATCCAAATTAATAAATATGAACATTTATCAAATGCTTTATATCAAATTTATCCTAAGACAAATAAATATGATATATCAAAATTTACAAGACAATTTAAATATTATGTACAACCAAAAATTGATTTATTAAAATATGATACAATTAGTAGAATTAATGAAATAGGAAGTTCTATTAAATTATAGATTATAGTAATTACAAAAACTACTATTGTTGGATTTGAAAAAAATGAATCTAATTAGCATAAAGG
>JAEEGL011664235.1_pt1 | contig 15238 bp, 12 predicted proteins | sample 9134231 | NCBI WGS metagenome assembly JAEEGL01 (sample SAMN16246548, study PRJNA631951) | gut metagenome | biome: gut microbiome; feature: rumen; material: fiber-attached | host: Bos | place: Iran: Karaj | collected 2018-10 | reverse complement strand
GGCGCGGACGCGGGAATTGACGGCGGAGTTTGCTGGATCGACGACTGCCCGGTGACCTTCACCAACGAGGAGACCGGCGAGACGTGCACCGAAAACCTCGGGATCACGATCCGCAAGGATCTGTACGCCTATGACACCGGCGCGTCCACGGGCGGCGTTCTGAGCTGGTGCCCGGACGACAGGCCGGACGAGATCTCGTTCGCGCTGTACGCCATTCTCGAATACGAAGGCGAAACGCTGACCCTCGAAGGAGATCAGGCGAACATCGAATACGTTGAATCCTTCTTCCGCGAAGTGACCGGCCTCAAGGACAAGAAGACCTACAAGTTCTTCTCCACCGAATTCGGCCCGGACGAGATCACCGTCTGCTTCAGATATGACGATCCCGAAACGGGAAGGATGTACACCGTAGGCGCGAAGGTCAACGTTCAGATGCCGTTGGAGGACGTCATCGAGAACCGGCTTCAGAAGCTGGCCTGCGTGGTACACAACCACGTCTATCTGATGTTCGGCACCAGTTCGACGTTTGATCTTCCGCAACTGAACGCGGCTCTCACGACCGCCTTCGGATGTGACGCCGAGGTGGTGGAAGGATACGAAGACCTCAAAGAGCAGTACGGACCCGCCGGCGACCTTGATATGTTCGGCGAATTTGTAGACGTAAAGTTCACGAGAGACGGTGAGGAATACGTCGCCTCCTTCGTGCTCTCGCTGATAAAACAGCCCTTCCTCACCTACACCGGAGCTCCGGGAGCAGGATCCGTGAGCTTCTGCTGGGACGACGTTCCCGAGGAGATCAAGGGTGCCATTCCCGTTATGGAAAGGTACGACGACGAGGCCATACCGGTCACCGCGGAGCAGCTGAATTCGGAATACGTGGAGTCCTTCCTCCGTCAGGAGACCGGCCTCACCGACAGCATATATGAGTTCTTCAACTCCGAGATCGAGGAAGCCGAAGGAGGATACAAGGTCTATGTGTGCTTCAAGTACGTGGATCCGGACACCGGACAGGTATACGCCATCGGCGCGGGAATTGATTTAATTGTTGAAGAATAAGGATATCAGGCAAACGTCGCCCGCGGATCCTCCCGCGGGCGGTGTTTCGGGAAAGCGGAGGAAAGACGGGTCCGTCCCCGTCTCTCCTCATTTCGACCCATTCCCGTTTTGACTTAATAACGAAAAGCGATATCATTCGGAGTGATAACATGAAAATCAAAGAAAAACTTATGATGGAAGTCAACGGCCTGCTGGAGCACGGTCCGGTCAACATCGTCGTCCTCGGCGACAGCGTCACCCACGGCGTGGTGGGCTGCGAGATCGACTACGAGGCGGTCTGGTGGAATCTGCTTCGCAGGAAGCTCAACCGCTTCCGCAACTTCGTTCCCGTCAACGTGATAGACGCGGGGGTCGACGGCACTACCGCCCTTCAGGCGCTTCCGCGTCTTGACGGGCAGGTGCTCGCCCATCGTCCCGATCTGGTTATCGTGTGCTTCGGCCTGAACGACGTGAACTGGGAGATCGGCGACTACACCGCTTCCCTGCGGGAGATCTTCAAGCGGTGCCGGGCCGCAGGGACCGACCTCATCTTCATGACGCCGAACATGCTCAATACCCGCGTGGCGGAAGACACGCCGGAGGGAGTAAGAGAATACGCCGCAAAGACCGCGGAAATGCAGAACAGCGGAAGAATGGACGCGTTCATCGACGCGGCGCGGACCGTCGCCCGGGAGGAGGGCGTAACGGTATGCGATTGCTACGCGGCGTGGAAGGAACTGGCAAAGACGAATGACGTGACCGCGCTCCTCGGCAACAGGATAAATCACCCGGACCCGGAAAGGCAGAACCTCTTCGCCGATATGCTGTACGACGTCATAATGGAAGAATAACGCCGCGCTGTGCGCGGCGCGAGGAGCATTGAAAAGTAAGGCGCGGAAGATTTTCCGCGCCTTTTTTCATATAGTTTCCGTAATAATTCCTTTTTCCGTATCGTATTTCAGCGTATGCGTTTCACCGTCGAGGGTATAGGTCACGGAGATCAGACGGTCGCGGCGGACAACGTCCGTCACCCGGGCGTCCCGGAACAGTTTCAACGCCCGGTCCAGCTCCTCCCGTTTCTTTGTGTCGTACTCCGCCACGTTGTCGGAGGTCATCATCACGCTTCCGAACAGCGCGTTCATGGTGATAAGCGCGCGGCGCTGTTCCTTCTTCAGCGACAAATTGCCGTCCCGGAGGAGAAAAACGTCCGGATCGTTCCCGAAAAAGCATCCGTCGAAAATCCGGCGGAACACCGTGTTCTGGAGAGTCACCTTAGTGGAGATCCTCTCCCGGTGCATGAATTTCATATACCATTCGTCGTCGAACTTCAGGGAAACGTCGGGACCGACCCGGGCGTAGTCGAACCTTCCCGCACAGTTGATCAGCGTTGCTCCGCACGCCAGTATCACTTTGCCCGGCAGAGCGTCACGCAGCAGGGCGTACGCCCTCTCCGCCACGGCGCATCTGGTCTCCCCCTCGTAAGCCGGAAGCGACGCGCCGTAGAGAAAATCCAGCTTGAAGAAATCGAAGCCCATGTCGGCGTATTTTCCGAGACACCGCCTGACGTAGTCCATGGCGTCGCGGTTGTCGAGATCCAGCGCGTAGAATCCGCTCCAGTTGGCTCCGCACTTCACAGGCAGCCCGTCGGGCCCCTTTTTGAACCAGTCCGGTCTTTCGCGGAAAACACGGCTTTTCTCCTCCGCCACAAAAGGCGCCAGCCAGATCCCCGCCGTCATTCCCTTTTCCTTCACCGCGGAGACTATCGGCTCCAGGCCACGGGGGAATTTCGCCCCGTCCACGTCCAGCCAGTCGCCGACGAAGGTCTCCCATCCGTCGTCGATCTGGAACAGATCGAACCGGTCGTCCAGCGCCGAAAGGTCCCGCAGGACGATCTCCTCGCTGATATTCTGATAGTAGTTGTACCAGGACGTGTATCCGAAGATCTTTTTTCTCTCGCTGTACGGATAGTATCGCCGGAACAGCTCCATACCCTTCTCGAATGAGCCGGCGTAAACGTAGTCGCAGATCACGTACTCGTCGCCCGGCTCCATCGTCACGCCGCCGACGTCGCTCAGCAGCGACACTGCGCCGTCACGGCGCACCACCTCGATGATGAGATACGCCCGGCTGCCGTTCAGGGAAGCCACAAAACCGTTCGACACTCCCTTCACGTAGAAGACGTCGTATCCGTGAAGGATCCGCTTGTCGTATTCGTAAAACGTTGCGTCGCCGTACCGGTCGAAGGCGAAACTTTTCACCAGCACGCCCGGGAGGCGCATTACGTCCCTTTCGCGGGCGTCGCCGTAGAACTCGCGTGTCTCGGTCCAGGACTGGTACCCGTTGATGAAATACAGGTCGCCCTTCGGGTCGGGATCAGCGGGACTTGATACGGTGAAAAAGTCGTGTCCCGTTTCGCTGTAGGACGTGAGCGTTACCTCCTCCTCCGCCTTCGCGATCACGGTGCGGCGCTCGCCGTCGTCGGTCACGGAGACCGACAAAGGTCCGTCCAAAGAGGGGGCGTAGAGCAGATGCTCCACGCCGCCCGTCTCATAGGTCAGTCTGAAACTGCAGTTCATTATTCTCTTCCTTCCTCTTCGGGAGCGGGTAATTCTTCCCCGTCCTCTGCGGGGGTCTTTTTCTCCTTGAGGGTCTTCATAACGCCTTTTTCGTTATAGAGAGACAGGATCACCGCGCCCAGCACGCAGAAGGCCACCGCCACGAACGCTACGATGGTAAGTCCGGTGGGATTCGCCGTGATTTCGTTGCTCGTCGTATCCTGCTTCGTCCCGAAGATCGCCAGAGAGGTAAACACCAGCATGGCGATGGACTGGCCCCACTTCATGGCGAAAGTGCGGGCCGCGAAGAACATTCCCTCCCGGTTCTCGCCGGTAACGACGCCCTCCGCTTCCGCCACGTCGGCGACGATGGACTGGGGGATGATGCCCAGCAGCGCCATGGGGAACGCCGCCACGACGCAGATCACCACGCCGAAGACAACGCCCGGGATCGCCGGGATGAACTTGATGAGTCCGGTAACGACGTACGCCAGCGCCAGACCGAAGAAACCGAGGATAGTGAGCTTCTTTTTGCCGTATTTGTGGACCAGCCCCGATACGAAGGGATAGAACACGGCGGACAGCACCGTCATGGCGCCCATGAAGATCATGGTCCATATCTCGTCCAGTCCCATCGATACTTTAACGAAGAAAGGCAGGCCCGTCTGGAACAGCGTCAGCCCGATCCAGTACATGATATCCGAGCCTACGAACACGCGGAAGTCGCGGTTCCTGAACGTGGAGGCGAGGGATTTCGCCATATTCGTTTCCGAAGGCTTGGTGTCCACGAGTTCCTTTTCATTCAGCAGGAAAGTGGGGATCATCATACACACGCATGCAATCACCGCAAGCACGATGAAGCAGATGCGGTAGCTCATGGGATAGGACTGACCGAGTCCTCGAAGCATCCCCGCGAACAGGAACGGCGTGTACGCCAGCAGCGTGCCGACGAAGAACGTCAGGGAGATCGCCGTGGAGATGAACATCCGGTCGTCCTGAGTTTTGCCGAACTCGGAGATCAGTGCGTTATAAGGCGTGCAGTACATGGTCATAAACAGGTAGAAAAGCACGATGAACACGGACACCCACGCCACGTTCCATCCGCTCACTCCGTTGACCGGCGGCCAGAACAGCAGGACCGTCACGACGGACAGCGGTATCGCCGCTTTCTGCATGAATGGAATACGTCTGCCCCGGCGGTTTTTGCTTTTGTCGCTGAGGGACGCGATCAGCGGGTCGGTAACCGCGTCGAAGATGCGGCTCAGAGACGTGATGAGTCCCAGGATCGTCAGAAAGCCCAGAATAATAAGGCCCGGCCGGATAAAGTTGAAAGCGCCTTGTTCACTGATATCCTTCGACGTGGGCAGGTAGAACGTCACGAGCCAGGCGTTTATCACTCCGCTGAGCAAGGACCAGCCCAGCTGGCCGATGGCGAAGATGATCATCTGTTTTTTGGTCAGTCTTTTCATTGCGTCTTGTTGCCGCGGAAAGCGGCGTCTCCTTCTGAAATTGTTATTTTTTCGCGCAGTGCGCGGGATGTTCGTCAAATGCGGCGGAGCTTCATCATCTCGCCGTAGGAGAGGAGCCCCTCATCGTCGAACGTGAGCTCGTCCCAGGAGGATTTCACCTCGCCGAAGACCTCCCGGTGCTCCTTCGAGTCGTAGTAATACTTACCGCCGAGGGATTTCCATTCGGTCTCGCCGTGGGCGAAGTATCCGTCCTTCACTTCACTGATCTCGCCGGCGGCGAGCGCCTCTTTTATCATATCCTCGGTGACGTGCTGAGGCAGTTTCATCCAGTTGATCACCCGGTGGTCGTCGGTAAACTCCGTCCGGCCCTCAAACAGCCGAAGATACTCGGCGATCTCGCCGTCGTCAACCTCGCCGGCTTCTTTTCTTTTCATAAGATCGGCCTCGGCCTCCTCCCGTGAGAACAGGCCGAACTTGCCGCCCACCATGGTGAACGCCTTGGCGACTCCGTAGGTCCCCACCACGTCCTTCGCGGCGAGATCCGCGCCGGTCATGGGGACGTCTCCGATATCCGGTTCCTTTTCCGGCTCGGTAACAACTCCGTCGGCGATCTTTTTCATGCCCACGGCGAGGAATCCGATGCTGAAAACGAGGCACCCCTCAATGACCTGGAGCTTTTCCGCCGCGTCCCTGAAAGCGCCGTCCGGCAGGTCGATGAAGCCGTTCAGAGTGTATCTGTACTCGCTCCAGCCCGTCTGCTCCCAGGTCCCCTTCTCCTCTTTTCCGGAGGAGGAATCCCGCATCACCACGGTGCGGTCCTCGAGGAATTCAAAGGTGATGGCGGAGAAGTCGCGGCCGTCGTCGCTTTTGAACTCCGTAGCGGGAATATGGCTGAGATCGTTCGAGAAGGCGTTCACAACGTAGTCGACCTGCCAGGTGCCGACTATGTACTTCAACCCTTCCCTCAGATCCTGCTCGTCAAGGATCATTTTTGTCTCCTCCTTCGGTTTTTGTTTATTTTGTCGGTAGAGAAACTCTCTCCGGAAACCATTCTACCATATTATGACGGATATTGCAACCGTTTTCGAGCGCGGCGTAAAAGTAAAACCGCTCCCCGGAGAGCGGGGAGCGGGCGGAAATTCATTTCTCTATCACCGCGTCGATAAGCTGACTGTACGTGTACGGCCCTTCCTCATACGTATCGAAAACGCCTCTGACCGTGATCTCCGTTCCAAGCTCGGGATAGTCGTCCGGGTATTTCAGAGAGCCGTCCCGAAGGACGAACTCAAGTCCCTGGGAGCAGCAGGCCGTGACGTCTGTGACGAGACAAGCGTAATAGACCCTCTCGTCACCTTCGTATACGGCAAAAGTCCCCTTGATGCGGAACGTTTTGCCGAGGTGATCTTTCGGGTTGGATATAATATTGTAAAGTTCGGCGTAGACCATCGTATCGGAAAGAACGGAAAGATCCTCGTCCACGTCTGGCAAGGGCGGTCCGTTACTCTCTGCCGGTTTCCGTCCGGCTTCGGATCCCGTTTCCGGGGACTCCGGGACCGGGTCCGTTTTTTTCTCCCGCTTCGCTTCTTTTTCCTCCAGTCCGTTCCGGAGCACCTCGTTGACGTTCCTGCCTCCCGGAACGGGGTCGCCGTTCCCGCAGGAAACGAGATGGAGCGCCAGAGCGGCGAAAATGATAAAAGCTGCGATTTTTTTCATTTTCTTACACCTCTTACAACGGCTCCCGCCGCGGAACACACGGCGAATGCCAGAATATCGGCCGCCACGATGGTTGAGCCCACCGGGGTGCCGACAAGAAGAGAGACGAGAAGTCCCGCAACGGCGCAAACCACCGAAAGCACGGCGGAACAGACCGTAACCGAACGGAAACTCTTGAACACGCGCATGGCGGACAGCGCGGGAAAGATGATCAGAGCGGAGATCAACAGAGATCCCACCAGATTCATTGCAAGGACGATGACAACCGCCACGATGACCGCGATGAGAAGGTTGTAAAGCCCCGTTTTCATTCCCGTGGCGCGGGCGAAGGACTCGTCGAAGGTGACGGAGAAGATTTTGTTATAGAACACAATGAACGCCGACACGACCACCGCCGACAGCACGGCGCAAAGGATCACGTCCGTCGTCGTGAGCGTCAGGATGGAGGTTGAGCCGAACAGGGTGGTACAGACGTCGCTGGCCAGGGGCCCCGTACGCCCGGAATTCCTCGGGGCAAGATTCATTATCAGATACCCCATGGCAAGGGCTCCCACGGAGATCATCGCCACCGCCGCGTCGCCCTTTATCTTGGCGTTCTGACCCGTCCTCAGCAGGAGGACGGCGCAGATCACGGTGATCGTCAGGACAAGAGGCATATTGTTGCCGAGCTTCAGTACCGTGGCTATCGCCATGGCGCCGAAGGCAACGTGGGACAGTCCGTCGCCGATAAAGGAGAACCGTTTCAGCACCAGAGTCACGCCCAGAAGGGACGAGCAGAGGGCGATGAGCACCCCCGCGGGAAACGCTCTCTGAACGCCCGGCAGGGAGAAATATCGTATAAGTTTGTCAATCATTGCCGCCATGACCGTCACTTCCTTTCCCGGACATGAACCCCGTTTCGCTGCCGAGATATTCTTCTCTCGTTCCGAAGAACAGCTCCTTGCCTATGTGAAGGACACGAGTGGCGTAGTTTATCGCCTCGTCCACGTCATGGGAGATCATGATGACAGTGATCCCGTCGTCCCGGTTCAGAGACCGGATAAGGCCGTACATCTCCGCGGTGACCTTCGGATCAAGGCCCGAGACGGGCTCGTCGAGCAGGAGCATCTTCCCGGTGGCGCAGAGCGCCCGGGCGAGAAGTACCCGCTGCTGCTGGCCGCCGGACAGTTCCCGATAACATCGGGAGGAGAGGTGGGCGATCCCCATCTTCTCCATATTTTCCGCCGCACGACGCTTGTCCGCCTTCGAGTAGAACGGGCGGAGTCCCGCGCGGCCGGAACAGCCGGACAGCACGATCTCGCGGACGGAAGCGGGGAAATCCCGCTGGACCAGCGTCTGCTGGGGAAGATACCCGACCTCGGTCGGCTTCAGCCCGTCGCCGAACAAGATCTTGCCGCCGAGAGGCGCCTGGAGGCCCAGGATCGTTTTCATCAACGTGCTTTTCCCGGAGCCGTTTTCCCCCACTACGCAGATGTAGTCTCCGGAGTTTATCTCAAAATTCAGGCCGGTAACGATCTCCCTGCCGTCATATCCGAGGGTCAGGTCCCGGCATGTCAGAAGTGCCATTTCGTCTCTCCTTTACGGATAGTTTCAGAATCAGCTCAGGGCTTTCTTCAGCACCTTCAGGTTGCTCTCCATGATCCCGAGATAGGTCTCTCCGTCAGCGCCGGTGGCGTTCTGGAGGGAGTCGAGCGTCAGTACGTCCTGATCCTTTGTTTTAGTGGATTCGATCACCGTTCTCGCGATGGAGCCGTCGGAGGTCTCGATCTGCAGCACGTGTTTCAGGCCCAGCTCGTCGACCTTTCCTGCAAGGAACGCTATGGTCTCAAAGGAAGCCTCGCTCTCGGAGGAACAGCCGACGAACGCGGCGTAGTAGGTGAGGCCGTAGTCGTCCGCCATGTAACGGAACGGGAACCGGTCTCCGAACAGAAGCGTCTTCACGGAAGAGGCGTTCACGGCGTCCTCGTACTTTTTGTCGAGCCCGTCCAGCTTTTCGGCATACGCGGCGGCGTTGGCCTTGTATTCATCGGCGCCTTCGGGATCCGTCTCAGCCAGCACGTCTGCGAGCTTCTTCGTCAGGAAGGAAGCGTTTTTCAGAGAGAGCCACACGTGCTCGTCGTACTCCGGACCTTCTTTCTCTCCTTCTTCCTCTTCTTCCCCCTGCATTCCTTCCACCAGCTCCTCTTCCTTGGCTTTATCGCCCAGAACGTCAAGCAGCCGGACGACCTTCAGATCCTTGTTGCCGGAGGCGGGGACGACTTCGTCTATCCATTCGTCGGACTCGCCCCCCACGGCAATCAGCAGGTCGGCTTCGGCGATGTCGGCGATGTCGTCCGTGGTGGGCTGGTAGCTGTGCAGGTCAACTCCTTTGTCAAGCAGGAGGGAGATCTCGACGGAGTCGGATCTGCTGCCGACGATCTGGCGCACCCAGTCGTAGACCGGGAATATTGATACGACGATCTTCAGCTTGCCGTCGTTTTTTTTCAGAGTCGAGCAGGATGCAAGCAGCCCCGCCGCCATAATAAGGCAAAGGGCGAGCGCTATTATTTTTTTCATGACGTAAAACTCCTTACTTTTTTAATCGGGCGCGTTGAGCGCCGCGTTAATCTATACGTTCCGGTCTGCGACCGGAAAAACACAAAAGGGCGCAGAGACACACCGGTACCCTGTCGGAGCACCGGAGGTTCTTTGCGCATGACTTATGCCAGGATGACGTCTTTGTTCGACACGGGAGTGGAGGAACGACAAGATCCCGCAGCAGGGACCTCCGTCCCGGACCGGAAGGATCTGCCGCAGAACGTCGCCGCCGCCGCGGGAACGATAAGCGCGACGGTTACCAACGCGCTGCAGACGGCCTCGCAGACGGGGCAGTCGTCGCCTTGGCAATCGTGATCCGCCTCGCCGACGACGAAAAACAGAGAAAACACCACGGCGCCGAAAAGTACCGCCGCGCACACGGACAATATGATCCTGCGGGTGTTCTTCATCTCCGTCTCCTCCCGAAACCGTATTTGCGAACTGTTCGCAAAAGTTATTATAGCACCGTCCCGCCGGTCTGTCAACAAAAAGCGGAGATCTTTTGAAAAACATCCTTCTCTGTTGCGCAGCCAGGCTTCGTTCCGTCGCGCGGACAGTTTTCGCTATTGCAATAACACGGCGTATATGGTACAATAAATCTGTCGGACAAACCAAAAATCATAAAAGGAGGAACATAACATGAGGTATGAGATCAAAGGCGAACCCATGCCGGTAGTCATCTGCACACTCCAGAACGGCGAGACCCTGAACTGCGAGGGCGGCGCCATGAGTTGGATGACCCCCAACATGAAAATGGAGACCAGCGGCGGCGGCGCCGGAAAAATGTTCGGACGGCTCTTCTCCGGAGAATCCATGTTCCAGAACAGATACACCGCCCAGGGCGGCGAGGGGATGATCGCGTTCGCGTCCAGCTTCCCCGGCTCCATCCGCGCCGTGGAGATCACGCCGGACCATCCCGTGATCGTCCAGAAGAAGGGCTATCTCGCTTCCGAGGCGGGAGTCGAGCTCTCCGTGTCCTTCCAGAGGAAGGGCATGGCGGGGTTCTTCGGCGGCGAGGGCTTCATCATGCAGAAGCTCTCCGGCCAGGGCACCGCGTTCGTTGAGATCGACGGAAGCTCAGTTGAATACGTTCTCGCGCCGGGACAGCAGCTCGTCGTGAACACGGGCAACGTGGCGATGCTCGACGCCACCTGCTCCATCGACGTTCAGCAGGTACACGGAGTGAAAAACGTTCTGTTCGGCGGAGAGGGTCTGTTCAACACGGTCATCACCGGTCCGGGCAAGGTCCTGCTCCAGACGATGCCCATGAGCGGCCTTGCGTCAGCCATCGCGTCCGTCCTGCCGAAGAAATGATTTTCTGAGCATCGCCGGTATGTAGCGAACAAACAACTGAATAAAAGATCCGCAGGGTCGTCCGGAAAGACGATCCTGCGGATTTTTCTGTGTCAACCGCTTTTCGATTCCCTGCGAGTCGGAGCTCCCGTCATCCACTTATAATGCCGGGAAAATCCATATTACGAGTCGGGGTTTCGGGTGTGGTATAATAGTATCATGCTTTGGAAAAAGTGACATATTCTTACAAAAAAAGGAGAAAAATGAAAATGAAGAGAACTTTGGCGTTGCTCCTCGTCATCGTCATGATGCTCTGCATCGTTCCCGTGACGTCCACCGTCTCCGCGTCGTCTTTAAACTATAACGCACACACTCCCGCGGGAACGACACACGTGATCAAATACACGAAGGCGTCCAACCTGAAAAAGGACGGTGTGATCGAATGGGGAAAAGAATACCAGAGACTCAACGTAGATACCAGCGATAATTCTTTCCTCCATCTGATGTACGTTAATTCGGAAAATTTCATCAGCGCAGAGGAGATGCTCTCTACGATGGAATACTACGCCTCTTGGTCAGACGGACAGATCAACGTCGCGGTCAGGGCCAGGCCGAACGATCTGAAACAGGTCATTCACATGGGTAACACCGACAATCCGGATGATTTTTGTTTTAACACCGCTTTCACGGTTACTTCCGACCACGTTCAGGCGAGAGAAAAATGGAAACTTTCTAACCTTTATTATGCAGTTTCCCTTACGACCGACACCAACAAATATCAGGTTGCTTATTATTCCTATAGTATGGGCAATTCCGGCAGCTACGTGCCCGTGGGCGGAAAAGATTTCTGCATAAATTACAACAGCGGTTACGTCATTCTCGAGTGGTCAATTCCCTTTTCGGAGATCTGTGCAAACGGAAAAGCTGACGTGGGCGATTCCGTTTATCTTTCGATCGCCGCCACAAGCGGTCCCGACGATAAAGCTGATTACTCCTACGGTAACTTCTACGGGATCAGCATGGGCGACTTCGGCTATATGGTTGAACAGAAGCAGGCCGTAAACCACGCTGCGTTCAAGCTCTCCGAGGACACCGTGGACGGTTCTCCACGCGTCGGGAAAGACGCATCAGAAATATTCACCGACGTTAAAGAAAACAGCTGGTTCCGGAACGCGGTCAATTACGTTGTGGCCCACGAACTTATGAACGGCACGTCCAAGACGCTGTTCGAGCCCAATTCCAACATGACCCGCGCCATGCTCGTTACGGTGCTGTGGAGATACGAAGGATCCCCTACGGGATTCAAAAACAACTTTGACGACGTTCCGGCGGGCAAGTGGTACACCGACGCCGTCGCCTGGGCGGGAGAGAACGAAATAGTCACCGGCGTCGCCGAGGGCAAGTTCGATCCGGGCGGCAATATCACGAGGGAACAACTCGCGACGATATTCCACAGATATACGACGTACATCGGAAGCTATGACGGCGTGCTCGGAAGTCTTTCAAAATTCACCGATAAAGACAAAGTGAGCAAATGGGCCGACACGGGAATGAAATGGGCGTATCAGAACCAGATCATCTCCGGGATCACCGACAAAAACACGGGCAAGACGTATCTTGATCCCCGCGGAAACGCCACAAGAGCCCAGGTGGCCACGGTGCTGATGAGGTACTGCTCGAACATGAAGTTTATCCATTCCTGGTCGGCGGGGCAGAAGATCTCCGATCCGACATGTACGGCAAAAGGACAGATACGTTATTACTGCAACGACTGCGGAGCAGTCAAGACCACCGCGATCTCCGCTCTCGGCCACAAGAAGACCAACGAAAAAGTGACAAAGGAACCCACCTGCACGGAAAAGGGCTCGAAGACGTATTACTGTACCAGATGCTCGAAGACCGTGACGGAGTCCATCGCGCCGAAGGGACACAAGTGGAGCGACGCGACCTGCACCGCGCCCAAGACGTGTTCGAGATGCGGCATAACCTCGGGGAGCGCGCTCGGTCATAAATACGGAAATCCGACCGTCAAGGCCGCGACATGTACCGAAAGCGGGAAGAAGACGTATATCTGTACCCGTTGCGGACACCATCACTACGAGACGATAAAGGCGCTCGGCCACAAGTACGGTGACCCGACGGTTAAAGACGCCACCTGTACGAAAGAAGGAACAAAAACGTACATCTGCACCCGCTGCGGACATCATCACTACGAGAAAATCCCCGCAAAAGGGCATAAGTGGAAGGACGCGACCTGCACCGCGCCGAAAACCTGTACAAGGTGCAAACTGACCTCCGGCAGCGCTCTCGGCCATAAGTACGACAAAGGCGAAGTGACCAAGGGAGCAACTAACACTTATACGGGCGTGAAAACGTATACCTGTTCAAGGTGCGGTCATAAACATAATGAGACGATCCCCAAGCTCAAGGTTCTGGATTCGTATTATAACTACGCCTCTTCCGATTTCAGGAGAGTCAAGAGACAGTATTACCATGCGACAGGACTCGTTGCCTATTGTTCTCTCTACATTGACCGTGACGGCGATACCATCCTGATAACCAATGTGAAATATGAGATTATTAACACATTCTCCGAGGTGACTTACCACAATCTGACGAGTGGCGGGATGATCATTGATCCGTTAACCGTATTGAAAAATGAAGAAAGCAAATACTTTGGAGCAAACAAACTCGCAATCATGGAATGGGAATCGGAAATCATGACACATATGGCCGGAGCGCTGAACGGAACGGAAGGATTCGTAGTCAGCGGAGAATGGCTGAATTACGGAACGTAACGGCGCAAAAACCACGACGTCATGTCAATGATCTTATCAGGAGGAAAAATGTTTGATATTTCAAATTACGGCGTGAACGCAGGGTTGTTGTTATTACCCGTTCTGGTCTCTGCCCTGCTCGGGCTGGTCCCGGCAAAAATCGCCAAGGATAAGGGGTACAGCTTCGGTCTCTGGTACATATACGGATTTGCGATCTTTATAGTTGCGGTCATACACGCAAGTATGCTCCAAAACAAAATCACCCCCGTCAGTCAATCAAACCAACCTGCGTCTTATTCTGCCGCGAAACCGGCGTCGCCGACGTCGAACAACCGGACGATCATAGCGGTAGCCGTCGTGCTGGTCCTGATTATGGTGATCGGAGCGGGAGTTATGATTTACAACAGTACGAATCAGACAAAGAGTACATCGTCCGATTATTCCGGATCGGGGTCATATTCGTACGAGCGTTCCGGGTCTTCATATTCAGGATCTACGAGATCTTCCTCGTCATCCTCCTCGTTCACGAACAAATACGGCACTTCGACCACGAAATGCGCTCATCCCGGATGTGATAATTATATCGCCTCCTCGGGAGATACGAACTGCTGTACCGTACATTCCAACAGATGTCTGAACTGCGGAAAGTATATCGACGAGGACGCGGTGTACTGCATGAGCTGTCTCGAAAAAGCTCTCGGCGATTAAAATGTAACTCATGTTCGGAAATTATCCGACCGTGGAAACGAAAAAGGGACTTACCGTTCAGGAGGTCCCTTTCTCGCATCCTGCGGCATCTTCCTTCCCTTCGCCGCCGAAGCATTTTCGCATCTTTTCAAAAGTTTTTGTTCATTTGGGGGACTTTTTTCAAAAAGTCCCCCATTTTCCGTACCCGATATGGTAGAATAAGAAAAAACCAAGGAGACAAACCCATGAAAATAACGAACGACATCATTTACGCCGGCGTGAACGACCGGAAGATCGACCTGTTCGAGGGTCAGTACGTCGTGCCGAACGGCATGGCGTACAACTCCTACGTGATCCTCGACGAAAAAACCGCCGTCATGGACACGGTCGACCGGAACTTCACCCACGAATGGCTGAACAATCTGGAAGACGCGTTGAACGGCAGGCAGCCCGACTATCTGGTAGTCCAGCACATGGAGCCCGACCACTCCGCCAACATCGTGAACTTCATGAAGAACTACCCCTCGGCGACGGTGGTTTCCAGCGCCAAGGCGTTCACCATGATGAAAAACTTCTTCGGTACCGACTTTGAGGACCGCCGCATCGTCGTCGGCGAGGGCGACGCGCTCACCCTGGGCCGCCATACCCTCACCTTCTACACGGCGCCCATGGTCCACTGGCCGGAAGTCATCGTTACCTACGACAGTGCCGACCGTGTGCTGTTCTCCGCCGACGGTTTCGGCAAATTCGGCGCTCTGGACGCGGACGAGGACTGGGCGTGCGAGGCGCGGCGGTACTACTTCGGCATCGTCGGAAAATACGGCGCGCAGGTCCAGGCGCTGCTGAAAAAGGCGGCGGGGCTCGAGATCGAAAAGATCTGCCCGCTCCACGGGCCGATCCTCACCGAAAACCTCGGTTATTACCTCAATCTCTACAATATCTGGTCCACCTACGGGACGGAGACGGACGGCGTCGTCATCGCCTACACCTCCGTCTACGGGAACACCAAAAAGGCCGTGGACGCCCTGGCGGACAAGCTCCGCGCCCGGGGATGCCCCAAGATCGCCGTGAACGACCTGGCAAGATGCGACATGGCGGAGGCGGTGGAGGACGCGTTCCGCTACGGCAAGAT
>JAEEGL016348730.1_pt1 | contig 15239 bp, 11 predicted proteins | sample 9134231 | NCBI WGS metagenome assembly JAEEGL01 (sample SAMN16246548, study PRJNA631951) | gut metagenome | biome: gut microbiome; feature: rumen; material: fiber-attached | host: Bos | place: Iran: Karaj | collected 2018-10 | reverse complement strand
TTGGTTCTTGTTCTCGGGTCTCTTTTGCCCGTCACCGATGTATTAAAGAAAAACAGGGTCGGAGGAAGAAGGAATCGTGAATTTTGTTGAAAAAAGTCCGATTCAGGCACAAAAAAAGCCCCCGCCCGGTCTGAAGGAAACAAGGGAAGAACCGGGCGGGGGCTTGAAAATGGAGACGACTATTCCAGCCAGTCGGCGACGGGCGTCCAGCCGCCGTCAGAGCAGAACCACTAGACGACCTTTTCTGGGGATTTCTGCCCAAATCTCCCATCCAGTACCCGCAGTTCCACTCCCAAAATGCAGGTTGCATCCGTAGGTGACAAATCGCTGGTACTGGGGCTAACTCTATATATTTGCGTAAGCGTCCATTCAGCCCCATCTAGAAAAACTGTTCTTCAGGGATTACCTTATGTCTGTAACCCCACCCCCAACCAAGGAGATTGCAGACATGGGCAGTTCAGAAAAGAAGACGAAGTACTGGAGCAAAGTGATGACACGGTACGAGGCCAGCGGGCTTCTCGCATCCGAGTTTTGCCGCAGGCACCGCCTGTCGCCGCCGTCCTTCTACCGGTTGCGTCGCATCCTGCGCGGCGACCGACCTGCGGAGCGGCTTGAGCTGGTGGCCGTCGCGGAATTATTAGAAATCTATTAACGAAGATGCATATTCACAGACTTGATTTTATATTAAAATTATTTACAAACGATCACACTTTTACAACACAAGAAAGCGAAAAAGAATGTTCATGCGGTTATTCAATGTCCTAGGCGGTTTGGCGATTTTCATCTATGGGATGCGTTTGATGAGCAACGGACTGCATCTTGTTGCAGGAGACAAGATGCGTTCCATTTTGCATCTTTTCTCAATCAACCGTTTTGTCTCCATCATCTCGGGAGCCGCTGTCACGAGTGTGTTGCAATCTTCAAGTGCAAGCACAGTGATGGTGATTGGTTTTGTCAATGCAGGGTTGTTGACCTTGGCACAATCAATAGGCATCATTTTTGGCGCAAACGTAGGCACGACAATTACAGCGCAATTGGTGGCTTTCAATGTCAATTGGATTGTCATGCCTTCCATCTGCCTAGGGCTTGTGATGACAATGAACAAGAAGGAGAAACTAACACATTGGGGAGGCGCAGTCCTTGGTCTTGGCTTTCTGTTTCTTGGGTTGCATTTGATGGGAAGTGAACTTAAGGAACTGGCCTCGCATCCCGCCAGCATGAAGGCATTCCAACTGTTCAAATGCGCTCCTGTAGACGGAATGATTCCATTTTTCCCGACGCTGGGTGCTGTTCTGGTGGGTATGATATTTACATTCATTGTCCAAAGCAGTTCAGCCTGCACAGGCATTATCATCATACTAGGTGCAAACGGGATGATTGACCTGTACACGGCAACGGCACTTGTCCTGGGCTCAAACATAGGAACTACAATAACGGCCCAGCTCGCCGCAATTCCAGCAAACAGGATTGCAAAACAGGCCGCTCTTGCTCATACATTGTTTAATTTTATCGGCGTGGGCTTTGTTATTGCAAGCCATCTGATTCACGTCAATGGAGAACCCATATTCTTTGCCATTATAAAAAATATGAGTCATGGAGATAATCTGCCACGTCAGATTGCAAATGCGCATACGCTTTTCAATGTAGCAACGACTTTGTTGCTTCTTCCCTTCATTCCTATGCTGGCACGCTTGTGTGAACGCGTCATCCCGGCTCAACAAGGAGATATCCGCTTCAAGCGCCTTGAACCAAACCTCCTTGGCAGTCCTTCAATTGCTCTTGCCCAGACTTCAGCCGCTTTGCAGAAAATGCTTCACAATGCGACCTTAATGATAATCAGCACCTTCAAGCTCTATGATCAGAATGACGAAGAAAACCAGAAAATCATCAGCCAGCTGACCGAGCGGGAAGCGGACATCGATGAACGCCAACAGGACATTGGCCTGCAATTCGCTACAGGATATAGAACGCTCTTGTCGGTTGGTCCAATCAAACTTGCAAGAAGCGCACTCATTGGAAATTCACCATCAGAGTGGGATGGAGAGTCGGTATTTTCCAACGATGAGTGGCGATGCCGCTTGACGCCAAAACATTTCGATGGTACCATGGCAGGATTTGAAGCGGAATTCACATCGAAATCTGGCAAGAGTTACCACACGCAAGTCTGCGATTTTGCGTCAGCGGCAAATATCTGCAGTTACGATTCTAAACTCTTCAGCATGTTCTTTTGATTTCAAGGCGATACAGAAGGTTTCTTTAGAGGCACGGCAATTAGAGGGCTCATAGCGTCTGTTTTGCCTGATTTATTGAAGCTGTTCCATGCAAACGACAAGACGCTTGAGAAGAATTATCATACTGTTGACAAAAAAGGAAATGTCAAGAGACAAACGCAAAAACAGGAAGCGAAAATCTGGAAACAGGAAGTGCCTGTCATTGTCCCAACCTTGGATGGAGATGGAAGCATCAAGGATGTAAAAGGATATGATGTTTCTGTAGAAGTCCGCGAAGCAGGTAAAGAAAAGCAAGCCTACGATCTAATTGGCATAAAAGAAAACCCGACACTGACGACCTCCTTACAAAACAATCGGGAAGGCATTTTGCTGATGAAGCGATCTCATTACAATCTCAAGACCAAGCCTCCTTTCGTGCTCGCCGAAAGTCCTTGACGTGGGCTGGCAACCATTGTCGCTGACAATCCTCGGAATGAACTGATACGGTTCGTCAGGGTCAAGCCCGACGGGATACTGCAGGTTCACGGCGGTGTCCAGCACACGGATCCAGTCGGATGCCCGACTGGTGGCCGAGGCCAGCAGCGCAAGAAGCATCTTGCTGCCCCAGTCAAGGACGACGTGGACGCAGGCCCAGCCCTGCCGTGTCCAGGTCCTGGTCATGTCCTCTCCCCAGAAGGTGTTCGGAATGTCCGTGAAGGGCTTGCGGGTCTTCGGTTCGCGCCTTGCCCTGAGCCGCGTGTTCCGCAGGACGACAAGACCGTTGTTCCTCATCAGGAGGGCAATGCCCTTGTGGTTGACCTTGCAATCCACGTACTTTTTCAAATAAGCGGTCACGCGGCGTATCCCCCAGGCAGGATGCCCGCCCTTCAATTTTACAACCAGCGGGAGCAGATTCAGGTAGAACGCGCTTTGCACCCGCCTTCGTCTGGCTACCAGTCGTTTTTTTTTAGCTCCATGTGGAGCTCGCCAATCGTCTCCTTCAGTTTCCTGTTCTCCTTTTCCAGATGCTCCTGCTCGTGGTCGATGCCGCCGCGCTCGAAGATTCTGGTCCCTTGGGAAAGCAGCAGATTCTTCCACTCGTAGTACATCGCCTGGGTTATGCCATGCTCGTTGCACAGTTCGCTGATTTTTACAGTCCCCCGCAGACCCTGCAATACGATGTTCAGTTTCTCCTGGGGTGTCCATTGTTTTCGATGTGTCATGAAGTCGCTCCTTTTGCGTGCTGCAACTCCTTTAATTTAGCACGAATTTTACAGGGGGTACAATATACTTCCGTCTTGTCCCTTCACCAAGCCACCCCTTTAAGCATGAAGAGATGGTCGGCGCATGCCAAAAGCGTGGCGAAAGCTTCAACGCCATCGCCAGGCGCCCGAAAGTGGCGCACACCACCGTCCTGCGCGAAATCCTTAAGCACGCGCTGCCCAGCGACAATGGCGCGAAAGGGCGATAACACGACTTCAGCTATCTGTCTGGCAGCAGCTTTTTGAATACCCATTCCAGCTAAAGGGAGCTACCGAGCTCTGACAACCGTAATATACGATGGTCGGCTAAAGCCTTACTCCACCATCATTATTCCCTGAGGCAGGGAAATGTTTTTCTTCCCCGCGGCGTAATCGATTTCAACGGAGATATTTCCCTGCGGCGTGGGAATGACGCCTGAAACGGCATCCACTCCTGCGTAGACTGGAGCAAAACGTATCTCTTTCCAGCCTGGAGCGACCTGGGTCACACCCAGCAGAATATCCCTGAAATGAGCGGAGATATGGGCACTCCAGGCGTGACACAAACTGGTCTTGCCGTATTTCTCCACGGTTGCCCACGATTCGGGAGTGGTGGTCAAACCCAAATCGTGCCAGAAGCCCCAGCGTTTCCGGATACAGTCTATCACTTCCGCTGCTCTGCCGTATTTTTTCAATGCTTCAAAAAGGTAATAAATAAAATACGGCGAAGCTCCGACCGGTTCTTCGGTGACGGCGATCTCACTGGAGATGATATCTAGAGCAAAATCAATATTGTCCTCATCCAGCAGATCATCAAGTATTGCATAGGCTGCACTGCGGGGTTCGGCAAGGGCCTCTCTGCCCGCTTCACTCTTGAAATAACGGTGTAGATACTGGCGCAGTTTTCCTGCGGCGGTATGGTCAAAGTCAGCGGTGATTCCGCTTGCTTTTTCCAGGACTTCCACTTTTTCCAGAGTGTAGAGCAGAATCATATTGCCCAGAATCGGGAACGGTTCTTTTGAGTGGTCGAAACCCCAGTCGTAGAAGTTCCAGTAACGGTTGTCTTTCTGAAATGCTCCGCTTTCATCACGCAGTTCGAGGAAGTAATTGAGTACTTGTGCAGTCCGCTCATACTGCCGTGCAAACGAAACCGTTTCACCCGTCTGGAAGTAATCATCATAGATCGTCAACACCCAGCAGAGCGAATAGTTTGGTATCATAGTATTCCATCTTGTCGCAGGGGCAAAAGCGTGGGTCAAACCGAAAGAGCTTTCCGTTTCACCAAGCATCCTGATCCCTCTGCGCAGCAAAGTGATGTCTGTTGTGAGTGCAAAAGTATTGATCGCCTGAATTCGGGCATCGCCCCACCATTGCACCTGTTCCCGCCACGGACAATCGGTATAGGTGTCGCTGGCGCACGCTAACTGTGTGTTGAGCGACATCACATAAAGATCATTGAGCAGGGGTTCAGATGCATGGAATTTACCTGTAAAGTGCCACGGATAAGCGATATTGCGCAGATAGAACTTTGTGCGGACCTGACTTTTGCCGCGAACGACCGCCACAAGGAAGCGCAACCCGACGGGCATATCCAATTCATGTGAACCGTACCCACGGGCAAGTTTTATTCGGGAAGCGGTCGCCACTCGCCCTGCATCGCCAGGTGTGCGCAAAAATGGTTCCCCAGAAGCAAGTTTTGCTTCTGTGTAAAGCAGATCGACGGTCTCTTCCCCTGAAGCATTTTCATATTCCAACAGGATCGTGCCGAGCTGAGTGCGTCCGAAGTCATACATCACCGCTAAAACATTTCCCGCTTCATTTGGCTGCAGCCAGGAGGGATTTTCCTTACAGTAGAGTGTGACTGGTTCTTCCTCTGTCACATCTGCGCCCTGCCACAAGGTGCAGAGCGTTTCCTGCGGAGAGATCAGGGCAAAATCCGGCATCGGGGATTCTCGGTCAACGATCCTGCCGTAAGGTTCCGTTTCGCTGGAGCGCAGATAATCGGCTACCGACCAAGAGGAGTCATCAAAATCAGTTTCCTGCCATTTTGCAGGGATATTTTTCAGATCGGCGTGTTCCTGATCGACATACTGGCAGGACATTTTGAATGATTCCCGAAGAAAGCCTGTCGGTTCATAAACCTTGACGTTCATATCGCTGTAAATTCCGATTTCCGGAGCTTCAAAGAGCAGACCGCCGTAGTGTGCCGCAGGTTGACAGAGTACATCAGGGGCCAGGTGGATGACTCTTACTGCCAGAACATTTCTGCCGCACTGCAAAAACGGAGCTATATCTACCGTATCGCAGGGCCATGACCCTTTGTAGTCAGAGCGTTCCGACCCGTAACTGACAAATTTGCCGTTGACATAGAGCATATAGCGGGAATCCGCTGTGATTCGCAGAGCAACCTTATCAGGCACGCTGTCAAGGTCAAAACTTTTGCGGAAAAAGAGCCGTCTGCCCGCCTCTTTGAATTTCATATCAGGCTGCCATACCCATTTTGCCTGCGGAGAAAATTGCATTCTTACCGAACCTCCGAAAACTTATTGTATTCCTCCTGAGTTCCTAGGAAGTAAATATTAGTTTCACCACGCATCATCGGCACGGTGAATTCTGCTACGTTTTCTGCGACACATTTTTTGCGGAAAAGATCGTATACGTTGCTTTTTGCCGGCAGTTTCAAACTCTTCGTCCCCTGAGTGGCAGCGTGGATGGAAAGAAATCTGCCATTGAATGCCACTGGATCACCGCTGTCGGTGCAGCAGTGGATGCCAGTATCGGTCAGCAATTTGTTCCATTTCAGGCGGTTTATTGCCACATTGGGCAGATAGATGACGGTGAAATTTCCAGTTTTCAAAATCTTTTCCTGAACTGGAAAGATCGCAGGAGCCAACTGCATACCGTTGACATTGGCTTTTTGGGAGGGGTCAATGGAGAAATCCATTCCCGTCAATTTTTTCATGCCTTGCGCGTCAAGTTTGTCATTATGGAACATCCCTGCACCATATCCGAATACCAGCGTACATCCATGTTTTTTGAATTTGTTTTCGATTGCCTGACGAATCTCCTTTGACGGATTGAAAATATTGGGGAATACTGCCACTTTGTAACGGTCGGCAGGGAAGTCATCGCGCAGAATATCGTTCAGATAATATTCATCGGCAATACCAGCGCCTGCGGAATTGAGTTCTCTGCGGACCTCCCGTAGCACGGTTCCTGAAAATCCGACCGCTTTCGGCGAGATCAGTTTGAAACTTGCCACATCGGTGAAGATCGCGATCTTGCTGTCAGTGGCGGTATTGAACTGCAGGGCAGCTCTGCCGATACGGCTGCATTCGCCGATTACCCGAAGTAATTGCAGGTCGTTGAACCAGCTGCCGGTCATGTCGTAGAAATAGCTGCTTGAATCGGTAGTCAGATTGAAGGCAAAATCCCGTTTCAGCAGACCGATATCTTCAAAAATACTGTCGGAATGGCAATGGCCGTTGACTCCTCCGAAGTGGGTGCGAGAATCGTTTTCGCTGAAAAGTTTCTGTCCCCGCAGTCGTACACTGCCGTGAGGTACCATACTGCCTCCAGGAGAACCGATACTGCGCATATTGTAATCCTGCGGCGGAGTGTAGAGGTTGACCAGACCGCTGTCCAGCAGTTTGAAAAAAGCAAGATGACCGCTTTTTTCCATCTGCGGCTGAAGATAGAACATCGTATATCCGCCGTAACTGGCGATCAGTTTATCGGGAACCAGTTCCCGCATGATTTTGTTGTGATAGATTGCCCAATCTACCATAACTTCGGATTGGCAATCGATAAAGTCCAGTACCTGACGATCTTTGGACGGGTCACGGAAAGTATCGTAGGTGCTTCTGCTGCGTTCTTCCGGCAGAGGTATTTCGGCGGAAGCGACGGTCACATTTTTCCCCCAGGCTTCAGCGAGGGCGGCATCGCTCCCGTACTTCTTAAGAAGGAACTCGCGGAAGCGTTTGAGCATCGCCTGACTGTAGCCGTCAAAATCCTGCCGCCAGGTGGTGTAATATTGATATTCTCCACCGTCGCACTGGCTGACGGTACGGTAAACTGCAATATTTCCTGCGTAAGGAGATTTTTCCAGATGGGTGATCATCGCTTTGAGAAAATTGACATTCTCTTTTTTCAGTTTTTCTGACGCCGGAGAGGACAGTTTGGTATTGATGCCGCCGTAAATGGTGGTCATTTCTCCAGGGTTTTCCTGAATGAACCACTCTGGAGCATCCAGACCGATGGAGATCATCAGCCGTGCTTCGGGATTGCTTGCCAGCACGCTTTTGATATTATCCTCAAGGATCGAGAAATCCAATTTCCCGCGTTCCTGCCTGGCAAAGTCATACGAGCCGTGGTAGATCATTTTGCTGGAAGACGCATGAAAAACAGCAATGCCGTTAGCAGTCATCATCTGATGCTGTTCAGGAGCATTATAACTGGTTTTGAATCCGCAGAGATAGAGCGGCTGACCATTGTATATGATCCGCACTCCGTTTGCGGTATTTTTCACTTTTATTTTGGGAACAGGCAACGCCGAATGAGGTTTGCTGCTGTTGTCTTTTTCGATGGAAACAGGATCAAAAATGTCAGCATAAGGCATTTTCCCCCAAGGACCGACTGGAGGCATACCGATCTCAACAGCGGCATAACTCTGTCCAGCATTATCAGAGATTTTCCAGCTCTTGTCGCTGTTGACGGCAATTTTTTTGTCATTTGCATCGACGAATCCAGCCTGCAGGAGCAAACCACCCCAGTCGCCAGCATTGATCACTTCGACTTCCAGAATATTTTTGCCTGACTTGAGCAATCCAGTGCAATCGACATCCATAATCTTGCGCCAGTCACCTGTGCGTTCGGCGGCGGTTTTGCCATTGATTTTGAGGATGAAACCATCATCAGCTGTCAATCTGATTCGCCCTGAAGCAGGAGAGGCAAGTTCCACTTCTTTGCGGTAGATGAATCTGCCGCCCTGACGGACTTTGTCCTGTGGAGCAATCCAAAAGGACTTCCAGAGGGTGAAAACGTTACCGGAATCGATCAGTTCAGGAGCCGGAACATTCCCTTTTGCAACGATTTGCGCCATGATCCGTTTGCCGAAGAGCGAAAAGGTGCCGTCGGTAAGTTTTTCTTCATCGACCTGATTGCCCAGTTCGTCAAAATATTTTACTACGGTATCCGGCGTAACTGGACGTACGATATAGATCCTGCCGCTTGCCAGAGAAGTCAGGAAATTGCTTTTGCTGAAATCAGTGCCGCGTTCCCAGGCAAGGGGAAGTGATTCAGTAGGGTCGTTGACGATCTCAATTCCGGTAACTTCAAAATTTGCTCCTGCGACTGCACCGAAGTCGAAACGGAATCCGGTGATCAGGCCTTTATAACTCTCCTTTGAGCCCAGATCAAGGATCACGCTTTGGGTGTTGCCGCTGTTTTTGACTTGTTTCCAGATGCTTTTGGAATCGGTAAGATTCGCTTCGGCAGCGGTACGGAAATATGTCGCGATGCGGACGGAGGAAGCACCTTCGGCTTTGAAGGTCACTTTAAGATAACGTCCCTGCGTTGCGGCATAGTGGACTGGTACGATGTGGGTGTAGCCGTAACTCTTGGGCATAGTAAAGGAGAATTTATCTGCCTGCAGCTTGAAGTTGCTGAGCGTATAACCTTTGACTATGGAACCAGGAAATATCTTCAGGGGAGCAGTAAAGTTTTCTTTGGGCAGTTCCTTGAGGAAACGGATGGTGCGGAGTTCTGTTTTGACTCCGGCAGGGACTCGGAAATCGAGGCGGAAATCAAGCATATTGCCCTGCCAGTTTCCAGCATCCAGCGGGAGCAGGACTTTTTTCCACTGCGGATTGAGAGGGACAGTTATGACGGCTTTGCGTTCTTCGGAAAATTTGGGTTCTTCGACAGTACGCCAGTAGATTCCAGTGAAAACTTCTGCAGGAGTGGAAGCGCGCATTTCCAGTTCCAATACTTTGAATTGAGAACAGGAAAGTCTGGCAGGAATATTGCGGGTGTAGAAATATTTCCCAGACGGCAGGACGATTGCGCCGTCTCTTACAGGCATCGCGGATTCGGACATCCCAATCGGCACGATCGCCGGACCTTTACCGCTAGACCAGATATCCTGCGCAGACAGCAGCATCTGGCAGAGAAGTATTGACAGGAAGATTTTTTTCATTGATTCAATTTTTTGTAATATAGAGTTGAAATGATTGTAATCTACGGTGTTATCCAAAGCGTCGGATTAGATGACTCAGACAACCGTATCAGTTTCATCGGGGATATGACCGTCTGCACAGACGGCACAGGCCACTCTTGCAATGTCGCACCTCAACTGCAAGGTCAGGAAGCTCTTCGAGACCATATACATCACGGACATTCTCGAAAAACTCGGCGTGCAGTACATCCGTCTACTGGACGTGAACCTCACGCCAGAACTGGTGAAATTGACCGCCCAAAATAGCAGTTCGGCTGAACCGAAGTAGATGGAAGAAGCGGCGTGCGTTTAATAGTTCCGAAAAACCAAGCCATGCTCGTGCCCTTGCACGGAAATCTTCCTCCAAATCCTCTTGCAACATTAAATGCACTATTTCGCTAAACTAAATGCTCGCCTTTTACTGCACACGATGCGTTTAGTCTTGCAAATGTGCGTTTACCTTTACAAGTTCCAGTTTTTAAAAAGTCCGACGGATACAGCGTGCAGTATCCGCCGGCCAGATATTGAACAATCAGCTGATCATTATTTGAAATAGGGGTTGATGTGTTTGTAACCGCTGATTATATCCGCAGTGTTAGCATAGATGATCGTTCTGACTTCGGTTACATTGGTTACATGACCATCGGCCCAGGCGACATTGATAGTGTTACTATGCCGCGGATCGCTTTGGCCGTAGCCGACTTTGTTTTGGACCTTGTTGAAAATATATTGTCCCAGGACGTTATCACCATTCGTCGAATCCAAAAACGCCGCCAGAATGGAGGGTTTGCGGATTTTGGAATTATGCGTTGGTTTCGTTACACTGTTTCCGCCCCAGAAATCCGTTCCCAATCCCTGGTGATTGTATCCATAATGGACATACGCCATTTTGTAGTCGGTGTCCACATTGGCGGTGGGCATGATGGTGAATTCCTTTTTGAAAGTGGCGGACGGGCAGACATACATATTCGGCTCGATATATCCGCAGCGGTAGAGGAGCTTGCTCCACGGCATCTGCGGACTGCCGACGTGACTGGGCATCCAAGAATCATCGTAATCATCGATATACATCAGTGACACCAGAGCGAGCTGTTTCTGATTGCTCAGACAGCTGATCATGCGCGCCTTTTCGCGCGCCTTGCTCAGCGCTGGCAAAAGCATTGCCGCCAATATGGCGATTATCGCGATGACGACCAGTAACTCAATGAGCGTAAAAAAACTGACAAGTCGATGTTCCATTCTTTCACCACAATTGCCACTTGAACTTTTCATGATCTTTCTCCTTTTGTTTTATTGATTTTCAACTGATAAAGACAATTTATTTCTCTTATTCATTGGATTTTTCTGCATGACTCCCGTTCCTTAAACTCCTGTTCAATGACAATCTTCCTCACTGGCAACCCGGGATTGTTGATGCGTTCAATGAGATTTTTGACCATTGTTTCAATTCCTCGCCCAAAAGAACTATAATTGGACAGTGGCGGCAGACAGTAATCCGCGTTGAGTGTGCCGCGAAAACTGATGATGGAAAGGTCGTTAGGAACAGATATTCCCACTTTCATCGCCTCTTGGATTATTCCACTTGCAACCATATCCGTATGCACAAGCAAGGCGGTTGGAGGACACTTAAGTGCAGTGAACTGACTGACTATATCCTTGCCGCCAATTGGTGATGTGTAATTGCATTGTAAAAATGTCAACTCTCCTTTGCGAGGCAAGAGTTTCTGCAATTCCAAGTAATATCGGTTTGTCTCCTGCCCTGCAAAGCCAATCCGCCGATGTCCCAACCCATGAAGATAGTTCACGGCATCAAATGCGGCTTTCCTATAATCGCATTCCACAAAGTCAAAACCCTCCACTTTCACATTCCAAAAAATCTTCGGTACTTTTTTACGGCATAGATTTTCATGGTAATGAAGGGCAATCAGCCCATCTATTCGATATGCACAAACCGTGTTCAGGGAGTATATAACTCCTTTTTCAAACTCCTCTTTCGAAACCATGGGCGGAATCTCAAAAAATGAAAACAGGGGGCGATAACCGTTACGCTTCAGTTCCCTCTGAAGCAAGGCTATCAATTCCGAGTATCCATTATCAACTGGCAGTGGCATCCAAACACCAATCACATTGCTTTGCTTGGCACGTAAATTCCGTGCCTGCATATTGGGCTGATAGTCGTATTTCTTCGCCATTGCGAGAACCCTATCCTGCGTTTCCTTGGCAATACGCTTGTCAGCCTTGCCATTCAGGATCAATGAGACTGCACTCTGAGATACCCCGCTCATTTGGGCAAGTTCTTTCATTCTCAGCATCGCTGTTCCTTTCCTGTTATCATTTTTCAAATCAATGTCGAGCATTGAACTCGTTTCGATGGGTTTAGTAAATCGTATTACTCGATTAGTAAATCGATTTACTAAATCATAATTTAGCACTCCTTTAATGCTTGTCAAGTCAAATAATACTTTTTACTAAAAAATCTTGACTGCGAATTGTCATCCGAAATGTGCGTTTTTTTGAATTTTTCGAGCATTTACTTTTTCCAAGGACGGATTCGTGCATTTAGTCTTGCCAAGATTCCGCGCATTTACTCGTTCCAAAGTCCCGCCTGTTGTCATTTCCATAAGCAAGCCATATTAACCAGTGCGGGAAAATTCCGCAACGCGTCAATGACGATTTCCCTAATGGTGACGTTCGCGTTCCTCGCATACCTCCGAGCCTCACGATGCAACGATTCGGGAACTTGCGCGGTAATCAAAACCTGTCCTTTCTCCGTCATGGTTTCACGAGAGTGTTCAAAGTTCACACCGAACAAATGACCATATCTCCGAAGGTGACAACTTTCTCTAACCCAAAAACGCATAACTTGTCTATTTTTAGGATGTTAAGCCAGAAACAGGTCTCTGTACCCGGGTACTGGAAGGCAGAGAAAAGGAGCGAGTACCCGTATTGAAAAAACGGTTTTTTGGAGAGGTTGTCGCTTCTCTTGAGAGCGGGGAGAGAATGGAGTGAGAAGCCGCTAACTCTGCTTGTTTGAGGGAGTTAAGGAGAAACAATCAGGCCCGTGGAGTTGTCTGTACCCCACGGGCCTGGATGTGTCTGAATGGTGGAGATGCAGAGCCTTGTCCAATGGTGCAGGATAGGGGAAATCGTCTGAAAAACACAACTCTGATTCCTTGTATAGTGGGGACAAAAATCGTCTAAATGCGTTCCGACAATTACAGACACAGCCTTTTCGGATGTCATTTTCAAGTATAAAATCTCCTCTTTTGCGTAATCTTATTTTAAGAAAAAGCTCCTCCACTCACCCTAAATAACAATTCTGATTAAAAAACTTGGTCTGACATAGGAAATGGAGGAGCATCATATAAGGTCAGAACTGTGGTTTTGCGTCCTTGTATTTGGTTATGAACTCGTTGGCCTTTGCATTGGTGGCCTGTTCAAGATCCCGCACTCCTAGTTCCTTCTGCATCTCGTCCTTTGTCATGTTCAGTCTCGTGACAATCTCCAGTATGAAGTTCTTCTGCCTCTCGGATGCCATGCCTTTCCGTGGCTTCTGTTCCGCATTAGACGTGCTGGGGATTGGAGGAAGAAGAGCGGGAGGTTCTGCTTGCTGGACTGGCTGAACTGGAATCGGCTGTGGTGGAGTCATTGGAGCCATCAGAGGCGACTGGAGATGCTTCATTTTGACAACAAACGGCATCCACACGATAACATCTTCCTCATTGGATTGATTAAAATTAAGGTTTTGAGCAATCATAGGTAATCTCCTATTCTTGAAATTAAAAAGTTATTTGGGACAGTTTTTGCATTTCCGTCCACATATAATAGTGTATTTTCAGACAATAGGAGATTTGCATGAGAGAACAAAACATGACAATTCAGGACAAGACGACTAAAGCACTGGTAAGAGTGGTGAATCAAGCTGTAAACAATGATGGTGCGGCAGAAGCATATCTCTGTAGACTGCAACTCCCAAAACAATTCTCCAGTGACATCAAGGAATCCAATGACTTATACAAGAAAATCATATCGGATTTTGGGAAGAATGTAATGCGCAAGACTGGAGAGACACCGAGATATATAACGGTCAAAACAGAGAATGAAAACAATCCAGAATATGCCTTTTGTCTATTCACAAGATATGATGCAAGTCTAGACAGGCCAGAGGAATATGCAGAGAAAGGACGGGAGATAGCAAATACAAAGGTTAGCCAGAGAGGATGGGGACACGGACGCTTGGATGTCGTAGAGCTGATTAAAGATGCCCCACGCTTTACCATTTCACATCCCGTACAAATCACGCAAGCTAACAAATATGACGCTATTGGCCAACTCCAAGAACACCTCAAATCCAAGTCCGAATCATTAAATCACCAGCGCACTCTTTTCGTAAGTAAGTGCCAATGAGGTTTTAATCAAACAACTCCAGCAGTGTGTAATGCGCTGCTGGAGTCAAAGGCATACTCTGATTATCTCATTGCCTATACTCTTTCGGCAGTCTTGATGCAAACACTTCCCGTACTCCTTTAGGTGCGTTCTTCTGATTGACCTTGGCTAGGTAGGATGCTCTCTCCACGCATTTGTTCTTCACGATTTCATAGTTATCCTTCGTCGGGTCAATCATCATCCCGTTCACCATCCTTTCACCAGTATTTTTGTCCTTTTCGCAGTAATTCACAATTCCATGAGTTCCGTCTGCCTCCAGTCCAAGTTCATGCTCCCATAATCGTTCGGCTGTATTCAAGTGGTTTTGGCAATTCCGTGTCTTCTGCCCATCCAAGAACATGATGCAGTGAAGATGAGGCGGTTTTTCGCTTGATTTCTGCTCTCGTACGGCAACATACTGAGGCTCCAATCCTTTACGTGAGAGTACTTTTGAATACGCAGACATAAATCTTGTGAAGTGCTCGTTATCCTGAGGTGCTTCCATGTCTTTTGGGAAATGGAGGTCGAATCTATAGAAAAAAACCTTACTTTTATCATATTCGGCATAATCGAATTGGTTGATTATCTTTTTCATAATTTCTGTATCAATGGCCAATCCTTTCTTCTCATCTGTAAGGATAGGATAGCCTTGATAAGTAGAATCGGTAGTGGTTTTTCGTTTACTTTGCATTTTGTGTTTTCCTTTTTTTGATGTTTTGGGTTATCTTCAAACGAGTTTATGGAGGGGGTGTGGTATAGGAACCACACCTTATAATGGGTATTACCATAATACCTAGTTTTTGTTAGCATAAAACACATACTGTCGTTGGCTATCAGACTTGAAGATGCGTGTCATGTAAGGGAGGGGAGAGTGACTGAGTTATTTCGGCATAGGATTGATTGTGGAGGACTTTGAATTTTAACCGAAAGCTATGATATGATGAGGTCTGAAAAGCGTTAAGCGGATGGGATTGACAGAGACGGAGTTTAGCAAAGAAGAGCTTTACCCTATTACCCGATTACCCTATTTCCCAAATAAACTTTGCCATTCCTGTAGAAATCACCTAGCGGAAATAGGGTTTTACACCATTTTTGATGGTCTCCCAGCCTTGTCTTGAAGGCCAATATCCTCATTGCGAATCCTGCCTT
>JAEEGL012814186.1_pt1 | contig 15239 bp, 15 predicted proteins | sample 9134231 | NCBI WGS metagenome assembly JAEEGL01 (sample SAMN16246548, study PRJNA631951) | gut metagenome | biome: gut microbiome; feature: rumen; material: fiber-attached | host: Bos | place: Iran: Karaj | collected 2018-10 | reverse complement strand
GATCCGGATAAAGGTAATCCAGGTATTATCATATATATTATTATTAAAACATATATTACACCAAGAAATATACCAACAATTAATCCCCTTAATTCTTTATTGCTTATTTTAAATGCCTCTTCTTCTGTTTCTAGTCTAGGTAATTTAGGCATAATTTTCTTTTCAGTTATATTTGTAAATAATATAGATACCGCAATCAAAGCAGCCAACATAATAAATACTGAGAAAAATATACCTATTTTATAACTAGGATCTAATACTTTAGCAGCACTTAATGTAATTGTTAATAATGAACTATCATTGGCAGATAAAAATACATTAATTCCATATCCAAATGTTAATGATGCAAATGAAGCTATTATTCCGCCCATTGGATTACGTCTACCGTATTTAAATAATAGTGCACTTAACGGTAACATTACAACAAATCCTATATCTCCCAATATTGAAAACATTAAACTAATTAATATTAATATAAATGTAATCGTATATCTTTTAGAATTTCTTGTAAGTACTGTAAAAAATGATTGTAAAAATCCAGTTTTCTCTAAAATTCCTATACCAATTAATACAATTATTAATGTTGATAACGGAGCAAAATTAACAAAACCAGATACAGCCGTAGTAACAATATGCTTAATACCAGATAAGCTTAATAAACTATTAACTTCAACAACATTATTAGTAAATTCAGATGTCACCTTATTAACAGTTACATACTCAGCTTGAATATTAAATAAATGTAGAAGCCCACTTACAACAATTGTAACAAACATTAACATAATAAATGTCATTATAGGGCTTAATTTAAGTTTCTTTTTAAACATTAATACTCCTCTACTTTCTTAAGTTTTTTATCAAACTCTATTCTATCCATCATTATGCTTCTACCACATTTAACACATTTAATTTTAATGTCTACACCAACCCTAGTTATTTCCCATAGATTAGTGCCACATGGATGTGGTTTTTTCATAATAACTTTGCTTCCTATTTTATACTCTTTATCCATTTTAATCAACTTTCACTTCAATTTTTAAAATTTCAAGAATTCTTTCTAAATCTTTATCACTATTAAAAGGTATAACAATCTTTTTATTTTTAATTTTAATTTTATTACCGATAATTTCAGTTAAAGCATCTTCTACATATCCATAAGCATTTGGTTCTTTAACCTTAACTATTTCATTTTTTCTTTTATAAATTGGATTAGTAGCAAGCTCTTCTAATTCTCTTACAGATATATTATCTTTTTTAATTTTCTCAGCCAAAAATAGTATTTGTTCAGGATTAGCTATTTTACTTAACACTTTAGCATGTCCCATAGATATATATCCATCTAATATATCCTTTTTAACAGTATTAGGTAATCTTAAAAGACCTAACATATTTGTAACATAACTTCTACTCTTGCCAATTTTTTTAGCAAGTTCATCTTGAGTTATATTTAGCATTTTAATTAATTTAGAATATGCTTCAGCTTCTTCTATAGCAGTTAAATCTTCTCTTTGAATATTTTCAAGTACAGCTATCTGCATCATCTCATCATCAGAAAAATCTTTAATAATTGCAGGTATAGTTTCAAGGCCAGCTAATTCACTAGCTTTCTTTCTTCTTTCACCAGCAACTATTTCATAACCTTTAACACTTTTATTAACGATTATTGGTTCTAAAACTCCAAATTCTTTAATTGAAGCTGCTAATTCATTTAGCTTTTCTTGATCAAATGTAGTTCTTGGTTGATATGGATTACTTCTAAGTTCACTAAGTTTTAACTCAACGATATCTTCATCTTTTACGTTTTGAGTAATTTCTTCTATTGGATCAACATATAATGATTCATTGCTAAATAATTGTTCTAACCCTTTGCCTAAAGCTTTTCTTTTATTATTTTGTTCCATTTTCATCCCTTCTTCCATTTAATTCATTTCTATCAATTACTTCTTTTGCTAAATTTAAATATGCAAGAGCCCCTTTACTTTTAGGATCATATTCTATAATAGGTTTTCCATGAGATGGTGCTTCTACTAATTTAACGAGTCTTGGTATTATAGTACTAAATACTTTTTCTTTAAAGAATTTACGTACATCTTCAACAACCTCTAATCCTAATAATGTTCTTCCATCTAACATTGTTAATAGAACCCCTTCTATTTGTAAATGTGAATTAACCTTTTGTTGTATTCTAAGAATTGTATGTAATAATTGATTAACTCCCTCTAATGAATAGTATTCACATTGAATTGGTATTAAAACTGAATCAGATGCCGCTAAAGCATTAGTTGTTAATATTCCTAAATTTGGTGGGCAATCAATTATTATATAATCATATCTATTTCTAATTTTTTCTAATTGTTTCTTTAATTGCTCAGTAATGATAAATTCTTTATCTTGAACGCTTATTTGAATTAATTCTATATCAACTCCTGCTAAATCTATTAAAGCAGGTATTACACTTAAATTTTTAAATGGTGTTTTAATAATAGTTTCTTCAATAGAGCATTCCCCCATCATAACATTATATATACTTTGTTTAATCTTAGCTCTATCTATACCAAGACCAGTAGTACTATTACTTTGTGGATCTAAGTCAATTAGTAAAACTTTTTTATCGAAATGCCCTAAAGAGCTAGATAAATTTATACTAGTTGTTGTCTTTCCTACTCCACCTTTTTGATTTACTAATGATATTATTTTTCCCACGATAGTTACCTTCCTTACTACTAAATATTTTAACACATAAGACATTTTAATGAAAGAAAAATGATAAATATTTTATTAAAATAAATAATCATCAATGAAAGATGATTATTTATTTTTAGATCTATATTCCTTAATAATATTTTGAATTAACAAATCCAATGATTCAACTACTTCATTACTAGTAGGTAACTTATTAAATATTACGTTTAAACTATTTAATTCATCATTATTATCTATAGCAAAATTATAGTTTTCTATATCTTCAGCAATTAAGGACCCTTCAACATAATTTTTATAATTGACTATAGCTATTATTGTACCTAAATAATATTTAATTATATTGCATATATCATCATATTTATCTAATATGGCCACTTTTTCTTCATCATTATTGAAATCATATTTAATATTTTTTAATTCTTCACTATCTATTACTTTTTTATACAATGATATAGTATTTAATATTTGATTACTTTTTTTAATCAATAAAGATAATCTCTCTATTACAGGAGTATGAACATCATGCGGACATATATCTTTAGAAACTAAATAGTCACGTAATATAAATTCTGTTGATATAGATACACTTTCACCTAAAATATCTCTATCAGAATATTTTTTACCTTTATATATATCATTTGTGGCATGCATAAATTCATGAATTATATCATACACATCACATATATTATGAAACATTGGAACTTCAATATTTTGAAAAACATTTGCATAGATGTAATTACCATTATCATCATAATAATCACTATATGTTAAACCATAATGTGCCCCATATTCTAATGAATGAGGATGATTCATCCTTTCTTCTTCAGAACTTGCATCAAATAATTCTACATTTCCTCTTTGAATATATTTATCAAATGCATCTGCACATTTACTTCCAAAAGTATCCATAAGAAAATCTCTGGCTATTCTTAATGAATCCTCCATAGTTAAATATTCAGTGTAATGATAATCATAATTTTCATTAGCTTCTTTTTTGATTTCTGGTTTAGATAGCTCTTCTAATACTTTAGTAGCTTGTTCAGCTAAATAACTTTGACCATCTTCGATAATACTGAAAAAATTAGATCCTTTAAACCTTGAATAAGTTTTTGCAAATAATTCCTCTTCACGCATTATTTATTCTCTTCTTCCATAAGTTTTCTATATGCTACTTTACCAACTAATGTTTTTGGTAGAGAATCTCTAAATTCATATACAGCAGGTAAAGAATATTTTGCTAGATTTTTTTCACAATGTTCTTTAATACTCTTTTCAATATCTTTAGAAGGTTTTATTCCATCTTTTAATATTATAAATGCTTTAGCAACTTGTACTTTTTTAGGATGTGGTATACCAATTACTGTACTAGTAAATACATATGGATGACTATTTATAATTGTTTCTATATGACTAGGATATAAATTATATCCATTAGAAATAATTATTCTTTTAACTCTTTGTTTAAAGAATACGTATCCATCTTTATCCATTGATCCTATATCACCTGTATGTAACCAAGTTCTTCCATCTTCGTGTATCTGCAATGCTTGAATTGTTTCTTGTAAATTATTTAAATAACCCATCATAACAGTTGGACCAGAAATACATATTTCTCCATCTTCACCACGTCTAACCTCATCATGTGTTCCAACTTTAACAATTTTATAATATGTTCCTGGAAAAGGTATTCCAATAGATCCTTCTTTATACGCACCAGTTGGTGTTACACATGTTGCGGCAGTTGCTTCTGTCAATCCATATCCAACGCGTACTTCGGCACTACTTCCATGATCATGAAGATATCTATCTACTTTTTCTTTTAAATCATGTGACATAAAATCTCCACCACTAATAGCGCATTTAAAATGAGATAAATCATTTTTACCTAGTTTCATTTTTGTCATAGATTCATATAATGAAGGCACTGCACATACTATTGATATTTTATGTTTATATATTAGTTTTGCAAACTCTTTAGGTGAGAAATTAGGTATTAATACCACTCTCATTCCACAGCATAAAGTAGTATGAATACATACTCCTAAACCAAATCCATGGAATATTGGTAATATTGCTAATATTGATTCACCTGGTCCAGATTGTTCAATCATTTTATGACAACTAAGTGCTAAAGCATTAAAGTTATAGTTAGAAAGTAATATTCCTTTAGGATTGCCACTAGTTCCGCCACTATATAGAATAACTGCAGGATCATCCGCTTCTTTTAAACATGCTATTTCACCATCATAATCATATCCATAGTTTAAAAATTCTTTCCATGTCATGATATCATCAGTTAACTCAATTTTAGGAACAGTTCCTCTACTCTTAAATTTATATAAAAATTTCTTAATATTTTTTAAACTTTCTCCAACTGATGCTACTACTATTTTATTAACACATGTTTTATCAACAATATTGTGAATCTTATCATATACTAAATCTAATGTTAATAAGAATGTTGCACCTGATTCATTTATATATTGTTCAATCTCATTTTCAGCAGATAAAGGGTGTATTAAAGCAACTATTGCGCCTATCATATTTGCAGCATAGAACATCATTACAGCTTGAGGTGTATTTGGCATACATATTGCGATTTTATCATCAGGCTTAACTCCTTGAGCTCTTAATGATTTTGCTGTGTTTCTTACCATTTCATAGAATTCTCTATATTTATATGTTCTTCCATAATATTCAACCGCAACTAAATCAGGATATCTAGCAACACTTTCTAATAAATAGCCTACCATAGTTACTTTAGGATATTCCAAATCAAAACTCACTCCATCAGGATAAAATTTAGTATGTGGAGTTGGAATAATTCCTTTTTTTAATTGCTTTTTAAGAAGTTTTTCTTCTTTATTTTTTTCTTTAATTAATCTTTTTTCTTCTTTTAGTCTTAATTTTTCTTCAGCTTTTTTTCTTTTATTTTCTTCCTTTAATAATCTCTTTTCCTCTTTTAGTCTAAGCTTCTCTAATTTTGATTCTTTCATTAATTTAACCCTCTTCAAATAATATACATTATTATATTATATTTCATTAAACCAATGCAAGTTATTGAAGTAATATATAAGCATAATATAAACCAAACATCAATAACATAACAAGTCCTTCTAATTTTGATAATACCTTATCATTTCTAGCAAATAAATATAATGTTACAGCCGCTAATAATACAGCCAATATATCAACAAGGTTAAAATTATATGATGAAAAACCACCATATATCATTAATGGTAATCCTAAAACTACACCTATATTAAATATATTTGTTCCTATAATATTACCAAGTGCTATATCAAATTCACCTTTACGTGATGCAATAACAGTCATAGTCATCTCTGGTAAAGATGTTCCTATTACAACTAATGTCATAGTTATTAATTTAGTACTAACATTTAAATTAGTCGCTAGTAACTTAGCATTATCAACTACTAAATCACTTGCAAAAATAATTACTACACAACATACTATTGTATATATTATTGCCTTAATAGTTTTATATTTTGGATCTGCTTTTTCAAAAATACCTCTTTTTGCTCTAACAACAGATATTATATAAACAATGAATAAAACAAATAGAACAAAGAATAGAACACCATCTACTCTATCCAATATAAAATTATCAGGATATGGGCCTATATAGTGAGTTAAAATACATACAGCAAATAAAGCAGTTGTTGATACTAATATAGGTAATTCTTCTTTAATAACTTCATTTTTTACTTTAATAGGAGTAATAAAAGCTGCTAAACCAATAACTAACAATATGTTAACAACATTACTACCAAGTACATTGGCAAGAGCAATATCTCCTACCCCAGTGCTAACGCTGTTAAAAGATATTGCAAGTTCAGGAGCACATGTTCCAAAAGCAGCAACTGTAAGAGCAATCATCATTTTAGACATTTTAAAATTTGTTGCAATAGAACTTACTGCATCAACAAAAATATCAGATGCCCTGATTAATAATATAAAACCAATAATCATTAATATGATTGATTTAACTATTACCATACAAACACTCCTATATATATATTATAAACAAAAAAAATTATTTTAAAAATAACATTAAATGTATATTAACATTTAAAATGTAAACAAAAACCTAGATTAATTATCTAAGTCATTATGTTCAAACAATTTATCAATATTTTTAGTTGGTAACATCATATAATTATCTTTATTAATCTTAATCTCAAAAGTTTTACTTTCATGAGTTAATTCATCTCCATCAATACACCATGAAGGAGGAACCTCATCAAATTCTAATTTAATATTATCAGTCTTTAAATATGTGAACCCTTTAATCTCATCAAGTTCTTTTCTCTTAAGATAATAAACTGCTTTAAATATATCCCATTTATTTTTAATATCACACATTAATACTTCAAACTTATTATCATCTAATTTAACATCTTCATATATATCTTTCATTCCACCAACCCTATTTGAATTAGTAATGAATATAAATGAAAATCTTTTCTCATATGTTTTACCATCTACAGTATATTTAACATTAAAGAATTTTAATTTTTGCTTTAATTGATTAATTCCATATAATATATATGCTAATCTACCATATTTTTCTTTTAGTTTTCTAGGAGTTGCATAAGATATATCTACAAAAGCTCCTAAACATGCTACATACACAAATGGATTATTATTAATTAAACAAACATCTATATTCTTTTTAACCCCATTTAAAAGCATAATAATATTTTTATGAGTATTATTAGTCATTCCATACATATGAGCAACATCATTAACACTTCCAAGAGGTAAATGACCAAGTAATATAGGATGTTTTCTCTCTATGTTTCCAGAAATAACTTCATTTAATGTCCCATCTCCACCAGCACATAATAATAAATCAACATTTTTTAATTTCTTAGTTATTTCTTTAGCATGACCCCTATATTCTGTATATATTATTTCAGTTTCATAGTTATAATTTTCTAATAATTTAAATATTTTTTTTATGTCTTCTCTATTGCTTAATTTACCACTATTTGGATTATAAATTACTACACATTTCATCATAATTATCATTCCCTTTAAAACAATTATAGCATATTTATTATTTCATAACATAAATAATAAAAAATTAATAAAATTTAGTATTCCGTTTATAATATATTTGTAATATAATATTAAGTTAGTTGAGGAACAAAATGAAGAAAAGTAAAGGAAAAAACAAACAAAATAAGACATTATATTGCTTAAGTATTATTTTTATATGTACTTTAATTTTTTCATGTTTATTTTTCTTTGGTTTTTCTTTTTATATATATTTAAATGCTCCTGAATTTAAAACAGATTTATTATATAGAAAAGAATCATCTAATATTTATGATTCAAAAGGAGAATTAATCGCAACTATAGGTAATGAAAAAAGAATATTAGTTGATTATGAAGATTTACCACAAGTATTATTAGACGCTATTATAGCCACTGAAGATTCAAGATACTTTGAACATAAAGGCTTTGATATTTATAGATTTATTAAAGCTGGTGTTGGTTTTATTTCAGGTAACGATGCTGGAGGAGCATCTACTATAACAATGCAAGTATCTAAAAATACATTTACATCTACTGAAAGTAGAGGATTTGATGGAATTATTCGTAAGTTTACTGACATATATTTGTCTACATTTAAAATAGAAGAAGATTATTCAAAAAAAGAAATATTTGAGTTTTATGTTAATGCACCCTATTTAGGAGCCGGTACATATGGAGTACAAATGGCAAGTAAAACTTATTTTGATAAAGATGTAAAAGATTTAAATCTAGCAGAAGCCGCAATGATAGCTGGTTTATTTCAAGCGCCAGGAGAATATGATCCATATGTTAATTCTGATAAAACAAACGCAAGAAAAAATGAAGTAATTAATTTAATGTTAAGACATGGTTACATAACAAAAGAACAAGCAGATGAAGCTAAAAAAATTCAAGTAGAAAATATAATTAAAAAACAAAATAATTCATTAAATAAATATCAAGGATTTATAGATACTGTTGTACAAGAAGTAATAGATAGAACCGGTAATAATCCTTATGAAGTATCAATGGATATTTATTCAACAATGATTAGAAGCAAACAAGATGTTATTAATAATTTCTATAATACACATAGATTTAAAGATGGAGAAGTTCAAGTAGGAATTGGTGTTGTTGATAATAACACTGGTGCAATAATCGCAGTCGGTGCTGGTAGAAATAAAAATAGTGAAATGTCATTAAATTATGCTACTCAAATAAAACGTCATCCAGGAAGTACAGCTAAACCAATATTTGATTATGGACCTGCCATAGAATTTAATGGTTGGGGAACACATACAATGATTGAGGATAAACCTGTTAGGTATACTAAAGGTGGAATTATGCATAACGTAGATAATACTTACCAAGGATTATTAACATTAGAACAATGCTTAGTACGTTCTAGAAATACATGTGCACTTCAAGCATTCCAAAAAGTTTCAAATTCTAAAATTAATAGTTTTGTAACATCCTTAGGCATAATACCAGAGTACTTTGGAAATTCAACTTATATTCATGAAGCTCATTCAATAGGTGCTTTCACAGGAGTATCACCAGTACAACTAGCTGGAGCATATGCTGCTTTTGGTAATGGTGGCTATTATATAGAGCCTCATTCAGTAACAAAAGTCGTTTATAAAAACGCTGATGGTGATATAGTAAGAGAATTTGAATTTGAAAAAAAGAGTGTTATGAAACCAACTACTGCATATATGATTGCATATATGCTTAAAAAAGCTACAACATCTGCAGCAACAGTTACAGGAACTGATGTATCAGTTAAAACAGGTACTAGTAGTTATGATGAAAAATTATTAAAGAAAATGGGTCTTTCAACTAAAGTAATACAAGATGCATGGACAGTAACATTTAGTCCTGATTACAGTATTGCAATATGGTATGGATATGATAAATTAACAAAATCAACATATAACACATCTACTCATGCATGGAATGAAAGAACTAAAATACAAAGAGAAGTTGTTAAAGATATCTTAGAAAAATATTCAAGATATACAAGACCTGCTGGGCTAGTAACAAGAAATGGTGGATTAGCTGCAAGAAAATAAAAATTGACTTTCGTCAATTTTTTATTTGTTTTAAATACTCATCTGGTATTCCAAGATCAATGCATATTTTTTGATGAGTAACTGGATGTATAAATTCTAATTTATTGGCAAGTAGCATCATATGTCTAAATCCATCTTTAATACCATATTTTCTATCTCCTAGTATAGGAGTATTATTATCTTTCATATGAACTCTAATTTGATTCTTTCTTCCAGTTATTATTTTAATATCTAATAAACTATACTGATTATTATTACCTATTTTTTTATAATGTGTTTCTGCATATTTACCACTTTTATCATTAGTAGAATAGCTTAATAATGTTTTAGTTTCTTTTAAATATGATTTAATTATTCCGCTCTCTTTTGCATTACCATGTATTAAAGCAATATATCCTCTATTAACACTATCCCATATTCTTTGTAAAGAATCTTTAACATTCTCTGTTTTAGCAAAAACCACTAATCCACTAGTATCCTTATCTAATCTATGCACAACAAAAACCCTTTGATTCTTTTTATGCAAATAATCATATACCTCTTCATATAAACTATTATTATATTTTTCACTTCTAATAGTGGGTAAATTAGGTTCTTTATATACTACTATTAAATGTTTATCTTCAAATAATATTTTTAACTTCTTCATTATAATAATATGCCTACTATAACAAGTATTGCACCTACTATAACACCTAACCATAATGTTTTATCTTTAAAATGTTCTTTGATTTCACATAACAATTCAAAGAATGCTATATATATTAACATTCCAAGGGTAATAGACATTAATACACCAAGAACATTATCACTTATAGTTACATTAAATAAATTAATTAATGCAATACCAACAATACTTGATAATACTAAAGATGATAATAATATTAATTTCTCTTTTTTATTCTTTACAAGAGATGATACTTGTATTCCAAGTGGAATATTATGGAATGATACTGCTAGAGCCATCATAAGACCTATTTTAACATTACTAAGAGCATTTGAATATATTGCGGTTCCTTCGATAATATTATGCAATATTAATGCTATAGCTGATATAAGACCTATATGTTCCATATGATTATCATGATTAGAAGTATGACTATGATCTGGAACAAATACATCTAATATTTTTAAAACTAATATACCAGATAGTATAAATCCTACTAGAGCATACTTGCTTTTCATAAGTTCAAAGCTTTCAGGTAATAAATCAAATAATATTAATCCAAGAATTACCGTGAAAGAAAAACCAACTGCAAATATTACTAATCTTTTTTCATTTTTAACAAATTTTGTAATTAAATAACCCAATAAAAATGATAAACCAGATAATAAAGTTATTAAAATTGCTTTCATTTAAAACACCTCAATTTCAAGAAAAGTATATCATAATATATAGATAAATGCTATAATTTGATTATGAATAAGATAGATGAATTAAAACAAATTATAAAAAATTCGAATGATATTGTATTTTTTAGTGGTGCTGGAATATCAACATTAAGTGGTATTAAAGATTTTAGAAGTAAAGATGGACTATACAATATGAAATATAAATATAATCCAGAAACTATTCTAAGCTCACAGTTTTTTTATAATAATCCAAAAGAATTCTATATTTTTTATAAAGATAAATTAAATTGTTTAAATATAGAACCAAATATCGTTCATAAATATTTCTATAAATTAGAACAAGAAGGAAAATTAAGATCTATATTTACTCAAAATATAGATGGACTACATACAAAAGCAGGTAATAAAAAAGTATATGAATTACATGGTTCAATATATAGAAATTATTGTACTAAATGTAATAAGTTTTATGATGGAGAATATGTATTTTATTGTAAAGATATTCCACTATGTAAATGTGGTGGATTAATTAAACCAGATGTAGTTCTTTATGGAGAAATGTTAAATAATGACATATGTGAAAAAGCTATGTATGATATTTCACACTGTGATACTTTAATAGTTGCAGGCTCTTCATTAACAGTATATCCTGCTGCTGGAATGATTAGATTATTTAGAGGAAAAAATTTAATAATTATAAATAGAGATAAAACCGATTATGATTCTATTGCTACTTTAGTAATCAATGACGATTTAAAAAAGGTTTTTAGTAAATTATATATTGAATAAATTAATCATATTTATTATAATAAATATGGAAGGAGTAAAGTTATGGATAGAAAAGAAATCAAGGAATTAGCAAAGAAAAAAATATCTGGTAACAAATGGAACATTTTATGGCCATTGCTTATCATTTCTGTAATCAGTAGCATATTAAATTCATTCTTTGGACCAAGTATTGATTTTGCACAAGTTGAAGAACTTGGCGAAGTAAATATGTCAATGGGTTCAAGTATTGGATCTTTAGCAGTATCTATTGTTATGGGTGTTATTTCTGCAGGTTATATGAAGTATATTTTAAACTTTGTAAGAACTGATAAATTTAACACAGAAGATATCATTAATACTATCAAAGCAAAATGGGTTGATTTGTTAATCGCAATTGCGCTTTATACAATCATCGTTGCTGTAGGTTCTATGTTACTTGTAATTCCTGGTATTATTGCCTCTCTTGGTTTAGCAATGGCAGTTTTCCTAGTAATCGACAAAGATGTTAAAGGTCAAGACTCATTAAAAGCAAGTTGGACAATGATGAAAGGCCACAAATGGGAATACTTTGTATTCGGACTAAGCTTTATTGGTTGGATCTTATTAGTACCATTCACATTAGGAATTTTACTAATTTGGTTAGTACCATACATGACTGTAGCAAGAACTATTTATTACGATAGATTAGTTGCAAAAAAAGATTAGGTTAAAAACCTAATTTTTTTTTACAATAAATTTCCTAATAATCCATATGATATAAGCATCATTATTATACTAGCTATTAATATTCCTAGCATAACTGCAAAAAATGACTTTTTTCTATCCATTTCAAATACAGAAGCAGCAAGGCAACCAGTCCAAGCACCCGTACCAGGAAGTGGTATTCCAACAAATAATACAAGGCCCCAATAACCATACTTCTCTATCTTATTATGATTTTTCTTTGCCTTTTTATCTAACCAATTAGCTATTTTGTTAAAAAACTTAACTTTTGATTTCCTCATCCATTCAAGTATCTTATTAATAAATAATAATATGAATGGAACCGGTATAACATTTCCAATAATTGAAACTATATATCCAGTTAAAGGTTTAACTCCAAGAAGTGAGGCAGCTATTAAACCACCACGTAATTCTAATATGGGCATTAATGATATTATAAATACTATTAATTCTTTGCCATATTTTAAAGACGTTAAACCACTAAATAGTTTTATAACAAATTGTATTATACTTTCCATAATAACTCCCTAATTAATTATATTTAATATATATTATTTTATCATTATTTTTATCATTATGCTATAATTATTAGTAGGAGAAAAATATGAATAATAAAATTGGTGTATTTGATTCAGGTAAAGGTGGACTTACCACTTTAAAAGAAATTAAAAAGCTTTTACCAAATGAAGACTTTGTATATTATGCTGATTCAAAGAATAACCCTTATGGAAATAAAACTCAAGAAGCATTATATTTAATAGTTAAGAATATAGTAGATAAACTAATATCTAAAGAAGTTAAATTAATAGTTATTGCATGTAATACAGCAACAACAAAATGTATTGAACAACTTAGAACAGATTATCCTGATATGCTATTTATCGGAACAGAACCTGCTATAAAAGTTGCATGTGATAATAATTATAAAAATACACTTGTACTTGCTACTACAGGTACTATTGAATCAGAAAGAACACAAGAATTAGTGTTAAAGAATAAAAAAGAAGATCAAAATATTTATCTTCTTGCATGTGAAGGTTTAGCAAATGCTATTGAAGAAAGCAATCAATCAAAAATAAATGAACTTTTACATAAATATTTAGATGAATATACTACTAAAGATATAGACTCTATTGTACTAGGATGTACACATTATCCAATTATTAGTGAAAGTATTCAATTAATGTTTCCCAATGCTAAATTAATAGATGGTAATATTGGAGTTGCAAAAAGAGTCAAATTCATTTTAGAAGAAAATAAACTTTTAAATAATAAAAAAGAAAATGGAACAATAGAATTTATTCTAACAAAAAAGGATTAATTAATTAACCCTTTTATTATTTGTTCTTTTTTTGCTTCTTCTTAAAGTTGCAGGCTTTTCTTCAACCACTTCATCGACTTCAAGTTTTCTTATTGAAATCATTTCCTTAGCTGCTTTATAATATGGACGGAACTTATTTTTATACTCCCAATCCAATAAAATATTAATATATTTCTGTATAAAATTCTCAGCTCTTTTTGCTTCTGCCCCATATCCTAATGAAGATAATGGAAATTTATCATGATATGCCTTATATTCAGCAATTAATTTTGTATACTCTTCAATAGTTTCACGAATTGGAATATATTCATCTCCAGCACTTGCCCCCATTATTGAATATGCAGCTTTAAAATCTCCATCTAGTAATTCACCAAGTAATCTTGCTAAATATGGTATTAATACTCTATTATAACTACTAATATATAATTCCCAAACATCAGTCCAAGGCTCATAACTTTCTCTAAAATTTTTGATTTGAATATCCTTACGATTCTCAATATTAGCATTTTGTGGAGAATAATATGATGGCTCAGTTGATCTTGTCTCAAAATGATCAACTACAGCTAAATTACTAATTATTTCTCTTCTAAGAGATTCTAATTTCCTTGGATCAAATTCAACAGCAGCACCTCTATCTACATCTTTAAACACTTTAGTTTCTTCCATGATTCACTCCTTATGAGTAATTATTATAATGTAATAACTATTTTATTGCAAGAAAAAAGAGAAAAATATTTCTCTTATTTTTTTACTCCCTTTGAACCATTAAATCCATTTAAAATATTACTTTCAAATGATGTAACTTTTTTAGATTTACTTTTATAATCTTTAATAGCTAATGTTATTATTTCATCTAACATATCTTTATATTCTAGATTATCTTCTTTCCATAGATAGAATGATAAACTACCTGGACAAGTATTAGGTTCATTTACATAATATTTTTTAGTTTTAGAATCTATTAAATAATCTATTCTACATACACCACTTAAATTTAATAACTTAAATACTTCTTTAGAAGTATCCTTTATTTTATCAGTTAATTCTTTACTTATTCTGGCTGGTATCACTCTACTAGTTGATGCCATTCCTTTCGAAGATCCTTTTGTTTTAGATCCTAAATATTTATCTGTAAAACTTAATATTTCATCAAGGCCCATTACCTCTTCTAAAGGAGATACTTTTTGATATTCATAGTTACCTATTACACTAGCATTAACTTCAATTAAATTTTCTACTGCTTTTTCAATAACAAT
>JAEEGL011393463.1_pt1 | contig 15239 bp, 9 predicted proteins | sample 9134231 | NCBI WGS metagenome assembly JAEEGL01 (sample SAMN16246548, study PRJNA631951) | gut metagenome | biome: gut microbiome; feature: rumen; material: fiber-attached | host: Bos | place: Iran: Karaj | collected 2018-10 | reverse complement strand
GTCCCGGAACAGCGTCGATCGTGACGGATCGGGAAAAGATCCGCTGGAGCGACGGGACGTGGAGGAAAAAGAGAAGCGAGAAGAGCATGCAGACAGAGCCGATGGCGATCTACGAATGCCATATCGGTTCCTGGATGCGCCATCCCGGAAGAACGGATGAGGGCTTCTACACATACCGCCAGTTTGCGGACCGGATCACGGAATATCTGCTGGATATGCATTATACGCATATCGAACTGATCGGCATCGCGGAACATCCGCTGGATGCATCCTGGGGATATCAGGTAACGGGCTATTTTGCGCCGACGACCAGATACGGTTCTCCGGAAGAATTTGCCTATCTTGTCAACAAACTCCACAAAAACAACATCGGCGTGATCCTTGACTGGGTACCGGCGCATTTCCCGAGAGATGAGCACGGTCTGGCCAATTTTGACGGAACGCCGTTATATGAATATGCCGATCCCAAGAAGGGTGAGCATCCGGACTGGGGTACGAAGATCTTTGACTACGGCAAGAGCGAGGTGAAGAATTTTCTCATCTCCAACGCGATCTTCTGGTGCAAGGAATTCCACGTGGACGGACTGAGAGTGGATGCCGTAGCTTCCATGCTCTATCTGGACTACGGGAAAAAGGACGGACAGTGGATCGCCAATAAATACGGCGAGAACAAGAACCTGGAAGCGATCGAATTCTTTAAGCATCTGAATTCCCTGCTACTTGGCATGTTCCCCGGCGTGATCACGATCGCCGAGGAATCCACGGCCTGGCCGGGCGTTACGGAAGCGCCGGAAAAAGACGGGCTGGGATTTTCCTTTAAGTGGAACATGGGCTGGATGCATGATTTTTGCGATTACATGAAACTCGACCCGCTGTTCCGCAGGGACAACCACTACAAGATGACTTTCGCCATGAGTTACAACGAGTATGAGAACTATATCCTGGTGCTGTCTCATGACGAAGTAGTCCATCTGAAGTGTTCGATGCTGAATAAGATGCCGGGTTACTATTCGGATAAATTTGCGAACCTGCGTGTCGGGTACACTTACATGCTCGGACATTCCGGCAAAAAGCTTCTGTTCATGGGTCAGGAATTCGGGCAGGATTCCGAATGGGACGAGAAGAAGGAACTGGACTGGGCGCTTCTGGAAGACAATCTCCATGCCGGTCTGCAGAGCTACGTAAGGGAATTGCTCCATCTCTATTCCAAGTATCCCTGCCTCTATGAGATCGACAGGGATCCGAAGGGCTTTATGTGGATCAACGCGAACGACACCTACAAGAGCATTTACAGCTTTGTGCGTTACGGTGAAAATCGCAAGAACAACCTTCTGTTTGTTATGAACTTTACGCCGATCGAGCGGAAGGATTACCGCGTCGGCGTTCCCGAACTGAAAAAATACAAACTGCTGCTCAATTCCGATGAGGAGCGCTTCGGCGGAAACGGGCAGGCGGCGGACGAATGGTATGTGGCTGAGGATATCCCGTGGGATACGCAGAAGTATTCGATCTCCTATCCCTTACCTGCATACGGCGCAGCGGTGTTTGTATTCTGATAAGATCATGACGGGGCTGTCGCAAGACAGCCCTCTTTTATTAAGCGGGACCAACCGATGAAGAAACGGAACGCTTTCAAAATCACATATGCCAAGACACTTGGGCAGATCCTGTCGGGAGCTGCCCTGCTTATCGTGTTGACAGGATGCGGCGCGTCGGATAGTGCGGAAATTGCAAAGATACCCAAAACCGTTTACCAGAGAGCGGATTATCAGACAACGGAAGTGAAGAAGGGGGACATGGAGCCGACGATCCACTTAAAGCTCAAAGCAAGGCTGGCCGATCAGGTGAGATATTCCATCGACCTGACCGACGCCGAGGTGAAGGAAGTGCTGGTCAGCGCCGGGGAACATGTGACCAAAGGGCAGCTTCTGGTTTCGTTTGAATCGGAGAAGACAAAAGATGCGATCGATCTTTACAGCAGCGAACTGGAAGAAAAGCAGCTGCTTCTTGACCACTATACCCGCCTGTCTTTGTATGACATGCAGCCGCGGGACGTGATCAAAAAAGAAAAAAAGGAATATCCGCTCTATCAGCAGCAGGAAGATGAGATCATCGATGACCGTGACCGCGAAGACAAAATGCGCAAATACATCGATTATAACCTGACGATCGAGCAGCTTGCGCAGGATGTCAAAGTCGCAGGTCTTTATCTGCAGGAGGAGAGGGAGCGTCTGGAAAGCTGTCAGCTGAAGGCGGAAAACGACGGCGTGATCACCTATATCAGCAAAAGCCTGCTCTCCGGTTATGTGGAGCCCGGCAGCCTTCTGATCACGGAGACCTGCGGTGAGAATACCTATGAAGCATTCACGGAGGATGATTTTGACTTCCGTGTCGGAGATACGTATGTCGCGGAAAAATCAGGGCTGCAGTATGAAATGAAGGTAACCGGCGTGGAAGAGGACGGAGATGCCCGCACGATCGTTTTTGCGCCGGATGAAACACTGTTAAACCCGCCCGAGGGCGATTCACTGGATATGAGCATCAGCAAGGAAATGCTGAAGAATGTGGTCTATGTCGAAAAAGACGCCGTACACAGCAGGGATTCGGATACATTTGTGTATGTGGTCACGGAGGATGGTTTTTTGGATCCGGTCTTTGTACAGACCGGAGAAGAAGTGGATGATATGGTCGTGATCAAAAGCGGCCTTGTCGGTGGTGAAAAGGTAGCGCTCATCAAATGAGAAAGAAGACGTTGCAAAAAGGAGTTTCCTGCATACTGGCATTTACGATGCTGCTTCTTGGCGGATGCGGCGAGACGGTTCCGGCGCCGGATCTTATTGAACCCGCGTCCGCGAACCAGGCTTACCGTCCGGTCGAAAAGCGGATGGTGGGCAAAATGAACGTTGAAGTCGGCAACGTGGTCCCCAGGGAATACTGCCATTTCTACAAAAAGGTGACGGAACTGAAAGAGATCACCTGTGATGTGGGGCAGCATGTGAACGAAGGGGATATCCTGGCGACGGCGAACGTGAAGAAACTGAAGGAGGAACTGGAGGATGTGGCGGCGGAACGCGCGCTCTGCGTGAAACTCCACGATGCCAGACAGCCTCTGTATGCGCTCAACCAGGATCTTGTGGATATCGACAAGCAGAGCTGCGTCAATGTGGAAGACTTCAAAGGCGCCGCTGAATGCGAGAATCGTCTGAACATGGAAAAAGAAAACTATGTGTATGACGAAAAGCTTTATGAATACATGCTGAAGCAATACGATAAACGTATCGCCGATATCAATGAGGATATCACAGACGGGAGCCTTAAGGCCAAGGTTTCCGGCACCGTTACCTACATCAAAGACACCGCAAAAGACAATACCGCAAAGATCAACGAAGCGGTGGTGATCATCGCGGATGAAAGCGAAACCTATATTGAGGTACCGGACCTGAATCTGGACAACTATCTGTACCGGAATTACGAACTGAAATATGCGATGATCGGCGGAGAGGAAGTGCCGATCGAGGAATACACCTATACGAGTGACGAATCCGTATACGCGATCGCCCAGGACAGCTATCCCAATGTCCGCTTCATCGCGCAGAACCAGAAGGATCTGCGTGTCGGCGAATCGGTGATCTTATGCTTCTATTCCAAAAAGAGAACAAAGGAACTCTGTGTCGGCAATGACTCCGTCAACAGCGATGAGGGCGGCAGTTACGTCTATGTGAAATCCGCCGACGGCAGCAGGGAAAAACGGTATTTCACCAACGGTCCCGCCGATGACTATTACACGGTCGTGATCGACGGTCTTACGGAAGGCGAAGAAGTCTACTATGTGCAGGAGGCAGCGTCGCCTGCAAAATTTAAGGAATACACGGTGGAACGCTCAGACCATATCCAGCTGCTGGAAAGCACGGACATCAGAAGAGCAGAGACACTGAACACCGCGTATTTTGCACCATGCACCGGCACCGTGGAAGAGATCCCGGTGGAAACCGGCAGCAAAGTCAAAAAGGGAGACGTCCTGATGGTCATTGACAGCGGAGGCGGCGCCGCGGCGATCTCGGACATTGAAAATGAGCGGAAACGGGCTGCTTCCGAATATGAGAAGACGATCAACAGCCTCGATCAGGAGGCCTATGACCTGGATGCGCAGATCAAACTCACAACGATCGAAACCTCCATGTATCATCTGTGCGAGCCGGAGTACCGTTTCCAGACGCAGAGGATGAAGGACCAGGCAAAGATTGCCGTGATCGAAAAACAGCTGGCCCAGATCCGGTATGAAGCAGATACGGCAAAATTTAACCGCCAATTGTCCCGCGTCCGCAAGGACAATGACGGAAAAGGACGGATCAGTATCGTAGCGGAAGAGGACGGGATCGTATCGCGGATATACGTTAAGAAGGGAAATGTGATCAAACCGGAAGACAAGAATACCCTGATGCTCTCCTGTTCGCATACGGATCCGGACAAGATCTGCCTCTACGTGAACAAAACGGTTGCTTTAAAGATCACGGGCAAAACCTTTGGAACGGCGGCTGTCGGAAGCAATGTGGAGATCGTATCGGGGAATGACACTTATGAGGGCACCTGTGCCTGCAATGCCTGGAATGGGAAGAGTTATGCGTTTACGGAAGGGGATAAGGCAAGGGTATCCTCCGTTTCCATGGATGAGAAGGCAAACGGGTCGATCATCGTGAAAATGGATATGAGTGATTTTACAGACAAGGTAAGTCTTCGGGACTGCCGCGCATTTGTGAACACGATCACGTTAAAGGATGCGATCGTGATCCCGGGAGAACTGGTCTATACGGAAGAAAACAAGACCGGCTCTTCCAAAAGGGATTTTGTATGGAAAGTGGTAAACGGATCTCCCGTCAAGCAGTATGTGATCAAGGGGACGGACTTCGGGATCGGGAGTGGACAAAACACCGTGATCCTCTCCGGCGTGTCGGAGGGGGATATCCTGGCGGATGAACAAAGGCAGATGTAAGATATGCTACAGTTTATTTGGAACAAGATCAAAAACAAAAAACTGCTGAACGCCTCTCTTCTGATCGGTGTCGTGCTGCTTGGCGCCTTTTTGTGCATTTATCCGATGTTTCTGACGGGCAGCTTAAACAGGCTGTTGCAGACGCTTTTTGCGGAACAGATCGAAAACACGAAGGAGTATCCGGCAGCGATCGTTTCGGAACAGGTCCTTTCCTTTGAAGATTTCGGAAGCGCATCGAAAGCGGAAGGGAGCCTTAAAAAGGAAGGAGAGCAATGGGGGAACGCCCTTGGGATGCAGCCTTTACAGGAACAGCGGTACATGGAGTTTCGCGGGGGAAGCGCGCAGAGCTCTTTCGGAACCAGATCGAGGGTGGTCAATCTCGGTTATGTCCCGGCGCTTTATGAATATGCCGATGTCGTGTACGGTGTCAGCGCAAAGGATGCTAACCTTTCAGAGAGTGAATTCGTAAAGGATGCGCTTGATCGCGGCGCCTGTCCGTGCGTGATCTTTGAAAAGACCATGGACGATTATAACCTGGTGGTCGGCGAGGAACTTTCGTTTAAATACAGAACCTATGATGATGAGGCCGAAGAACTGCTCTTTGTGATCACGGGGATCATCGAAGAGAAAGAAGAGGATGATTTTTTCTGGTACAGGAGACCGGAGGAGTTCGACAAGATCCTCTTCCTGTTGCCGGATGATTTTTCAAAGATCGCATCGGAAAATGAGATCGACGAGATCACCTGCACGGAAATTGCGTTGTTTGACTATACAAAGATCAACAGCAAAAACGCGCATGCAGTACTTGCCTATCTGAGACAGTTAAAGGATCAGGACGAGGGAATCAGAAGCAATTTTGACAATTTACTCACCGCCTATGCGGAACAGGAAACGGCGATCGAGATGATCCTGTTTACCTTTGAGCTGCCGATCATCGCGCTGCTGCTACTCTTCCTGTATATGGTCTCCGGACGGATCCTTGAGATGGAAACAACGGAGATCGCCATGTTAAAGAGCCGGGGTGTCGGCAGGGGGCGGATCATCGGCATCTATGCCCTGCAGTCTTCCCTGATCGCCGCCTGCGGCTGTCTGATCGGACTTCCCATGGGATTTTTCCTGTGCAGGCTGGCAGCAGGGACCAATGCCTTTCTTTCGTTTTCCTTAAAGGATGTCAGCATCTACAGATTTACCCCGATGATGATCCCGTTTGCGCTGATCGCGTTTCTTCTTTCCGTTCTGTTCATGACACTGCCCGTGATCGGCCTTTCCAAACTGACGATCACCGACAGAAAGGGCCTGCGCATTTCCATCAGGCACAAACCGTTTTGGGAGAAGTACTTTATCGATGTGCTTTTGCTTGGCGTATCTTCCTATCTTCTGTACAACTACTATAAACAGAGCGAGACCATGTCCGCCTCGATCATTGCGGGCGGCGCGATCGATCCCGTGATCTTTTTGAATTCTTCATTGTTCATTCTGTCCTGCGGCCTTGTGGTCCTGCGGCTTGTCGGATATCTGGTGCGGCTGATCTACCGGATCGGCAAAAAGCGCTGGTCTCCTGCCAATTTCATCGCGTTCATGCAGATCATCCGCGGCGCCAAAAAGCAGGGATTTATCTCGGTCTTTCTGGTCATGACGATCGCGATGGGCGTGTTTAACACGAATCTTGCGCGCACCGTGAACGAGAATACGGAAGAGCGCATCGAATACAATCTGGGATGTGATCTGAAGATCGAAGAGAACTGGCGGCTGCAGCTGATCAGAGGGCAGACCAACACGACCTGGAGCTATAAGGAACCGGATTTTCTCAAATACGATCTTCTGAAAGAATACGGCGCGGAGAGTATCACCAGGGTCCTGAAGGATGAGAAGACGGATATCATCATCGGATCCAAAGCGGAAAAAGGCAACACGCTGTATGGGATCCATACGAAAGAATTCGGGGAAACGGCGCGCTTAAAGGAAAACGTGAATGAAAATCACTGGTTTTATGCATTAAATGCGCTTGCGGCCGATCCGAAGGGTGTGATCATCTCGTCCAATCTCGCGGAAAAATACGGCCTGAAGGAAGGCGACAAACTGAAATACGCAAGGTACGGTCCGGTCAATGAAAAAGAGCCCTATGCCACGGTGGAAGGCAGGGTGGTCGGGATCCTTTCCGCCTTCCCGGGTTATGAGAGCACGGTTTATACAACGGCAGAGGACGGGTCGGTCGAGCAGAGGGAACAGTATCTTCTGGTGGCCAACTATGCGAATGTCGTGAATGATTTTTCCCAGACTCCCTATTCTATCTGGGTCAGGCTGAAGGAAAATGCCGATCCGGATGCGATCAAGGCCGCACTTACCGGTGCGGTCCCGAACCTGAAAGAGGCCTTATTCCTTCGCAGAGAGATCCAGAAACAGCGGGATTCGGCCATGCTGCAGATCACGAACGGCATGTTCTCGGTCGGCTTTATCATTTCGCTGCTGATCTGCGTTGTGGGATTTCTGATCTACTGGGTACTGACGATCAGGGAAAGAGAGCTGCTCTACGGAATCTATCGCGCGATGGGCATGAGCATGAAGGAGATCGTCAAGATGTTAGCTACGGAGCAGATCTTCAGTTCACTGCTTGCGGCCGTATCGGGCTTTGGCGTCGGGGCACTTACCACGGTGCTGTTTACAAAACTGATCTCTATCGTCTACCTGCCGAGAAAGCATAATCTGCCTGTTACGATCTTTGTAAGACCGGAAGACAGTATCCGGATCCTTACGATCATCGCAGCCGCATTTCTTGTCTGCTTTTTTGTCATGCGCAGACTGATCCGGAACCTGAATATCACGAAGGCGCTCAAGATGGGAGAAGACTGATATGTCATATATGATCGAAACGAAAAACCTGCATAAGAGCTTTCCCATCGGCAATCATGATACGCTCGAGGTTTTAAAAGGGATCGACTTAAAGATCGAAAAAGGGAAACTTACGATCTTAAAGGGCAGATCCGGCTCCGGAAAGACGACACTTTTGAACATCCTGAGCGTTTTGGACGAGCCGACCGAAGGCGAACTGATCATTGACGGCGAAAACATGAACGAGGCAGGAGCGGAACGAAAAGAAAAGATCCGCCGCTATGACATGGGCTTTGTCTTTCAGGCCGTTGCGCTTGTGCCGATCCTGTCCGCATATGAAAATGTCGAGTTCGGCATGAAACTGGCCGATTACCGGGGCGACAGAGACCAGCGGATCAAAGAAGTGCTCCGTATTGTCGGATTACAAAAAAGAATGAATCATATGCCTTCGCAGTTATCGGGCGGTGAAATGCAGAGGGTTGCCATTGCAAGAGCTGTCGGGCATGAGCCGAAGATCATTTTTGCCGACGAGCCGACGGGGGCATTGGATACGGACTCCGGACTGGCTGTGATGAAGCTGTTTCGGGAGCTGGTGGAAAAAGAAGGGATCACGATCGTCATGACCACGCACGATCCCAACCTGATGGAACTGGGGGACGTGGTATACGAAATGGAAGACGGAGAGGTCAGAAATGTCAAATCCTGAAAACATCCTGGTCTGTGACGGACTGGTGAAAATCTTTAAATCCGAAGATGTGGAAGTCATGGCGCTGCAGGGGCTTGACCTGAACATCAAAAAGGGCGAACTGGTCGCGATCATCGGAAAAAGCGGCAGCGGAAAAAGCACGCTGCTGAACATGATCGGCGGACTGGACAGACCGACTGCCGGGCGCATCTATGTGGACGGCAGAGACTTGTTTGCCATGAGTGAAGCGGAACTGGTTTCGTACAGGAAGAATACAGTCGGCTTTGTCTGGCAGAACAGCGCGCAGAATCTTTTCCCGTATCTTACAGCGGTCCAGAATGTGGAAGCGCCGCTCTATTTTGTGAAGATGAGTGAAAAGGAACGGCACGAAAAGGCCATGGACCTCTTAAGGCGTACCGGGATCGACCATAAGGCCATGTCGTATCCGGAACAGCTCTCCGGCGGGGAACAGCAGAGGGTGGCCATTGCCGTTGCTCTTGCAGCCGATCCGAAGATCCTTCTGGCCGATGAGCCGACGGGCGCGGTGGATTCCAAAACCTCGGATATGATCCAGGACCTCTTCCGGAAGCTGAATGAGGAACTGGGTCTTACGATCATTATCGTGACGCATGACATCAGCCTTGCCAACAAGGTGAGCCGCGTGATCATGGTAAGTGACGGAAAGATCAGCACGGAGAAGATCATGAAGGAAGCTTACCGTCAGAAACTGAACGAGTTGTCGACGGAAACCCTTAAGGAGATGGATTCCCATGAGGAATATTCCGTGTTGGACAAAGCCCGCAGAGTCCAGCTGAGCGAGGAAGTGTTAAAAGAGGCCGGTATCGATTCGCACATGGTCCGCGTGGAGGTTGCGGACGGAAAGATCATCATTTCAAAATAATCCCCTAAAGATTTGGAAGTAAACAACCGAAATATAGAGTACATAAGTGCAACATCTGAGGATGAATCATGAGAGTAGAATTACAAAACATCAATCAGAATGTTGACATGGAAAAAAATACATACAGAGTCCCGGACCGGGAAGATGACGCAAGGATGGCGGAAATGGTTTCGGGATATTCCTTAGACATTATGGGCAGTGTTACGGATAACCTGGCTTATGAGGAAGAAGGCTTGAAGTCTGTAAAGGACGTTATGCTGGAAGCCGGACGGTTGGATGTAACGCAACAGAGAAATTACATGGCCGTAATGTCTAATTCTATGTCAGCGGAAGATTTTGAAAAACTGATGAAAGAGGGATACCATCCCGGTAAAGTCGAGATCGGGGATCTGGTGACGAATCTGGATAAGATCAAAGCCACGATGGCGGAATCCGGAAATGTCATCAGGGGATACAACGATGACTTAAGCAGGGAAGATATGGTAAAGATCACCGGCAGTGAAATTGCTGCAACGGAGATCACCTCTGCCCTTTCTAAGAAAGATTTACCCGTCACGGAAGACAACCTGAAAAACATGACGGAAGCGCTTTCGGAAGCGGAGCATGTGGAAAAGATCACGGATAATATGATGAAGTATCTTTTGAGAAACCACATGGAGCCGACCGTTGAGAATCTTTATAAGGCTGAATACTCTGCAGGAAACGATACGGGCAGAACCGCCAAAGGGTATTACCGTGATACGGTAGACGGTTATTATGCGCAGAGAGCGGAAGAAATCGACTGGGACAAGATCAGCGACCAGGTCGGAAGGATCGCAAGGGAAGCAGGACTTGACGATCAGGAAGCGGTTGCGGAAGACGCGAAGTGGACAATTAACGCAGGCATTCCCTTAACGGCAGCGAACTTAAGAGAATTACATGACTTAAAGCAGATGATTTTTCCGAAAGAGCGGGAAGAACTGCTTAATACACTGACGGATGCGATCGCCGTCGGAAAAAGACCGCAGGAAGCAAATCTCATGAATGAGAAGCAGACTTCCCCGGTCACCATGAAGAGATTCATGGAAGAGACAAGACTTAAGATGAGCATCGAGGCAAATTACGCCCTGCTCAGAAAAGGGCTTGTGATCGAAACGAAGGAACTCGAGCGGTCCGTTACCCAGCTTAAGGAAGCGGAAAAAGAACTGTTCGGACAGGCACTGGATGTCATATCCGAGATCGCTCTCCAGCCCGCGGAATCCATTCAGACGGCAGCGTTTGATACGTCCCTTTTCACACTGAAAAACCTGCATGAGACCGGACAGCCCCTGCAGAAAGATTACGAGCAGGCCATGAAGAGCTATGAAGCGGTTTGGACTGCGCCGAGAGCCGATCTTGGAGATTCCATCCAGAAAGCATTCCGGAACGTGGATGACATTCTGGCGGACCTTGATGAAGAGATCAATGAAGTGAACCGCAAAACGGTCCGGATCCTGGGATATACGGAAACAGCAGTCACTGCGGAGAATTTCGAACGGGTGCAGGAAGCGACAAAAGCGGTTCTTGACGTGATCGAGATGATGACACCGGAAAGGACACTGCAGATGATCCGCGACGGATACAATCCGCTGACGGAAAGCATCTATGATCTTTCAGCATATCTGAAGATGCAGCCGGAAGATGAAAAGGCAGAAAAATACAGCGAGTTCATCTGGAAACTGGACAAGGCCGGTGAGGTCAGCGAGGCGGAAAAAGACGCATATATCGGGCTTTACAGACTGCTCAGACAGATCGAGAAAAATGACGGACGTCCGATCGGTGATGTGCTGAACGCAGACGAGGAACTGACGCTGCAGAACCTGCTCAGTGCGGTCCGAAGCAGAAAGGCTTCGGGCATGGATATCCAGGTCGATAACGCGTTCGGAATGCTTGAAGACCTGAAAGAGAGCGGCACTTCCATTACGGCACAGATCACGGAAGCGTTTGAACGGATCTTAAGTACCGCAGAGGATGCGCAGGCAGAGAAAGAATTTGCAAAACAGTTAAAGCAGGACAGTGAAGAGGCCGCAAGGGTATCGGATCAGGTGATCCGGAGTCTTCTTGAGGCGGAGGTACCGGTCAATACAGACAATCTGCTGGCCATGGACCGTCTGATGCATGAAAACACGGAACTGTTTAAGAAACTTTACAAACCGGCCGATGAAAAAGATGAGAAAAAAGAACAGCTGAAAGAACAGTTTGCGGATTTCGTGGAAGGACTTGACGCTGAGGAAGATCCGAAACAGGCTTATGCGGAACTGATGGATGCGGCCGATGCGCCGCTGCAGGAAGAAGTCTATGGCAGAACGGATGCGTTGGAGGTCCGCGAAATGCGTCTGATGCATAAGCAGCTGACCGTAGCCAGGAAGCTCGCAGAGAGTGAAGATTTTACCTTCCCCATGGAGATCGGCGGTGAGCTGACGGGGATCCGGTTAAAGATCATCCGCGGAAGCGAAGAGGCAGCGGCAAATGTAAGATTTGACAGTGTGATCTACGGCGCGGTGGAAGCCAGGTTTACCATACAGGGCAATGCGGTCACAGGCTATGTTGCCGGGGAATCAGAAGAAGGCATATCGGCCCTGTCGGATCGCAGACCGGAATTTGGAAGGGCAGCAGGACTGAATGTCAGTGCCGTATCTTACCTGACCACGGAACACATCAAAGAGGATATGGAAACATCCACATCGGATGAGAACAGCAATGTACGCAGACTTTACGGAGTCGTAAAAGCATTCTTAAAGAGCATTTAACGGAGGACGAACCATGAAGATCAACTCAAACATCCAGGCAATGATCACCAACAACGTGTTGAGCAGGAACGAAAACGAACTGTCCAAGGCATCGGAAAAGTTAAGCAGCGGATACCGCATCAACAGCGCAAAGGACAATCCGGCCGGCATGGCGATCACCAACCGCATGAATTCCCAGATCCGCAGCCTCGGTAAAGCGAACCAGAATTCCAAGAACGCCAAGAACGCGATCGCAACGGCAGAAGGCGCACTTTCAGAGATCCAGAACATGGTTCAGAGAATGACGGAGCTGGCAGTAAAGGCTTCCAACGGAACGAACACCACTGCGGACCGCGCAGCGATCCAGAAAGAAATCGATGCACTGAAAGAAGAGATCCAGCGCGTTGCGGGCGAAACGGAATACAACACACAGAATCTCTTAAACGGCGAGCAGGGTCTCAGAGGTTATACGGATAACGCCGCTGTGGAAGTGACTCTTTACAATACATCCTTTAAAACCGGAACCTATGATATCAAGATCGATCAGGATTCCGACGGCAAGATGACGCTGGACGGCTTCCCGGGAATGGACTACAGCTTTGATGACGGTGTGGTCACGGTCACGGACAAAATGGGCGGAGAACTGAAATTCAGTTATGACGAGACAGAGGCGCTTCCGATCGAAACGAAACTGAACCTGATGGGAACCGGCGGCATGCACATCCAGGTCGGCACTTCCGAAGGACAGGAGATCCAGATCGTGATCCCGGAGATCTCTCTGGAGAACATGGGGATCAATGCGCTGGATATGTCCACAGAGGAAAATGCCAGAAAAGCCCTGGACCAGATGGAAGGCGCGCTTTCCTTTATCTCCGCGGTACGTTCCCAGCTCGGCGCCTATGAAAACCGCCTCGAATCCACGATTTCCAATCTGGATGTGGCAACGGAGAACCTGACCGGGTCCTATTCCACGATCAAGGATACGGATATGGCGGAAGAAATGGTGGAATACACCAAGTTACAGGTTCTGGTACAGGCCGGTACCTCCATGCTGACACAGGCCAACGAACAGCCCCAGCAGGCACTTCAGCTTCTGCAGTAACTGAAACCTTGAACAGATCAGGAGAGAAAAGATGACAGCAGAATTAAAACAGGAATATACCAGAAGGATCTCACAGGCCAACCGTTCCGGGATCATCGTGATCGTGTATGAACTGGCGGATAGGTATCTGAAGGAAGCGGAAGATGCAATCGCTGCCGGATCAAAAGACGAATACACCAGGCAGTGCCATGCAGCCATGGACTGCGTGCAGCATCTTTTGAACGCGCTAGATGATTCCTATGAACTGGCGATCCCGCTGATGAACCTTTATGTATATATCAATAAGGAGATCAGCATGTCCTGCGCAAGATATGACACGGAGAGGCTGGGTGTTGCGAGAAAGCAGCTGGCGGAACTGGGACTTTCCTTTGCGGAAGTGGCCAAAGCCGATGCTTCCAAACCGGTCATGGAGAATTCGCAGAGCGTCTATGCGGGACTGACCTACGGAAAAGGCACGTTGAACGAAAACCTGTCCGACCAGGGCGGCAACAGAGGATTTCAGGCGTAAGCCGGACGGAAGATACAGATATTTAATATATTTGGACTGGTGATTATGATTAGCAATAATCACCAGTTTTTTTGTTATGTAAAATTCACATAAACAGGCCGTTTTATGCGCTTTTCACAAAGATAGAAGAATTCGTTTTTCTCTATGGACAAATGATCACAAAGCGTTTACAATACACATACCAATCAAAAACACATCGCGTAAGACCTGTCATGTGCGTGTGCACAGATTCTCAGCGAGTTACGAAATGGAACTGTATTTACTGACCGGCATTTTGGCAGTGGCGGCCATGTGGGACCTGTCCTATGCAAGGATCCCGAATGCCCTGATCACTGCCGGATATATGATGGCATTCTGCTGTGTGCTGATGCAGAAAGAAGGTACTGTCACAGACCGGCTTTTTGGTCTTGTGCTGCCCATCCTTCCTGGGCTTGTGTTTTTTGCATTGGGAAAACTGGGGGCAGGCGACATTAAACTATTCAGTGTCGTCGGAGCATTCCTGGGTGTGAAAGCCGTTCTGCATTGTATCGGCGGTGCTTTTGCGGTGGGAGCAGTGATTGGCGGCGTGAAGATTGTGATTGAAGCCGGACGGTGGCGGCTGTATCCGCGGAAAGTGACCATCCGATTTGCGCTGCCGATCTTATGCGGAACCATGGCTTTTCTTTTCCGGACATATTTTAGGTAAGGGGACGGCATTGAAAGAAACGGAACTGATCCTGTGTGATGAGGACCGCGAATTCGCGGGGCGTCTGATCACATTCATAAGAAGACAGAATGAGCAGCCATTTTCTGTGCGCTATTACAAAACCTGCGAAGAAATGCGCCTGGACAAGCCGATCGGAGATCATCTGCTGATCGGGAAGGCGCAGTATGAAAAACTCAGCAGGGAAAATGACGGTGCGGTCTATGCGCAAAAAACACACATCCTCGTGTCAGAACGGACAGAAGAAAATGCTAAGGGGAGTATTTACAAATATCAGTCCGCAAAAGAGATCCTGAAGAAACTGACCGGTGTATGTCCGCAAACGGAACTGCTGACCGGGGATGTGCTTGTTACGGATCGCAAGATCCGTCTCAAAGAGGAGATCCTGAAACGCTTATCGAGGCAAAGGGATGAATCGGAAGAGGAAGTCTGCAGGGTGATCGACGCCTGCCTGCTTCGGGAGAACCAGCAGCACCCGATGCGTATGGAGGAACAAAACCTGCTCAGGAGGGAACTGTTCCACGCGATCAAGGGACTGGATGTGATCCAGGATCTGCTGGACGATCCGGAGATCACGGAGATCATGATCAACGGACCGGACCACATTTTCATCGAAAAAGCAGGAAGGCTGTATGAGAGTTCCAAAACATACGATTCGAAAGAGAGGCTGCTTGATATCATTCACAAGGTGGCGGCAGGAGCCAACCGACGCATCAATCTGGCTACTCCGATCGTGGATGCAAGGCTTGAAGACGGCTCCCGTGTGAACGAGGT
>JAEEGL016819221.1_pt1 | contig 15240 bp, 9 predicted proteins | sample 9134231 | NCBI WGS metagenome assembly JAEEGL01 (sample SAMN16246548, study PRJNA631951) | gut metagenome | biome: gut microbiome; feature: rumen; material: fiber-attached | host: Bos | place: Iran: Karaj | collected 2018-10 | reverse complement strand
GAGCCGGCAACACTTTCAGTAAGAACGCCAAATGGAGTCTTGCCGCGCAAAGAGGCGGAATGGGCAGTTGATGGTGGCAAATTCTCAAGGAATATCCTGATGGGTAGTCATACTTGGTTGCAATATGACTGGAACGACCCTTCTCCAGTTGTCTGTCTTGCAAAACTTAAGATTCAGGGCATGGCGGTTTATGATGACAAGGTCGCCACGAAGGGGTATAGCCTAAGAGTGCAGATATCCACCGATGGTAAGAACTGGCAGACTATAGGAGAACAGAAAGGAGAAGGATTGCCGGGTGAACTGCTTCATTACAAACTGCACTCCGACCCTAATAAGCAGGAGGAACAAAACTATCTGCCCGCCAGAGTCTTGCAAGAGACCATTCGGCTAGATACACCTTATAAAGCAAATCACCTGCGAGTATTGTTCGATATGGAAGGAACTGCCCACTGGGACATCCGAGAGTTACAGTTCATTGATGCCGAAGGCAAGGACGTGGATTTGCTTTCTTCACGACAGTTTTGCAGCATGTGGATAAGTAGTGGCGGTGGTGAGCAGTGGCTCTATACCGATTTGGGTAGTGTCTTGCCTATCGAGCAAGTGAAGCTCTATTGGTATCAGGCACCTAAGCGGGGGTGTATCCAGGTCTCGGATGACGCTAAATCATGGACAACGATAGCAGACATTTCTACAGAAACCATACCTAAGACCAACTGCCGCTATGTACGTTTGCTGATGGAGGAAACGGGTGAAGTCGGTTATTATGCATTGCGTGAGATGGAGGTGCTGTCGAGTCAGCAAAAAAAATACATTCCCCATGCCATTGCCGGCAAACGTGGAAACCGCTATGAACTGAGCGGTGGCAATTGGTGTTTGCAACGGGCATCTGAGGTTAATGCCACAGGCGAGGAGATAGCCTCCAAAAACTTCGACACCAGCAATTGGATCGCTGCCACAGTGCCTGGCACAGTGTTGGCTTCGTATATTAATATCGGTGCAGTACCGAATCCCAACTATGCTGATAATGTCGACCAGATATCGGAGTCATTTTTCCGTTCTAATTTCTGGTATCGTGATGAGTTTGAAGTTTCCGAACTGGCAGAAAGTGCTCAGCAATGGCTCAATTTTGATGGTATCAACTGGAAGGCCAATGTCTTTCTGAACGGACAATTCTTAGGGCGAATTGAAGGGGCTTTCATGCGCGGAAAGTTCAATGTGACCGGCTTGCTCCGAAAGGGAAGCAACTATCTTGCCGTGGAAATCTTCTGCAATGACCACTTTGCTGCTATCAAGGAAAAAGACGAGAATACGACACAGTTCAACGGTGGTATCCTTGGAGCAGACAACCCCACTTTCCACGCTTCCGTCGGCTGGGACTGGATTACCACTGTCCGTGGTCGCGAGGCTGGTATTTGGAACGAGGTGTATCTGACAACAACGGGCATGGTCACCGTCAGTGACCCTTATGTCCAGACGATTCTTTCAGGTGACCATAAAACAGCCTCTCTTCATCCATCCGTATTTGTCCACAACCACGACAGCAAAGCAGTTAACGGTAAGCTGAGCGGTTATATTGGCGACGTGCGTTTTGAAAAGAACGTTACCTTGCCAGCCCATGCAGAGTTTGAAATGACGTTCACCCCGGAGCAGTTCCCGCAGCTGACGAGCAGCGAATTCCGACTATGGTGGCCCAACGGCTATGGCGCCCCCTACCTCTATGACGCTGGCTTCACCTTTACTCCTGAATTTTCACCATCCTCCACCATCAACTATAAGGCAGGTCTGAGAGAGATGAAGTATGTGGATGCGACAGACTCTTTGCGGATTTACGTGAATGGCCGCCGTTTCATTCCGCTTGGTGGCAATTGGGGTTTTGACGAACACAACTTGCTCTACCGTTCCCGGGAATATGACATAGCCGTGAGATATCACCGTGACATGAACTTCACGATGATTCGCAACTGGGTGGGACAGATTGGCGACGAGGCATTTTATGAAGCCTGCGACCGCTACGGCATCATGATTTGGCAGGACTTTTGGTTGGCCAATCCTGCCGATGGTCCAGACCCGTACGACAACGTTCTCTTCCTCGGCAATGCCTACGACTACACCCGCCGTATGCGCTCCCATGCCAGTATCGGACTCTATTGCGGCCGCAACGAAGGTTTTCCCCCTGAGGCCATTGACCGCAAATTGCGTGAATATGTCCATCAACTTACACCAGGCATGGAGTACATATCCCACTCTTCATCAGAGGGCGTAAGCGGCGGAGGTCCTTATCGCGCTTTGGCCATGAAAGACTATTTTGAGCGGCAGAGCGGCAAGATTCATTCTGAGCGTGGCATGCCAAACGTGATGAACTTGGAGAGTCTTCGCCGTACTTTCAGTCCTGATGCTCTTTGGCCGCAATCACTCCAATGGGGACAGCATGACTTCACACTGCAAGGTGCACAGCGTTCTTCTGAGTTCAACCGGCTGGTCAGGGAAGGGTTTGGCGAAGCGAAGAGTGCCGAGGAATTCAGCCGTTGGGCACAACTCATCAATTACAACGGATATCGTGGCATGTTTGAGTCGACGAGCAAGAGCCGGGCTGGTCTGCTGCTCTGGATGAGTCATCCTTGTTGGCCGTCGATGGTCTGGCAGACCTACGACTATTATTTCGAGCCGACGGCAGCTTATTTCGGAGCAAAAAAGGCCTGCGAACCGCTCCACATCCAATACAACGCCTTGACAGACAGTATCGAGATTGTGAACCATTCTGCCGGCAATCAAACGAAAATCAATGCTACAGCCACCATCTTCGACCTTAGCGGAAAGCGTGTATGTCAGCAGAAGACCCGGGTCAATAGCACCGATGACAGTACCCGGGCATGGCTGAAGCTCTCAGCGCTTGCAGCCGGTGTCACCACAGATGTCTATTTCCTTCGTTTGCAACTGTCTGATAAGAATGGACTCTTGTCGGAGAACCTATATATTATGGGACTCAGGGAGAATGATTATCGTGCTCTGCTGTCACTTCCCAAGCCAGTGTTGCAAAAACAAGTAAAATACAGCAAAGAACAAGCCGATGTTATCCTGAAGAACATAGGGAAGACACCTGCCGTATTCCTTCGCTTGAATTTGAAGGGCACAGACGATGAGCAGATTCTGCCCGTCATCTACAGCGATAACTACCTGACATTGATGCCAGGTGAACAGCGCATTATCACTATTACATGGAAGCGCCAGGATGCCCGTGGCCAGCAACCTCAAATTGAAATAACTTCCCTCTAAAAAACGACTGCATGAAAAGATTTGCGATGCTCCTTTTGGGGCTGATGACAGTATTGGGCATTTTTGCCGCAGGTTTTAATGATTTTAAAGACTTTCCCAATGTGACCGAGAAACCTATTCCAGGCAGTTTTCCATTGGTTGCGGCAGATGACGTGGCTGTTATTTGCACAGACTCACGAGATTTTTCCGTAGTAGGCATTACAGCCAAGATGCTTGCAGATGATGTGGAGCGGGTGACAGGACGGCACCCCGTGGTCAGTTATGCATTGCCGAGAGGTGCTGCTGTTGTGGCGGGCACCTTAGGCAAGAGCCGATTTATAGACCAGATGGTGAAAAGCCGGAAGATCGATGTCAGTGGCATCCGTGGCAAGTGGGAGTCGTTTATCATCACGACAACGGAACACCCTAAATACCACACCCCGCTGCTTGTAATCATAGGCAGTGACCGGCGTGGTACAGCTTTCGGATTAACCTCGCTCAGCGAGGCTATAGGTGTATCACCATGGTACTGGTGGGCTGATGTCACGCCCGCCCATCATCCATCACTTTATGTCGAGCCAGGAACCTTTCAACAAGGTGAACCATCGGTGCAATATCGTGGCATTTTCATCAATGATGAGCGATTCGGCGGTTGGGCACGATGGGCGGAACAGACCTATGACAAAGAAACAGGAAAAGTGGGACCAAAGACCTACCAGAAAGTCTTTGAATTGTTGCTGCGGCTGAAAGCCAATTACCTTTGGCCTGCCATGCACCCTGGCACACAGGCTTTCAATGATGACCCCGAAAACGCCCGTCTGGCCGACAAATATGCCATCGTGATGGGGTCGTCACACTGCGAGCAGATGCTACGCAACAACGAAGGTGAATGGAAGGCGGTGAATGAGCGAGCCAAAGCGGAAGGCACAAAGGGCTTGGGCGATTTCAATTACATCACCAACCGCAAGACGATGCAGGACTATTGGGAAACACGCGTCAAGACCAATGGCAAATACGAAAATACTTATACCCTTGGACTGCGCGGTATCCATGACTATCCCATGGAAGGTGCCAACAGCACCGAAGAACGTGTGAAACTGATGCAACAGGCCATCAACGACCAGCGCAATATGCTGAGGCGCAACATCAAAAAGCCCATTGAGGAAATTCCGCAGGTGCTTTGCACTTACGAAGAGGTGCTCGATGCCTACCACAATGGACTTCAAGTTCCCGAAGATGTCACTATGCTCTGGTCCGACGACAAGCATGGCTACTGCCGTAACCTCTCGAATCCTACGGAGCAACAGCGACGGGGTGGGGCAGGCATCTACTATCATCTGTCCTATCATGGCGACCCTGCCAGTTGGATTTGGCTTAGTCCGCTCTCACCCGCTTTCCTCTCTACCGAACTGACAAAGGCCTACACCTACGGAGCACGAAAAATATGGGTGTTCAATGTAGGCGACATAAAGCCGGCTGAAAAGGAAATATCCTTTGTTATGGATTTGGCATGGAACATCAATCGATGGCGGCCAACAGTAGCACATGATTACATCCGATATTGGGCAGGAAAAACTTTTGGATCTACAGTGGCACAGGACATTGCCAATTTGATGAGTCGTTACTATCGACTGCAGGCAGGTGGCAAGGATGCCCATGCCTGGTTCGTCAACTATACTGAGCAGCAGGTGGCCGAACGGCTTCGCGAGTCCAGAAGCCTTGAAACGGAGGCCGAATTGTTGGCCAGCCGCATACCGGACAATTTGCAGGATGCCTATTTCGAACTGGTTTGCTATCCCGTTCGGGGGGCAGCGATGCTCAACGAATATCAACTGTTGGCCCGTCGAAGCATGGTGTGTGCCACGAGGCTCGACAGTCTGGGTGCCATGGCCGATGCAGAACGTGTGCAACAGATGTTCCGCCAACTCAATGAGTGGACACGTCATTACAATGAAGACATCCGGCAAGGAAAATGGCGTGAGTTCTTCAACTGGCAGCCATATCACTGGTTTCGCTCCGAGAAGATTGACCCACCCATTGCAACACCAAGTTTGCTCTCTCAAGCAGCTGATGCGCCACAGCCTCGTTTTCTCTGTGTTGTTGATGCCCTGTCCTCCACAGGTGTTGTTATTGAAAGCCATCAGGATGCCGATGTTCCTCTCTGGATAGAGGCACTCTCACCTATCCGTAATTTCTCAAAGGCACCAGCCGACAATGTATTCTGTCGCATCATGACCGATGATGGTTCTTTCGAGGCTTCAGCCACACCTATCAACAACGTCTGGCACGCTCCCTATGTCGGGCCGATGTGGAGCAAAGTTGCGACACTCCATCTGAAAAAGGGTATGAACCACCTGTCAATTACGGATTTGAAATCCGATGCACGGATTGACCGAATCTTTCTTGGTTTATGGCCTCCCTTCGAGGCAGAGCCCCGCTTGAATATTGCCGCATCTGAATATAAGCAAAGTGGCGACAGTCAGGAAGGGCATGTTGAGATAATATCAGGGCTTGGCTACCAAGATGGCATACTCGTACAACCGTTCGACACACCTTCGTATGATGTTGTTTCGGCACCGTATGTGGAATATGAACTTGACATCCAAAATGGTGACAGAAAGATAGAAATCCGCACATTGCCCACCCTCCACATTTATGAGGGCAGAGATGCCCGTTATGCCGTGCAACTGGGCGATGGCGAGCCGCAAGTGTTATCCATCCATGCCGGAGATTTCACCGCTGAGTGGCGGCTTAACGTGCTGCGTGGCTATGCCTCCCGCAGCATCTCCATCCCAGCTACAGTTAAAGGCAAACAACGGCTTCGTGTCTATTTCCTGGAACCCGGAATCGTGCTTCAAGAAATTCTCATTCATCAACAACTATAGTTCCCATTTCACATGCATGAGAAAAAAGACGCTTTTGTCTACCCATGCCTATGAGACTTCTGCTGTTTATAACGCCATCCGTCACATATCTGTGCAGATTATCCCAAATATTTGGCGTCCTATGTTATACACCTTACCTTTGCAGTGTGGTTTTGTTGTAACAAAAATGTAAATGCAAATGCAAATGTAATTTTCGCATGATTCATGCGACTAATAGGGCAGAGTACATATCGCTCAATGAATAATGATGAGTCATGAAGAAGATGACAATGAAATCCATTGATTATAAAGTACGCGACGTAAAGCAGTGAAATATACAAAGGAATAATGATGAAAACAAATGGTTATAAAAGATTGATGGTTACGTTGGCCGTCATTTTTATGGGCTTTGCAACAGCATCGGCTCAGGGACAAAAAATGGAACAATTCCAAAAGGAGGTAATGGAGTACCAGAACCGCTACCAAAGCGCAGTGTGGAACGGAAAGCACATGGATGCGATAGAACCGCTGAAAACGCTGATCAACTTGTTGGATACAACTACCATTTACATGAGTACTCAAATTCCCAAAGGTGCACTCAAAGAACAAAAAGGTATGTATCTTTATGACCTGGCCTGCTGTTATGCTGTGTTAGGGCAAAAGAAGTTGGCACTTGGGGCTTTGACCGAATCGGTGGATTGTGGTTATAATCAGTATATCAATATGCTTAACGACAAAGACTTGATTTCGCTGCGCAAAGACAAGAAATATCAAGCATTGCTGGCCCAAGTGAAAGGCCGCAGCCCTCTTAGTGTACTTAGGAAGTCGGCCCCATACTCCAAAGAAGATACAAAGGTCGAATTCATCTACCAGCCCAAGGAGTCGAACAACCTCTGTCTGGTGCGTGATTACTTCAAGCTCGACTCCGTGGCTGGTCAGGGTGATGAACTGTCGAAAATAATTAACCTGCTGCATTTTGCCCATGACAATATCCGACACGATGGCGGAAACAGGGCCATCGCAGAATTAGATGCAATTGACATCTATAATTATTACAAGACTACCGGCAGAGGCGTCAACTGCCGACAGTTGGCCATATCGCTCTGCGAGATGTATCTCTCGATGGGCATTCCAGCCCGTTACGTCACCTGTATGCCTGCCGATTCACTTGACTATGAGTGCCATGTCATCAATACGGTGTGGTCGAGTCAGTTGCAGAAATGGCTCTACATCGACCCCACTATGGACGCTTGGGTGATGGATGAAAACGGCACGATGCTGAGTATCGCCGAGGTACGTGAACGGTTGATCAACGACCAGCCGTTGGTGCTCTGCGAGACAGCCAATTGGAACCACGAGCAGCAGCAGACGAAGGAGCACTATCTCGAAGAATACATGGCGAAAAATCTATATTACTTTGTATGCAAGAAGCTGAGCCGTTTCAATCCTGAGAGCATCTATCGGGATAATGACCCTGCGGCTGACGTCCGGCTCATTCCAGTAGGGTTTGTCAACAACAACTGGAAGTGTGAAACCACCACCAATCCCGATGTTTTTTGGGCAAAACCATGATAAAAATAGACATATTCATGAAATATAGTTTTTTATCACTATTCCTGCTGAGTGTGATACAGGCAGGATGTGGTGTGAAACCTGAGACATTAAGCGACCTGAAACCTGAGTATGTGACGATGGATGACAGTGTGCGCATCCATTATAAACAATGGGGAAATGGCAAGAAGACCGTCTGTTTCGTACATGGTTTCGGCTGTGACACCAACACTTGGGAGAAACAGTTCGAGGGTCTTCGCGATGAAAACAATCTGCGCCTCATGTTCATAGACCTGCCTGGCTATGGAGAGAGCAGTAAGCCACACGTGGAATACACGCTCGATTTCCTTGCTAAGGCTGTCAATGCAGTATTGAACAAAGAGCATGTCGGAGAGGTCTTTCTTGTGGGACATAGTCTCGGAACACCAGTTTGCCGTCAGGTGCTGTTAAGTGGTCGTCAGGGATATCTCATCGATATCGATGGCGTATATTGCTTCTACGATGGCACAGAATCGACTGAATATGTGGAAACCGTCAATCAGTTTGGACATGCCTTTGATGGAGCAGATTGTAGTGAGGTCATTTCAGACTTTGTATCTTCGTTGGCCGGTTCAGAAACACCTAAGGCCATTACAGATTATGCCTTGAGCGTGATGCCCAAAACGCCACAATATGTCGCATCCAGTACCATGCGCAATCTTGTGGATCGCCAGTGGTGGCCACAGACTCCGATTAGTAGAAAGACGATGGTTATTTGTACACAGAACAGCGGTCTCGACCCAGACAACCGTTTGAAGATGGAACGTTTGTACCCCAAACTCGACTACACAGAACTTACTACTTGTGGCCACTTTATCCACATGGAGCAGCCCGATATGTTAAATGCCAAGCTTAAGTGGTTTATTAATGCAGAAAAACATAATGATGATATCAAGATTTTGGTGGAGATTCGCCCAGAGGTGAACTATGTCACTCACCTCTATACACTTGCAGAACTGGGTTTCAAAGATGATGAATACGCAGAAAAGTATGGTAAAACGCTATCCAAGGCGGCCATCGATACCTTGCAGAAATACAAAGACTACCTGACTTTTGGACAAGGTGAGAACGGTCCTTTGTCATGGCTCTTCTTCAAGGTCGCTCAAGAGACTTTTCCCGATTCTGGTACACTGAAGGCAATCATGGATAGCTACCGAGAAGAGGCTTTGAGGCAGGGTGCGTCAGCCAATGAAATGGCTGTTTCTACTGCTATCGCCAAAGTATATGTGGAAAACTATGACAATTATCTCAAGATTGTCTATCCACAGGCAAAGACAGATATGAAAGAACGTCAGCATCTGCTGAGTCAAAAGATGCAAGAGCATTCGTTTGTAAAGGATTGGGAACGTGTTACTGGTTACACTTGGAATCGAGGGGATTACCATTGGCTGCTGTATCGTGCAGGCAAGCATGGCCCTTCGTACAATAATCTGAACGACAGCACCAATACAGTTTGGTACAATCAAAACATTGACTACCAGTTGGCTATGTTCAGTCATGAGTTCGGTATTTTCCTGATGCAGGACAGCATCAATCCCATTGTGGAGGAAATGAAGGAGTATACACGTAAACAGGAGTCTAAGAATGACCTTACATTTATACCCTGGTCAGCCTTTGAGAGCCTTGCCTGTTGGTACAATTGTAAGATTGCTGGAAGTGAAACTGCCGATTACCATGCCTTCGGCGAGGCTGATGTACAGACCTTCTGCCGGATTTTCGACCGTCTTTCGGAAGAGGGCCTTAACAGTCCTGAAGAACTTTATCGTAAGGGTATAATGGAGTATTTGAAAAATAACAATGGAAACTAAGTCAATCATATTGCGCCCTTGGCGCGAATCGGATGCGGAGACGCTATTCAAATGGGCATCCGACCCGGATGTCGGACCACGCGCGGGTTGGCCGCCGCATAAGAGCGTGGAGGAGAGTCTTGAGATTATCCGTACTGTATTCCACGATGCAACCAATACTTGGGCTATAGAGCTCAAAGAGACAGGCGAGGCCATTGGCGCTATGGGATATGGGCCTTCGTGTGAGTGTGACTTGCCTGCCCGCGAAGGTGAGCCACTTATCGGCTATTGGGTGGCTAAACCTTATTGGAATCAGGGCATTTGTACAGAGGCACTGCGGCTGATGTTAGACCACATCCGACAAACGACTGATATCAAATCGCTCATCAGTGGTCATTTCTTTGACAACCCTGCCTCAGGCCGAGTGATGGAGAAGTGTGGTTTTGTTCCAACAGGCGAAACCTGCATCGATGAAAAGCAGTACCAAGGTGAGAATAGGCCAATTAGGGTATTGAGACTGGAAATTAAAAACAAAAAATGAGACGACTATTGTTTCGGACTGCTCTGGCTGTTCCGCGAGTACAGCAACTGGAACAGCAAGTTCTGGCAGTGGTGTGCCGCTCAGGCTTATGGAGCTTATATCGTTCATCTATTACTGATGATAGCTTTGCAGAATGCGGTTGATGACATCTGGATGGGAGCTTTTGACAAGTTCTTGTTCATCGGAGTCGTCATCACCATAGCGTCTTTCGGACTCACCTGGCTACTGCGGATGATTCCTGGCGTAAAGAAGGTACTATAATTAAAATATAAAAATATGAAACACGAGATTATTACATTGGAGAATGTGCAGATTATCGGTATGGCCAAGGATATCGCCTTCTGCAAGGGGCAGGAAGATTGCCCTAAGTTCTGGGGCGAATATGTTGAAAAAATCATCAAACCCGTCTTTATGGAACACAAGGAGCCTGATGCCTTTCAGCAGGCCGCTATCGACAACGGTGTCGGCGAGTTCGCTCTCTGTACCTGCGACATCCCCAACCATAACTGTGCTACCTGTGCGGAAGTCAACTTTGGGACTTGCAGCACCAAGACCTTCACTTACGTGATAGGAGGGAGATATAAAGGCGGTAACGTACCTGAGGGCATGAGACTCTTTTCCGTCCGCAGCGGCAAATGGCTGAAGATGCATTTCGAGGGAGGCATGAAGGCCTTCCAGCAGCAATGCACATTTTTCTACAAGGAGTGGCTGCCCCAACATCCAGAATACCGCTGCCCGGACAATGCCATGACAATGGAGTGGTATGGGGGCACCGACATCGAGTCGCCCGATTACGAATGTGGCGTGATGATACCAATTGTTTAATCAAAAAAGAGGTAGGGAAATGATATCAGATTTTATGGATGCAGCATGGCCATGGATTGCAATGGGTATATTGCTTGCCATATTCTTTGCACTTTTCCACGTAATATATGAGAGACGTAAAAAGAGCGGTAAAATGGATTGCAGCTCTGAGGGCATTGTTTGTGGTATGTGCTTTGGCCTGGCGTTGGGAATCGTATTGCATTTCAATATTGGTGCTGGAATAATGATAGGGATGATTGTTGGACTATTCCTTGGTTCAAAGAAAGAGAAAAAGACAAAGGAGAATGAAAACCTTCCACCTGTCATTTTGTTGCTCCTCGTTGCAGGATGGCAGACTGCCGGGGCCCAGGATATTAGCAAGTTTAAAGTCCTCAATGATTCCGCATATCAGACAACGAAGGTATATCAAACTGGCAACAAATACCAGAAAGACGCCATTCTGTTTATGGATATGGTGGCAGACACCCATCCCTATTATATCAAGGCCGAGCGGCGTGCAGAATGGCTTGCAAAGAAGCAGGCTCTCCTGGAGCGCTGCAAGACCATCGAGACCGATGAAGCCTTTGTCGATACGCTCATCAATGTGTTGGGTCCGCTCCATGACAAGCATACAGACCTCACGACGATGAAACGTATGCAAGAGGGTAGGCAACAGAAGGAGCAGGCCACCGAAACCAATGACGTGCCTGGGACTATCGACATGGAACATATCATGCGTCGTCACGACTCTTTTTACGACTACAGTCTCTTCCCCGACCATAGCATCTGCTATCTCCAGTTTAACCAGTGCATGAATGCGGCGGACTATCCTTTCGCAGATTTCCTCAATGACATGTTTGCCAAAATTGAGGAAAACGGCATCAAGACATTGGTGGTGGATGCACAGTACAATAATGGTGGCAGCAGCCAACTCTGTGATGAACTGCTCCTTCATCTTTATCCTGTCAACGAGATGAAATTCTTCAGCAGTTATCTGCGTTTTTCCGACCTCATGGCTGCATATAATCCAAGAATTGCCGTAGCCAAGAAAAATTGGGAGGATGACGGCCACAAAGACGAGCTTTACCAGATACCAGCCCCAAAGATGCCTGCTGATTATCAGCAGCCTAAACTCTTTGAAGGCCAGGTGGTTTTCGTCATGGGCAAGAGAACCTTCAGCAGTGCGGGTATGCTTTTTACTATGGCTCGCGACAATCATATCGGTACCATTATCGGCACCACATCCACCTTCTCACCCTCCCATTATGGAGAAGTGCTGCCTTACCGCCTTCCTAATACAGGTGTCTTGGGCTCTATCTCCTGCAAGTTCTTTGCCCGTCCGGATACGGCGACTGTGGATGACAAATGCATGGAGCCTGACGTTAAGGTCGATCTCGACAAGAAAGATGCTGCATGGCAATTTATTCTAAACACATTCGGGAAAAAATAATGTAATTCGGGAAGATGAAAAGATTCTATTTCATATGGACTTTGCTCTGTGTTTTTATCATGGGATGTGGGTAATCGGTCAGCAAGGATGGTCTGCTTGAGGACTATGACTATTTTTTCAATCAATTGGAACAGATTCACCCTGATCCCTACAGTGCCTTTGGAGGTAAGGAGAACTTCCAAAAAGAGGTGAAACTGCTGAGGGATAAGCTGGCAGAGAACGATTCTTTGACACTAAACGATATGCAGGCAGAAGTAACCCAACTGCTTTCGGCTCTCCACGATGGTCACACTTTTATGGGATATGATAACTCACCCAAGAAAGTAGAAGACCAATGGGTTCCACTGAAGTTCAAGGTGATTCCCGATGGTATCATTGTCAATGGATTCATTCCGGAACTGAAATCCTTGAAGGGTGCTATGTTGTGCGAGGTGGAAGGTGAGCCTTTGGAATCGGTGCTTGATCGTCTCGACAAAATCGTCATATCAGAGAATCGCTATGGATTGATGGGAAAAGCATGCACGGGTATAGGCAATACAAACGTTTTACGACAGTTGTTTCCTACGTTTGACAAGGAACAGGTGTCAATGAAGTTCCACATGGCCAATGGAAAGGATACGCTCGTAAGTCTGCCATTCCATCCCAACGGCCCGTTTTGGGAAAACATTGTGTGGGCTTCTTCCGACGAACGTTTTCCCAAAGACAACTTCCAATACCGTTTCGTCGATGACAATAAACAAACAATGGTGATGTGCATCAACTCGATTGCGAGCGCCGATGTGCCGGACATTGAGAAGTATGGCATTAAAACAGATGTGATAGTGGCAGATGTCTTTGCGAAGATGCTTCGCGAGATGAAAGCGGCCAAAAGTCCTCGTCTCATCATCGACCTGCGTGGCAATGGTGGTGGCTGGACCATGATAATGTATGCTGCTCTGTATGAACTTTATGGCAAACGTTTTATGGAGACCGATTTAGGTATGCACTTTTCCACCAAGATATCAGAGGCGTGGCTCAAGAAGAATAATACGACCATAGAGCAACTCAACCAAGGTAGAGGAACATCGCTGAAGATGGGCGATTTCATTCAAGAGCCTTCAAGCATCAGCAGTTTTGATTGGTTTATGTGTGCAGACAAGAGTATTCTTGAAGAGCAACACGGCGAACCAATATACACACCAAAAGACATCTTGGTGGTTACCGATGTGCAGACCTTCAGTGCGGCTTTCCATACCGCCTACATGCTGTGGAAGATGGGGGCTAAGGTGGTTGGCGTTCCATCGGCACAGGCACCCAACACGTTTATGGAGATTACATCATTCAATTTGCCGAATACGGGTCTTGAATGTTCTGCTTCCAATTCCCTGCAGCGTTGCTTTCCTAAAGACCACCCAATGGCCAAAACGCTGATGCCCGACATCCAACTGTCATATGGCGACTATAAATATTTCGATTTCAGCAATGATGCGGAATTGTTGTTTATCATTCAAGATTATTAGTTCTTTGTATGCAACTTCGGCCATTCAATCCCAACGATGCAGAAAAGATTTTAAGCTGGTGCAGGGATAAGCATGCGTTCCGTCTTTGGAGTGCTGACAGATATAAGGATTTCCCTGCCCAGCCAGAGGAGATGATGAAACAATATGAAGGGCAAAACATGTATCCTCTCACAGCGGTAGTTGGAAAGGTTATTGTAGGACATATCCTATTGAGATATCCCTCAAATGATAGAACTCACATCCGTTTCGGTTTTGTCATTATCGATGACACGAAACGAGGTAAGGGCTATGGCAAACAGATGTTACACCTTGCCATTGAGTATGCTCAGCAGAACTTAGGAGCCAAACGCATATCCCTTGGTGTTTTTTGCGATAACCTCTCTGCCCTTGAATGCTATAAATCTGTCGGTTTCCGCATCATTGGCGAAGATACGTATTTGATTGACGGAGAGCAGTGGAAAGGATTTGAAATGGAATTGCTTTCCACCATCAAATAAAGTGGCGGACACAAATCAACAGTCTTATTTGCTTTCTTATAACTCAATCACATTCTATCTATTCAATATCAAGGATGAAACCAAAGTGGTAAGGCTTGTTCCCGTCGATAGTGTATTGGGGTAGGGTGGGCTGACCCCAAGTGTCGACTCCGCCCACACCATGAATGTTCAGGTCAATATTCAGATTTACAAAATGGCCGCGCTGAATCTCGTGGGGATGACGGACGTCTTCAAGATTCTCTTCACCATAGTCCCATGCCCGTATGCAGAGAGGCTGTAGACCGTCAATTCTAAGAGTCTTTTCTCCATTTGTGATGCGGAACCACCGTACATCTGTCCGGCAGCCATTGTCCTGAGGATGGATGTATTCGGTCTCAAATTCAGACAGCGGCATCTTGTAGCGCGCAATAAAAGCGCTGCGCTTGCGGTCGGGATAGGTCTCCCACGGGCCCCGCCCAAAATATTCTATGGCGGTGAAATCTGCTGACAGACGCATCCGCATTCCAAGCTTGGGAAGCAGGGGCTTGTCGGTGCCGGAGGGATGGTAGTCCAATTCGACCAGGATACTGTGTTCATTGATGACGGTGTATTTTACCGTAACGTCGGTGGCCTCTTTCCATACGGCTGAACTACGTGCGAAACCTGCAGCATGCTGGTTGTCGTTTTCCGGCTTCCAGAAATAAGGTTCAAGAGGTGCCTGCAGCATCTCGCGGCCATCTACAATCCACGAAACGAGGTTGTTTCCATCAATAGTGACATTCTTGGAACTGACCTTGTCAGCAGACTTGATCGCCTCAGGAAAATGATAGGGAGAGAGCACAAACTGCTCGCTGGCCACGACAAATCCTTTCTCCGCCCAGGGTTTATCCTCCTTCAGCCGTGCTGAGACATTCAGCAGCCGCTCTCCATCGATGACGGTGGTGTCGCAGACAATGTCGTACTCACTGACGTCAGTG
>JAEEGL016806235.1_pt1 | contig 15240 bp, 4 predicted proteins | sample 9134231 | NCBI WGS metagenome assembly JAEEGL01 (sample SAMN16246548, study PRJNA631951) | gut metagenome | biome: gut microbiome; feature: rumen; material: fiber-attached | host: Bos | place: Iran: Karaj | collected 2018-10 | reverse complement strand
TCGGTTTGGGCTATACCATCCGCACGATGGGCGGCCCCTCGGTCTTTGCCGGCTACACCTATAATAACCACGACCTGCAAGTCAGTTACACCTTCGGCACCGGAGCCTCCGATGACATCCACTGGTACAGCCTCGACGCCGAGAACAACCAGCGCCTGAGCACCGTTAACTACAAGATGAGCTCCATAGCCTTCAAGTACGGCTATCAGTGGCGTCTCCTCACTCGCTTCGCTGCCATCCCGCAGGTGGGCTTCATGTGGAACAGCCTCGGAGCCAAGTTGGTGGACGGAACAGAGAAGTTCGGCGACGGAGCATCGTCGTTCTGCATGTCTCTGGGTGCCAAACTCATGGTGGCTCCCATACAGCATTGCTACGTCTTCCTATCGCCCGAGTACTATTTCCCCTTGAGTAAGGATAAGGCCTACGAGAGCATCTCCGAGACCGCCGACCTGAGTGCCAGCGGCTTTGCACTCCACCTCGGTGTGCTCGTCAATTTCTAATCCCCCGAAGTTCTACCCTTCAAAAAGCATACAAAGATGAGAACATATCTTTCTTACATGATATTCGGCGTGGCATTGTTGTTGGCATCCTGCAACAACGATGACTTACAAGGTACTCCGTCCAAGGAGACACTTGAAGTCGATACAAAGCCATATATCGAAGCCAACAGTGAGACCTATTCCATCCCTGTGACTGCTAACTGCCAATGGACCGTGGAAATGCTGAGCGGCTGGGAACGACTCCAGTTGGGCACACGTAACGGAAGCGGCAACCAAAACATCCAGTTGGTAACGCCCAAGAATGACGAGACAACTTCTCGCGAGGCTTATCTACTTCTTACCAGCCAGACGGGGGTTATCAAGCGCAAGATTCATGTGCAGCAGCGAGGCATCGACCCCTACATCACACTGAGCCAGACCCTCTTTGAACCTACGTTCCGCGAGGCAACGTATGAGGTCACCGTGACCAGCAACGCTAAGTGGGTCATCACGGGCGGTGCAGCAGGGTTCAGCTGTGATACTCAGGACGGTAAGGGAAATGCCACCATCCATTTCTCTGTGGAGGAGAACTTGGTCGAAGCAGCCCGGGAAGCCGTGTTCACCATCACGTCCGACGATGCTGCGCAGTCACGGCCCGCTGTGGCTACCGTGACCATCCGCCAGGCAGCACGTACCATCGACATCAGCGTCGCCCCCACCGATCAGCGCGTGGAAGCAGACGGCGCCACTTTCCCCATTGCCGTGAGTTGTACCGACAAGTGGGAAGTGACGGGTGAGAAGGACGGCTTCACCTGTGACGTCCACGGCGGCGAGGGCGACGGGACACTCAACATCACCGTGAGCGGCAATCCCTACGAGACCGAGCGTTCGGCCACCTTCACCTTCCGCACCATAGAGACCACAGCCACCAAGACGGCCACCTTCACCGTCACGCAGGCTGGTAAACAGGTGAAGATCAACGTCCCCACTGCCCGCATCACAGCTGAGGCCATCGGTAGTGACTATCAGGTGGCTGTTAACTGCAATGCCGCTTGGGTGGTCCGGACAGAAGCCACGTGGATTAAGCTGCAGACAGTAGAAGGCGAGAACGACGGCGTTGTCACTTTCACCTGCAGTCCCAACACAAAGACCGAAGCACGTATCGCAGAAATCCTCATCATGGCTGGTAGCCAGAACCAATACGTACAGAAAGTTACCGTGGAACAACGTCCCGGTGCAGCGCCCACCGTGCTGCAGACCGTTGTCAACAACGTGACCAAGTACGAGGCAACCGTCAGCTTCAGTTATCAGAGCAACACCTCCACCGTCAGCGAGTACGGTGTCTGCTACGCTACCCATGAGAACCCGACCACCAGTGACAGCAAGGTCTCCAAGAGTGGCAGCGACACGGGTAACGACGTGTCCTTCACGCTCACGAACCTGGAGTCCGGAACGACCTATTATGTACGTCCTTACGCCCGCAACGCCACTGGTATCACCTACGGTGAACAGAAGTCCTTCACTACCAAGGGCAGCGTACCCGGCGAAGACGATAACGTAGATCCGAAATACTAACCTTAAAACTCAGAAGACATGAAAGGTTTAAGATATATCTCCGCGCTTATGGCAGCCCTCTTTTTGGGCTCGCTTCCCGTGCAGGCACAGAAGGATGTCACGTTCGATTTCTCCTCCTACTCCATAGAACCAGGTCAGGCTTCTATAGATCTGAACAATGGATGGAGCAACGGCAATGACCGCTTGGTTCTCACCCTTTCCTCAGCAGGCAATACCTGGGACACCGCCGGCCACATCTACCTCTCTCCCACCTCCGATGCTACCTATCTGGAGGTCGAGGGCGGTTCCTCGCTCACCTTGTCCATATCTCAGTCCACGGCTGGCTATGAGAACTATGCGTTCTCCCATCTTGTTATCAATTTAGCAAATGGTTCCTCCATGAATCTCATACCCAATCAAGGCGAGCTCGTCACAGATTCAGAAATCATCTATGATTGGAATATCGAGTCGGAACCCTACGTGCAGAACTTGGTATTCACTGCCACGGAGGCAACACAAATCAGCAGCATCCTGGTGCAGCTCTTATACACAGCACCTTTGGACTTGTCTTCGATACCCGTCGAGGACGGTTTTTACTTTGGTGCGCCAGATGTTCACCCTTTGTACTATTTCTCTCAGGGCTATTCTATCTGTGATTCCGTTTTCACCAATTCACTGGGCGTGACACTTTCTTTCTCTGGTGAGAACAGTCCCGTCCTCTCCGTCAAGAATCCTGGTTCCGATGATGACTACCCTGCCCTCGCAGGCATCAATGGAGAATATAGCATGATTTTCACGCCGCCCACTGGCAAGGCCATCACGCAGATTAGCTTTGATGGTGATTTTTCAGAGGGTGCCACAGTGTCTTCTGGCACACTCACAGGAGGATTATATGGAGATACAGACAGTGATGATGCTTGCACATGGAATGGCAACACTACTGCTCCCTTGACCATTCATGTAACAAATCTTACCCATAGTTATATCGAAATGGTTCAGGTCACGCTCGGAGATGCCTCCACGCCTCCCACCTCCGACGAGATGACAGCCTATATCAACGCAGCTCTCAATACCACGGTCAGCACCACCGAAGCCTCACTGGACTTCAATGGACAGGGGAATGCAGAGTTGGCCCAAGTACTGATGAACTATTATCCCGAAGGCTATCCGTTGGATGAAGTGCCACTGAACTTCGGCTCTGTGAATATGACGTTCTCTGGCGGCTCTGCCATGCTACGTGTGGCACCCACAGGAGGTTTGGAAATTGGAGCCACAGGTCCTTATCTGTTGCGTCTATCCTCTACCTCCACAATGACAGATATAACCTTTGTTCCGGATGGGATGTCTGAATATAGCATGCAGTCGGCTGGCTGCGTCCCCTCGATATTCGCTGGCACAGGTAATGAAGGTTCCTTCACCGATAACCAGTGGAATGGTTCGGCCACCGACCTGCAGATTACCATGACGGAAAACAGTCCGGCATTTACGTCGGTCCATGTATCCTATGGTGCCACGCTGATTCCGGCCATGACGCCAGAATTTGAATACGATGAGGTTTCTCATACGCTGACGATCACCACGACCACCGATGGAGCTACCATCTATTATACTTTGGATGGTTCGGAACCCACCACCAGCAGTTATATCTATACCGATCCGATCGTGCTGACAGGCAATACTTACGTGCAGGCCATTGCTGGCGGCGACGGCTATGAGAGTTCGGGAATCAAGGAGTTCCAGAACAACGACTTCAAGGTCAGTCCCGTGCAGTTCTTCTACAGCAACGATTCACACATGTTGATGCTCTGGAGCGACACCGAGGATGCTAAGATCTATTTTACACGAAATGGTTCTTTTGTCACGGACACACTCACGGCAGAGATTTACAACGATCAGATCATTATTGAGAGTGCAAGTCAGTTCCCCTATGACATTGAGGCTTTTGCACGTCGCAACGGCTATAACGACTCTGATGTAACCTTCTTCGAACGCGAAGGACACATCACCGCAGCGCCGCAGTTCGAGCGTAACGGCAATGAAGTCACGATTACCTGTGAGACGCCTGGTGCTACGATTTATTATAGTCAGGATTCCAGTGCGGAACCCACCACCATTTATGAAACTCCCGTGACGTTCTGGGAGAATGCACCGAGCGGTTACATGCAGGCACAGGCCGCTGCACCGGAAATGGTGCCCTCCGACGTGGTGACTTACGCTGTCGATTGGTTCAAGTGCGGAAATGTCATCTTCACTTTCGAAAACAATCAGTTGACGATGGAGTGCGAGGATATGACCGATGGTGTGCAGATCTATTACACCACCGATGGCACACAGCCTACAACCGAAAGCACTCTCTACACCGGACCTATCAGTCTTACAACAGGCGATGTAGTTAACGCCTTTGCCACTCGACCGGGCTGGAACGACTCCGACGTGACAACCTTCAATCTGGATGAATACCAGACACCGATACCGGGCATCGTGCGTGAAGATCAGATCGTCACGATCTTTAATGAGAGTGGAATGCCGATATCCGTCGCCTATTTCCTCTCACCCCAAGAACTCGATCTGCACAACTACAATGAAATCCAGAACAGCTATCAGATGGCCTTGGCTACTCACGAACAACAAGTGATTGCCGGTAACAACAACTTGCCAGAGGTGATAGGTGGAGTCATGCAGGTTGATGAAGGCGAGGCGCAAATCTTTGTATCTCATAATGGCTATTTATATGTTGCCGCATTAGCCGACGACCTTGCCTCTTCCGAGGTTTATTTTGAGCAAGTGACGGGCATTCAAGCCGAGCCACCTACATTCACCTTCACGAATCTGCACTTGGAAATGTCCACGGAGTCGCTGGGTGCTGACATCTATTACACCACCGACGGCACCACGCCCACGTTGGAATCGCCGCAATATACAGAACCCATCGCTTTCGAAAGTGATGCCCAGGTGCAGGCCATTGCCGCCAACGAACTGTATTATGATAACTCCACGGTGAGCACCTATAACTTCGTGATGGCCGAGCACACCACCGCTACGCCGCAGTTCTCACGTGAGTCCAACGATCTCTACATCCATTCTGAGACACCGGGAGCCCGAATCTACTATATCATAGATAATGGTGGGTCTGTCACTGGTCCCAATGAGGCTATGCCCGATAGCACCAGCACGTTATATGCAGGTCCTATCCACCTCGAAGGCAACGTCACCGTGAAGGCCATCGCCTACGCTGCCGGTTATTACCCCTCTGCGGTGAATACCTATCAGGCCAGCGAGTTCCAGTGTGAGGCTCCGGAATTCGTCTTTGAGAACTTGTCGTTAATGATCAACTGCGCAACTGACGGCGCCACCATCTACTACACCACTGACGGCACAATACCAACCACAGCCAGCAACACCTACAACGAGCCCATCGCCTTGACCACAGACTGCACCGTCCGTGCCATTGCCGTGCGTCAGGGATGGACTGCTTCCGAGGTCTCGCAATTTGTATTCGTAGCCGCCGATTACACGGTCGCCACTCCTGTGGTGTCTCGCAGCGGCAGCTACATCACCCTCTCCACCACCACCGAGGGTGCACAAATCTTCTACAACACCTCAGGTGAGCAGGCAACGGAGAATGACATTCTCTATACCGAGCCCTTTATTCCCTCGGCCAACGGTATCTTACACATTGTGGCCATCGCACCTGGGTTGTTACCCGGCTATGCAGATTATGAGGTCAACTGGCTCACCACGTCCAATGTGCAGTTTACCTACGCCTATCCGTACCTGACGATGACCACGGCCAGCCCCGACGCAACCATCTACTATACCCTCGATGGTTCGGAACCGGACACGCTCAACAACGCCAATACCTATACATATAATATATATGAGCCCATCGAGATTCTCGAGAATACCATCGTTCGTGCGATGGCCGTTCGTCCGGGCTACAATCCTTCTGCTGTCACACAATATCAGGTGGACATCGACGCCAACACCGCCGCTGCACCCGATATAGTTCGCGAAGGCAACAGCGTCATCATCACAACCGCCACACAGGGTGCTACCATCTATTACACCACAGATGGCAGCGAGCCAACCCTCAACTCACCGACCTACAACGAACCGATTGTTCCTGTGCAGAATGGCATCCTGCGTGCCATCGCTGTGGCCAACGGCTTTGCCAACTCCGCTATCTCCGAATTTGCAGTGGATTGGTTCAACTGTGAGAACGTGACCTTCGCCTTTGATTCCCGCACCGTAGTGCTCACCTCAGCCACTGACGGCGCCGAAATCCGCTATACCCTCGACGGCAGCGAGCCTGACGCCAACTCCACATTATATGAAGGTCCGCTGGCACTGACGGTCAACACCACGGTGAACGCGATTGCCTACCGTCAGGGTTACAATCCCTCCGAGATCACTACGTATGCCTTCGTGGTCGCCGACCACACGTGTGCTACACCGCAGTTCAACCGTGAAGGTAATACACTCACCATCTCCTCGACTACTGAAGGTGCGACCATCTACTACACGACAGATGGTTCTACGCCAGACCTGAATTCCTTCTGGGGTGAAGGCGACGTCACCATTCCGCTTGATGGCAACATGACCATTAAGGCCATCGCCGTCCGCGAAGATCTGTTCAACTCCGCCGTGGGTACCTACACCTCCAATGACTTCCAGGTTGCTGGCGTGACATTCACGTATGAGGGTCTGCGTCTCCACATGAGCACGACCACAGAGGGAGCCACCATCTACTACACCACCAACGGTTCGGTACCTACTGTGGACTCTGAGATCTATGAACAACCCATTGAACTGACAGCAGACTGCGTGGTTCGCGCCATTGCCGTTCGCGAAGGTTGGACCGCTTCGGCTGCTACCACCTATAACTTCTCTCTTGCCGCTGTCACGGTGGCTACGCCGCAGTTCAGCCGTCAGGGAAATGAAGTCATCATCACTTCTACTACAGCAGATGCTACCATCTACTATACCTTGGACGGCAGCGATCCCCTCACGGGCAACTACTTTGAGTACACCAATCCCATTCATCTGGATGGTAACGCCACCATTCGCGCCATTGCCACTCGGGATGACTTGTATCCTTCGGCCATCAGCACCTACAATGCTTCTGAGTTCCAGGTAGCTGCCGTTACTTTCAGCTACAGTAACCTGTATCTCACCTTGCAGACGGCCACTGAGGGTGCTACCATCTATTACACCACCGACGGCAGCGAACCCACAGCCAACAGCACAGTTTACCAGAATCCCATCCAACTGACCGCAGACTGTGTGGTACGCGCCATCGCCATCAGGCAGAATTGGGTGGATTCCGACATGTCGGAGTATGTATTCACCTTGGCTGCTGTCACCGTGGCCACACCGCAGTTCAGCCGCAACGGCAACCTGCTCTATATCACCACGACCACTCAAGGTGCTACCATCTATTATAGTACCGATGGCTCCGATCCCAACACCGAATACACAGGGGCCATTCAACTCGATGGCAATGGATACGTGCTCGCTCGCGCCGTAGCAGACGGTTATTATCCCTCTCAGATTAGTGAGTTCCAGGTCAACTGGTTCCAGGTGGCCGACGTGGAATTCACCTTCTCGAACCTGCAGCTCATCATGAGCACCTCCACCCCAGGTGCCACGATCCACTACACCACCGACGGCACCGTGCCCTCCTCTCTCTCGCCCGTCTATGATGCTCCTCTCACCCTCACCGAGGACTGCGTGGTGCAGGCCTTTGCCGTGCGCGAGGGCTGGCAGAACAGCCAGTTGACCGCCTATGAGTTCAACCTCGACAACGTCACTGCCGACAGTCCGCTCATCAGCCGTGAAGGTGCGCTCGTCACTATCACGAATGTCACACAGGGCACTACCATCTATTACACCACCGACGGCAGCACACCCACCACCGCCTCCAACCAGTACACGGGACCCATCCAGGTCACGCAGAACTGCGTGATCCGTGCTATGGCCACGGGTCAGAACTTCAACCCCTCACCCGTCGTCAGCTACACGGTTGACTGGTTCCAGGCTGAGCGTGTGGAATTTGCCTACAACGAGTTGTACTTACAGATGTACACGTCCACAGCTGAAGCTACCATCTATTATACCACCGATGGCAGCTATCCCAGCGAGGAATCCTACGTCTTCACAGATCCCATTATGCTGACCGAGGACTGTGACGTCCGCGCCATTGCCGTGCGTCAGGGATGGACCACCAGCGACGTAACACTCTACCACTTCAGACGCGCCGCCGTGACGGCTCCCACGCCGCAGTTCTACCGCAATGGTAACCTGCTCTCCATCACCACCGGCAATCAGAATGTGCAGGTGTTCTACACCCTCGATGGTTCAGAGCCTGACTACACATCCAACGAATACACAGGTCCGCTGACACTCACAGAGAATGTCACCGTCCGTGCTATTGCCCTAAACGAACACTTCTACTTCCCCTCTGCCGTCAACACTTACGTGGTTGACTGGTTCCAGGTATCCAGCGTAGAGTTCGCGCTCAACGAGATGCGTCTCACCCTATCGACACCCACACCGGATGCTGCTATCTACTACACGCTCGACGGCACCGTGCCAGATGCCAACTCCGTGCCCTATGTGGCTCCGTTGACACTGACCACCGACGTCGATGTGCGTGCTGTTGCCGTGCGTCAGGGATGGATCAATGCCCCCGTGAGCCTCTACCACTTCAACCTCAGCAGCCACACTGCACCCACACCGCAGTTCCGTCGCAACGGCAACCAGCTGTCTATCTCCACGGGTGTGACAGACGTGGAAATCCGCTACACGCTGGACGGTTCTGTTCCCGGTGCTAACTCCGAGGTCTATTCTGCTCCCATCCAGCTGACACAAAACGGTGTGGTTCGTGCCATCGCCATCGGTCACAACTACGCCAACTCAGCCGTCGCCCTCTATCAGGTTGACTGGTTCCGTGCTGCCAGCGTGGAGTTCATGCTCTTCGGACAGGAATTAGAGCTCAACACTTCCACCGACGAGGCAGAGATCCACTACACCCTCGACGGCAGTCAGCCCACAGTGAACAGCCCCATCTACACAGCTCCGCTGATGCTGACGGCTGACACCGATGTGCGTGCAATCGTTATCAAAGAGGGGTGGACGAACTCCGAGGTATCACTCTTCCAGTTCCGTCGCGCCACCGTCACCGCGGCTACTCCTAACTTCAGCCGCAGCGGCAATGAGCTCATTCTCACCTCTGCTACGCCCGACGCTACTATCTACTATACCCTCGACGGCACCACACCCACTACCGCATCTGCCATCTATGAAGGTTCCATCCATGTGAACCAGAACTGCCTTGTCAGTGCCATCGCCATCAGCGAGGGTAACCTCCAGAGTGGTGTCAGCACCTATATGGTCAACTGGTTCACGGTCGAGGATGTCACCTTCACTTACGCCGGAGGCCGGCTGGCTATGCAGACAGCCACCGAGGGCGCACGCATCTATTACACCCTCGACGGTAGCCAGCCTACCGAGCAGAGCACACGCTATACTTCTCCCATTGCCATCGAAGAGAGTTGTGTGGTACATGCCATCGCTATCCGAGAAGAGATGCAGCCCTCCAATATCTCCAGCTACTACTTCTCATTGGAGAACCCGGGTGCTGTAACGCCTATCTTTGAGTTTGCCGACGGGCTGCTGCACATCTTCTGCCCCACGCGGGATTCCAGAATCTACTACACAATGGACGGCTCCATGCCAACCGAGTCCAGCCAGCTCTATCAGACGCCCATCCAGCTCACACGCAACTGCACCGTTCGTGCCATCGCCACAGCACCAGGTTATCGCACATCGGGTGTGGCAGAGTTCACAACAGACATCTTCCGTGTGGATGAAATCCATGCAGAGCTCTTCGAGGGCTTCCTCTATCTGATCAGCGAGACGCCCAACGCCATTATCCACTATACCCTCGACGGCTCAACGCCCACTGCCGCCAGCCCCGTCTTTGACACACCGATACCACTGACGGAACGCACCATCGTCAAGGCCTACGGCGAGCGTGACGGTTACACCAGCTCCAACTTGCTCGTAACAGAGGTTGACCCGAACGAGACCTACTGCGGAATACCTCAGATCGATCTGGCCGACCGCATGTTGACCATCAGCACCATCACAGACGGTGCAAAGATCTACTACACGCTGGATGAGAGCAATCCCGCCGAGGAAGGCATACTCTATGAAGGTGCCATCACGCTGGAACACAACTGTGTTGTCCATGCAGTGGCCATGAAGGAAGGTTACAATAACAGCGAGGTGGCTCGGAGGGTCATCGACAACTTCTACACCGACCTGCCCAAGTTCACCTCTGCCACAGCTGGATTGGAGATCAGCTGCTCCACACCGGGTGCTACCCTGTACTACACGACAGACGGCAGCGATCCTCGAGAGTCAACAACAAGGACTGCGTACACCGCTCCCATCACAGACCTCACCAACACCAGCGTTGTTAAAGCAATGGCTGAACGCGACTTCTTTAACCCATCGGCCGTGGTGGACTTCGACATCGCTGTGAGTGCACAGGACACGGTACGCATCGACTGTGACGGTCAGGCCTTCACGCTCACCGCTACTGACGGGGCTGCCATCTACTACACGACCGACGGTACCAACCCGACAACAGCCTCAGCACGCTATCTGACTGTCACGCCGCTCGATGGCCTCTGCACCATCCGTGCCATCGCCGTCAAGGAGGGTTGCAACAACTCCAACGAAAGCATCTATGAAGTGCCGGCCTTCTTCGACGGCAAGACTGTCACCCTGCGCTATGCCGGTGTGCTGTCACAGGCTCTGGGCAACAACAAGGGCAAGATCACCGAGCTGGCTGTGGTGGGACACATCAACGATGCCGACCTGACCGCCATCCGCCAGGAAACCAAGGCCCTCGAGACCCTTGACCTGAAGCTGGCCTCTACTGCCGACCACGTCCTGCCGGCAGGAGCCTTCAACAACGCTTCCTTCGTCACAGTGAGCCTACCGTCCGACGTGCAGAGCACAGGCCGCGGACTCTTCGCTGGCTGTCACAATTTGGCCGCTGTCATCTGGAACGCCCAGACACGCATCTCCAATGAAGCCTTCGAGGAGATTCAGAACCCCAACCTCCTGCTCTATGTCGGCGCTGCCGGTTATGCCCCTGCCAACATTTCCAACATCATCGTTGGCCGTCAGGCACAGCGCATCACCCTCACAGATGGTGAGACCGACGGCAACTTCCACAGCCCGCGTCAGTTCTACGCCAAGCAAATTACATACACGCACAACTACACGATGCAGACAGGTATCAATAACGTACGTGGATGGGAGACGCTCGCCGTACCGTTCAATGTCACTCGCATCAGTCACGCACAACGCGGTGAGATCGTTCCCTTCGGCAAAGAACTGTCAGAGGATCAGCAGCTGCCGCGCTTCTGGCTGCGTGAGCTGCAGGCCGACGGCTTCGTGCCAACCACGACCATCCAGGCTCATGTGCCCTACGTCATCTCGATGCCTAACCATCCCGAGTACGCCGACCGCTACATCCTCGCCGGCAGCGTGACCTTCGAGGGACAGAACGTCATCGTGGACATCACCGAACCTGTGACGGAGACCGACGGCAATGGCCGCAAACTCACCTCCAACTTCCGCCATCAGAACAAGTCCGATGACCTCCTCGTCCTCAACCGCGAAGCCACTACCGACGGCGACCTCGAAGGTAGCATCTTCCTGGCATCGAACCGCGACGTGCTGCCCTTCGAAGCCTTTGTGCAGGCAACAGGCACCTCTTCTGTCAAGCTCTTCGAGGAGATCGAGACGGGTATCGAGAATGTTCCGGCCTATATGCTGCGCTCCAACAGCCGTGCTGCCGATGGCATATTTGACCTCAGCGGACGCCGCATTGAGAAGGCTGCTCAGAAGGGTATCTATATTGTCAACGGCAAGAAGGTGCTGAAATAATGTATAATGTATAATTGATAATGTATAATTCAATGAAAACGATTGGTCGCTTATCATTTATTATTGTTTATTTATTTATCATTTCTGCGCCTGCCTTTGCTCAGGACATCGAAGCCATCAAGGCCGATGCCAGCTACCTCTGGGGCGAAGGCTACGGACAGACAGATGCCGCCGCCAAGCAGGCTGCATTGTCCGACCTCACCACCAAGATCTCTGTCAGCGTCTCCTCCGAGTTCTCTATTGACGAGTCCGAAGTCAACACCAACGAGGGGTCAGACAGCAAGAGCATCATCGAGAACGTCGTCAAGACCTACTCCTCCGGGACGCTCACCAATACAGAGACCGTTGTCATCAAGCGAGAGCCCGATGCACACGTCTTCGCCTATATCAAGAAGAGCGAGATAGACAAGATCTTCAAAGGACGCCAGGACCGCATCTTCTCCTATATGCGCAGTGCCGAGAATGCCGAGAAGGACGGGCGCATCGACGATGCCCTGCGCAACTTCTACTGGGGTTTCACACTCCTCAAGAGCCTACAGCACCCCAACGAGTGCCTCTACAAGAGCAAGATCGAGGGCACCGAGGAGATGCTCGTCAACTGGATTCCCGAGAAGATGAACGCCATCCTGGGCAACCTCAAGGCCGACATTGCCGGCGTGGACGGAGACATCATCCAGCTCATCGTCAACTATAAGGGTGAGCCCGTTACTAGTGTGGACTTCCGCTTCATGGACGGACAGAACTTCTCCAACATCTGCTCTGCTAAGGGTGGTATGGCCGAGATTGAACTGCGTCCCGGTGCATCGCCTGACCGTCTGCAAATTAAGTATGAGTTTGAGTACATGGGCCAGAGTCGGCAGGATAAGGAACTGGAGCAGGTGATGAAGATCTTCCACGGAACCCCGTTTGCTAAGGCTACCACCACCGTCAACCTCGGCAAGAAGAAGGAGATGAAGGTTGCACAGCAGCAGTTCCAGACGGCAGCTGCTGCCGTCGGCACCGCCACACACGCCGTGAAGGTCACACAACCCGAGGAGTTTAATACCGCTGTGCTGGCCATTATAGAGGCCATCAAGAAAAAGCAGTATGCCACCGTCAAGCAGTATTTCACCGATGAAGGCTTTGGCATGTTCGACGCACTCGTACACTACGGCGACGCACGCATCCTCGGCACACCGGCCCTCAACTTCTATGAGCTGCAGGGGCGCACCATCTGCCGCAGCATTCCCATGAGCTTCACCTTCAAGAACAACAAACGCAAGTTCACAGAGGACGTGACACTCACCTTCAACAGCGAGAAGAAGATCGAGAGCGTGGCCTTCGGTCTCTCCAAGAACGCGCGTGATGCCGTCTTCGAAAAACAGGCACCCTGGAGCGACGACGTGCGCATGTCCATCGTTACCTTCCTGGAGAACTACAAGACCGCCTTTGCCCTCAAGCGCCTCGACTACATCCGCAGCATCTTCGACGACAACGCCATCATCATCGTGGGGCACGTCACCAAGGCTGCCCCCAAGAGCGGCGAGAACGCACGCTACTCCAACAGCGACATCGTCAAGTACAACCGCTTGGACAAGAACACCTACCTCGACAATTTGGAGAAATGCTTCAAGAGCAACGAGTTCATCAACATCCGCTTCTCCGATAACGAGATCTCACGCATGGGCGTGGGCGGCGATACCTACGGCATACAGATTCATCAGGACTACTACTCCAGCAGCTATGGCGATACGGGCTACCTCTTCGTCCTCGTAGATCTGAACGATGTCTTCCAGCCATGCATCAAGGTGCGTACCTGGCAACCCGAGCGCGACCCCAACCTCAACGCCAACGGCGGATGGGACAACCCACACTATGGGCTCTACTGGGGCGGTAACTTTTAAGTTGAAAGTTGAAAGTTGAAAGTTGAAAGTTGAAAATTGAAAGTTGAAAATTGAAAGTTGAGTCCCTGCACCCAAAAACAAACTCACAATCAGAAGAACGAAAGAAAAAAACGGAAAGAACGGACAAATTCAGTGCCGAAAAAGCCTTAAACCATTTGTCACCTCATCCGTCAAAGAATTACACAAGCCGCCACCAGCGGCAACCAAATAGAGAATAACAAAGCAATTAACAATCTAATCAATTCAAAAAATTAAACAACAATGAAAAAGACATTAGTCATCATGTTGGCCGCTCTCGGCCTCATCTTCGCCGCTCCCGCAGCAGCACAAGACAAGGACATCGCTAAGATCTACAAGAAGGAAATCAAACAGCGCAAATCGGCCATGAAGAAGAACAAGCAGCAGCTGTTCGGCACCAGCCGAGGCATCGATGTGGCCCTGCTCAACCACTATCTGGCTGTTGATGCCGGTTCACAGGAGATTCCCGGCTATGCTCACGCCAAGAGCAAGAACCTGCTCACCATCGCCGCACAGAACAGCGTTGCAGCAAGATATGCAGCACAGGCTTCCGCACAGATCAAGGGTATGCTCAAGCAGGAACTGGAAGGCGATGCAGAGAACGTGGACAACGAGGTGGACAAGATCAGCGCCACCTACCTCACAAAGGTAGAAGCCGAGATGAAGGGCATCCTCAAACCTTCCTACAGCCTCATCAGCACGGCTCCCGACGGTGCCTATGATCTCGAAGCATGGTACCTTGTCAACCCGGAGAATGCCACCAATGCACGCCGCAACGCACTCAAGGAGGCACTGAAAGAGCACAACCGCACAATGCCCGAGGAGAAGACGGCCGTCATCGTACAGCAGACTGTCGTCATCGAGCAGCAATAAGGTGGGGACTATCATCATCTAACCCATTTAACAATCCCCTGGCTCTGCCTAAGGCAAGTCAGGGGATTGTTGTATCGTAACTGCTCAGTCATGCCATGTAGGGTCGGCCTTTGGCCTCCGCTCGGCTCAAAGAGACGCTCCACACTTGGAGAATGTTATAAAAAATTGATTTGAAAATTATAATAACTGAGTCCACATGAAAAAGTCCTGAAAGGACTGTAAGCCCCTAGCCCAGGGCCGCTCGGCGCTTTGCGACGCTTCATACTTGAAGAACGCCCTGGTTGATCATCAACAGGTTATATTTCGCCCTGTAAGGGCAAAAGCGACACGAACATAATGCTTTTGCCCTTTCAGGGCGCGTATTCTGAATGCATACGAACCCAGGGCGTTGCCCTGGGCTGAGTGCTTGCTGCCCCGTTGGGGCGCTTTCCGTTGCAACTTGCGAAAGTTGAGTCAACTTTCAATTT
>JAEEGL010497174.1_pt1 | contig 15240 bp, 9 predicted proteins | sample 9134231 | NCBI WGS metagenome assembly JAEEGL01 (sample SAMN16246548, study PRJNA631951) | gut metagenome | biome: gut microbiome; feature: rumen; material: fiber-attached | host: Bos | place: Iran: Karaj | collected 2018-10 | reverse complement strand
GACCCTCGCCTTGTAAGGGCGATGCTCTCCCGCTGAGCTATATGCCCCCGGCACCAACACCCTAAAGCGTTCGGCGAGGGCGCTTTTTAAGGGAATGAATGGCACGCGTCAAGGTTTTTTTCAAAAAAAACGATCCTTACGCAATTGCCAATTGCCATTTGCCGGTTTTACTCTCTATACGTAGTCTCCGCAGGTGCTCCCCCACCTCATTTTGAATGACTTTTTTCTGCCGTAAAGCGCAGACCGAATATATCACTTCACCGAAACCATGCCTTTGCTACCCCCTTCCGAATTATTCCATAACGGAATAGATCACATTCGCCGTTTCCAGCGTCACCTCCGATCAAGTCTCAACGTCATTCCCTACATGCCGCAGGCTGTTGTGCTCTATCACGACGGCTATACCGGCATCGACAAATACATTTCCGACAGGGGACGCGCCCAGAAAATACTCAATTACCTCCGCTACGAAGGCTGTATCGACGAAGCTCAGATCGTCACGCCCAAAACCGCAACCATCACCCAGCTCAGTCTCGTACACGACTTCTCCTATCTCTCGCAGCTCAATGAACCCGCCATTGCAGAGCGCATCTTCGGCCAGGGCCTGACCGAGGAAGCCATCCGAATCTGTGTCGAGCAGCAGCGTCTGATGACCGGCGGCACAATCCGCGCCGCACGAATGTCTCTGTCGAGCCTGTATCCCAAAAGGATTATCAATCTGGGCGGCGGATTTCACCATGCCTATCCCGAAGGCGGATATGCCTTCTGTGTTTTCAATGATGTCGCAATCGCCATCCACCATCTTCGCAAACACAACTACACCGGCAAGATCCTGATCATCGACTTCGATCTGCACCAGGGCGATGGAACCAAAAAGATCTTCGCGCACGATCCCAGTGTCGTCACGTTCTCCATTCATGCCGAAAACTGGTTCACGGACAAATGCCAGGGATGTTTCGATGTTGCTCTGGGCCCCGGCATCGGCGACGCCGCCTATCTCGAAGCCATCCGTTCCTCCCTGCCCAATATCATCCACCGGGAACAACCCGATCTCGTCTTTTATCTGGCCGGCGTCGACATGGCCGAAGACGATGAACTCGGGGACTGGCGTGTTTCGCATGATGCCATCTTCGAACGCGACAAATTCGTCGATGAATGCGTCGGAAAACGCCGCATGATCATCGTGCTCGCAGGCGGTTACGGACACAATGCATGGCGCCATTCGGCGCGCTTTTGCGGCTATTTGCTCTCGCACCTCGAAAAGCCCATTGCCTCCGACAACGATCGGCTGCTCAACGCCCTCAAACGCATTTCGCGTTCCATGCCGCTGCACGATTTGACGACAGAAATGGAAGATGACGATATCCTCGGCGATTTCTTTGGTCCCGTCAAACGCACGCGCCTGTTCGATTTCTATTCCAAGTACGGCGTCGAATGCGCCCTCGAAAAAAGCGGCATACTCGATCACCTCAAAAAGCTCGGATTTCTCTCCCCACACATCGAATTTGAACTCGATCACCCCAACGGTCAGGCAATCCGCCTGTTTGCAGACGAACGCAGCACGATTCTCCTCATCGAATGCATCATCGACGAAAAGAAATTTCACGGAAACATGCGCATGCTGTGGATCGAGTGGCTTTTGTCCCAGAATCCGACGGCAGAACTCGATCCGAACCGCCCCCTGCTCCCCGGGCAGACGTATCCCGGACTGGGTTGTCTGACCAAGATTGTCGGCCTCCTGTTCATGATCTGCGACCGCCTCAAATTCGATGCCATCGGCTTTAATCCGGCGCATTATCACGTCTGTTATCTGGCCAAGGGCCAGGGATGTTTCGAAAAACCCGAAGATGAAGCCAGATTCCGCGTCGCCCAGGCTCTGACCGCAGGTCTGAACATCCAGCAGGCCAGTCAAATACTCAACCAGGGACTCGTCGCATCCGAAAATACCTTCAAATGGTCGCCGGCGAGGATGATCATTCCAATCTCCCCGCAGGCGCTTGCACTTTTCCAGTCAAAAGAATATCAATCCGAAGTCGAAAAACTCGCTGCTGCAGAACTCAGCCGCTACGGCATTTACGGGCAGTCCCGAGGCTATCGCAGAAAACAATTCAAACCCGACAAAGAGGCTCATCCCTCCGTCCCCAGCTAAAGAAACTCATGTGCGGCATCATTGGTTATACTGGCAATCGCGACTGTGTACAGATCATCCAATCCGGTTTAGGCCGGCTTGCCTACCGTGGCTATGATTCGGCGGGCATTGCCGTATGCAGCAACGGCGATATCGATCTCCGCCGTTCCCATGGAAAGCTCGAAAATCTCATTGCACGCCTCACCCGGGAACCCCTTCGGGGACACACCGGCATCGGTCATACGCGCTGGGCTACCCATGGCCGTCCGAGCGAATCGAATGCCCATCCGCACCGGTACGGCAAGTTCGCCATCGTACATAACGGCATCATCGAAAATTTCCTCGAACTGCGCCAGGAACTGATCGGCCGGGGGCATGAATTCTCGTCCGAAACAGATACAGAAATCGTCGCACACCTGATTTCCGAATACTACACACCGGATACCGGATTTGCCGGCGCCGTCCGGGCTGCATTGCGCCGCGTGCGCGGTTCGTATGCCATCGTCGCCATCTGCGCCGACTTTCCCGACGAAATCGTCGCAGCAAGACTCCAAAGCCCGCTGCTCATCGCCCTCGGCGACGGCGAAAACTTTGCGGCCAGCGATATTGCAGCAGTTCTTGCGCATTCGCGCCGGATTATCTTCCTCGAAGACGGCGACATTGCGCATATCAAAGCCGATACTGTCGAAATCCAGGACATCACCGGACAACCCGTCCAGCGACCTGTCAAAACCGTGCAGTGGGACATTTCGGCCGCCGAAAAACAGGGCTATCCCCACTACATGCTCAAGGAAATCTTCGAACAGCCCCAAAAAATCACCGACACCTTCCGCGGACGCATCCTCGAGGACGAAGGCCAGATCAATCTGGACGAAAAAACGGCCAATCTGGAATTCGAAAAATGCTCCAGAATTCAAATCGTCGCCTGCGGAACGAGTTACCATGCCGGACTTCTGGGCAAATATATCATCGAAAAGCTGGCCAGAATTCCGGTCGATGTCGATGTTGCCAGCGAGTACCGGTACCGCAATCCCATTATCACACCGCAGGACGGATTCATTGCCATCAGCCAGAGCGGCGAAACGGCAGACACGTATGCCTGCCTCAAAATCGCACGCGAACGCGGTTCCAAAATTCTCTCCATCTGCAACGTCATGGATTCGACGATTCCGCGCGCATCGGACGCCACATTTTACACGCGGGCAGACCCCGAAATCGGCGTTGCTTCGACAAAAGCCTTTACCACACAGCTCGCATCCCTGATGCTGCTCGCCATTCATTTTGCACGCCGGCGCCAGACCATCACTGCCGGCGATGCCCGGCAGCTGCTCAATGCACTTCGAAGCGTTCCCCACCACATGGAAACCATCCTCGAGACCTCGGATTCCGTGCGCAGCGTCGCCCAAAAACTCCTTCGTGCCAGCTCATTTCTGTACCTCGGCCGAAACGTACATTATCCCATTGCGCTCGAAGGCGCGCTCAAACTCAAGGAAATCAGCTATATTCATGCCGAAGCCTATCCTTCTGGCGAGATGAAGCACGGCCCGATCGCGCTCATCGACGAAAAGCTGCCCGTCGTCGTCATTGCCCCCAAAAACGCGACGTACGAAAAGACGCTTTCGAATCTTCAGGAAGTCAAGGCCAGAGGCGGCAGAATCATCAGCATCGTCTCGGAAGGCGACGATATGCTGCCGCGCGTCAGCGAACATGCCTTCGTCATTCCCGACTGCGAAGAAATCGTGCAGCCATTTTTGAGCGTGCTCTATCTGCAGCTGCTGGCCTATCACATTGCGGATCTGCTTGGGAACGACGTCGATCAGCCGCGTAATCTGGCCAAATCCGTGACCGTCGAATAGCTTTTGTGTGTGACGGGGCTATGGCTGCGCCATACGCCCCGCATTCGGCCTGGCTATGGCTGCGCCATACGCCAGGCCCCATTTTGTGGCCGGCCCGTATGCCGCAGGCATAGGGCCGGCGCGCAGGCCGTAGTTCCCGGCGCAGAATGCGAACCGGGAACAAGGCAGCGCATAAACGATCAAAAGCCTCAAATGACTACGCAAATGACCAATCATGGTATATAATCAGACGACTTTGACGCATTCAGGAGGTCGAACCATGAAATGGTATTCAAGTATAGTCACTGCCATCGTATTATGCCTTTGTTCAGCAGGCTTTGCCCAGGATGTTCAGACAGCACTGGACAATGGTGACCTGACAGAAGCCCAGAAATTACTCAGCACAATGAGCACAGATGCCGACGAGGAATCCGCAGTTGCCGGACTTTGCGGTCAGGCGCAGATTGCCCTCGCCAAAGGCGATTATATGGTTGCAATGGCCAGGCTCGAAGAAACGACGCCCAAACTCGCCGCACTCAAGAAAAAAAGCGGCTGGCACGTCGTCGTTCCATGGCTCAAGGCCGATATTGCCTTCTTGCAAAAAGACACCATCACCTGCGAACACGAAATCAGTGCAGCGCGCGAAGCACTCGCCGCCGGTGCCAAAGTGAACCATGGCTGGAACGGTGCCATCGAATACCTTGCAAGCCAGTGTGAAAAGGACAATTCCCATGCCCGAGACGCAGCTGAGGCTGCCATTCTGGCGTTCCAAAAAGCCCAGATGCATCATGAAAAAGGTCTGGCATCCCTGCGGCTCGCCGAACTGGAATGGGAACGCGGCAAGCAGCGGCGCGCTTTTCGTGAATACGATGCTGCCATTCAGGCATTCAGAAGCTCAGACAGTGAAAGCGATCGGCGCTGTCTCGCAGAAACCCTGATGACCTCTGCAGAACGCATGATCTCTGCCGGCGAAACCAAAACGGCACGTGCGCGCCTGGAGAGTGCCAAAAAAGAAATTGAGCAATTAAATTCCCCTGCCGATCTTGATGAACGCTTCAATAATATCAATAATACATTGCCAGAATGATTGAACAGTTCTTCAGGAGAATAACAATGAAAAAAATCTCGCTATTACTCGCCGTATCACTCCTGCTGGTAACCGGATGCAACAGTGATTCGTCCATTTCGGTCAACCAGACGCCGGAAGACAAAGACAATCCCTGCGGATGTAAAAGCAAGGAAGTCTGTGCAGCCAATGGCATTTGTTACAAAGATAAAGGCTGTCTCGACTGCAGTGCCGATGAAGTCTGCGTTTCGGGAAAATGCTATGCGAATGACTCGGAATGCGGCAAATGCAAGGCCGACCAGGTCTGTCAGAATGACACCTGCTACGACGCCGACAATCCCTGCGCCAAATGCAAACCGAAACAGGTCTGTCTGGACGAAATCTGCTACGATGCCGACAGTCCGTGCACCAAGTGTACCGACGAAGAAAAATGCGTCGGAGATGTCTGCTATAACAAGAAAAATGATGTATGTGCCCAATGCGATCCCAAACAGGTCTGCAATAAGGGCAAATGCTATGAAGCCGATGATCCCTGCGCCGAATGCAAATCAGAGGAAGTCTGTGAAGAAGGCAAATGCGTCATTCCTGCGGATCCGTGCGAAGCCTGTGCCCCGACGGATTCCTGCGAGGATGGCGAGTGCATTCCCTGTAAAAATGAGATTTGTCTGGGTGTTTGCTGCGAAAATGCAGAACTTTGCGATCAGGTGACGGGAGAATGCAGTCTTTCGTGCGACGAAACCACCCCGACATGCATGAACGATTGCTGCGAAAACGGTCTGACATGTACGGAACACGGCTGTGATCGCATCTGCGATTCCGGTTCGAGCTGCGGTCCAGACAAAGTCTGCTGTACAGAAGAACAGGAATGCTTCGGTGAAAGCCACTGCGTGCCCAAATGCGACGAACCGCGCGTATTGTGCGGCGAAGAAGGCAAAGAGGTCTGCTGCGAAGAAAAAATGGTATGCCTCAACAACGAATGCCATACCGACTGTGCGGAAGACCAGACGCGCTGCGGTGCCGATCAGAATCTTTGCTGCAAATCCGACGAAATCTGCCTCTTCAATAAATGCCTGCCCAAAGGCGCGTCATGCAAGACTTCCGAAGAGTGTTCTCTCTGGGAATTCTGCGATACCGGAAGCAGTACCTGCGTCAATCAGGAAGAAGACAAGGCCAAGTGCATCTACCGTCCGCCCATCGGCGTCTTCAAACCAAAAGTCAAATGGCACTATGACGACAACGTCGTTTCGGTTCCCATCGTCATCAATCTGACCGATGACAATGGCGACGGCAAAGTCGACGAAAATGACGTCCCCGAAGTCGTCTTTACCAACAATTCATATTATCTGACTGCACTTTCGGGAGATACCGGCAAACCCGTGGCCATCCTGAAACAGCCAGTGTTCAATGCCTACAATGATATTGCAGCGGCAGATGTGGATAACGATGGTCTGATCGAGGTGATCGTTCCGACAGCTGTCGAAGATGAGGCAACCACGGGCCTGTATTTCCTCAATCTCGTCAAATCCGGCAGCGGATACGAATGGAAGATCAAAGCCTTTATCCATGCGGACAACATTGATAAATCCGGCCGATACTGGGCAGACCTCCACCCCACAGTTGCCGATATCGATGCGGACGGCATCCCCGAAATCATCACGACGCGCGGTGTCATCAAAGGCAACAAACTGACGGAATGGAGCTGCAAGCTCAATATGCAGCGCGTCTTCGTCTGGTATCACGATTTCTTTGCCGTAGCTGATCTGAACCAGGACAAGAAGATGGAGATCATTGCCGATCACATCTACGACAATAAATGCCAGAAAATTGCGGCCAATCCCGAGCCATCCGGCGCAGAAGGCGCCTCCGACGGCGCACACTGGTACTATTCAGCCGTGGCCGATCTCATGAAAGATTCAGCGGATGCAGCCGCCACCGGCGAGCTCGTTCCGGAAATCGTCCGAGTCAAGAGCGGTTATGTCAGCGTCTGGAAGGTTTTCTTTAAGGATGGCAAGTGGAGTCAGAAAAAGGCCTGGGAAAAACCACAAACGACCACCAGAGGCGGCGGCAATCCCGTCATCGCAGATTTTGACGGCAATGGGGAGCCGGATATCGGCGTCGCAGGCCGTACCCACTATTCCGTATTCAATGGCCAGACCGGCGATATCGTCTGGGCAAGTCCGACCATCGATGCTTCGAGCGAAAAGACGGGGTCTTCCGTTTTCGATTTCGAAGGCGACGGCGTAGCCGAAGTCGTTTACCGCGACGAAACCAGACTCCGCATCTATTCCGGAAAACCGGATGAAACCAAAACAATCAAAGCCGACGATGGCAAGGAATACAAAGCAGGGAAGATCCTCTTCGAAACACCAAATACTTCCGGAACCGTCATCGAATATCCGCTCATCGTCGATGTCGACAATGACGGCAAGACCGAAATCGTCATGGTCAGCGAAGTGGATGCCAAATACGGCGATCCAAACGATCCCGCCTACCTTGGCCCCGAATGGACAAACCTGAAGACCGGCATCACGGTCTTTACCGATTCCTGGAACAACTGGGTCCGCACGCGCAGAATCTGGAACCAGCATGCCTATCATGTGACCAACATCAATGAAAACGGCACCGTTCCCAAAGAAGAGCAGGCCAACTGGCTCAACAAGCGTCTGAATAACTATCGCGCGAATGCGCAGCCCGCCGACGTATTCAATGCCCCGAACTTCCAGCCGGGGACGCTCAAATACGATCAAAAGAAGTGTCCGGATGCCATTACCCTGACAGCGACCGTCACCAATGCCGGTTCACTCAGCGTCAAGAATGTCTGGGTTTCGTTCTATATCAAGGTCGATGGCAAAGACGAACTGCTCGGTTCCGTCCAATACCAGGGCATCATTGCTCCGGGCGCAAGTGTCGAGGTCTCCATGGATTGGAACGAGAATACTTCGGATGGCAAAAAGAAGTATAATTCGCCCTACCAGATCTTCTACAAGGTGGACGATGCACCCGGTAAGGATACCTCGGAATTTTACAACGAATGCATCGAAGACGACAACACATCCTCGGCGACCGAAGTTAAGGCATGTCCAGAGATTGTTGCCTGAAATCCGGAAAGATCGGGGAATTCAAGGCGCACGCCGTTTGCGTGCGCCTGGGTTCTCACATCATCCTTGAATCTTTCGATCATGCTTTTATGCCGGGACGATGGACGCATATCATCGGTCCCAATGGTGCCGGAAAGACGACGCTGCTGCGCGTCCTGTGCGGATTGATCCGCCCCGAATCCGGAAGCATCGAACTCGACGGTCAAGATATCCACGAAATGACTGCCACTCAGAGAGCGCGGAATATCGGCTACGTTCCTCAGCGTCTGGATGCAGTCCCGGCCATTTCCGTCATCGATTTTGTCACTCAGGGTACTTTTGCCTGGCTCAGCTTCGAAACGCCCGAACAATCAAAAGAACATGCACTCAAAGCACTCCGGAGCCTCGGCATGGAATCCTTTGCAGATCGGCGGCTGGATCAGCTTTCGGGCGGAGAGCTTCAGCTGTGCGTACTTGCTTCAGCCATGGCACAGCGCGTCAGCATCATCCTGCTCGATGAACCGACATCTGCCCTGGATATTCGGCATACAGAAATTCTCTGCCATGCGCTCAGGCATTTATTGGCTGACGGCATCACGGTCATCTCGACGACACACAATCTGGAAATCGCCGCCAGCTATGCAGATCAAACCATTCTTTTATCTGACGGCCGATGCTCATGGCAGGGCGAAGGTTTTGCGCCAGCCGATGCACTCGCTGCCGTCTATCAGATGGATCCCGAATATTTTGCACATCTTGCCAGACCACCCATTCCGTCCATACCACAGTCTCCTGCTTCCGACACGCTTACGCACGCTTCACCCAAATACACAAGCCTGTTCATCATTCTGAGCGTCATCGGACTGGCCGTCCTTTTGATCTGTCCGTGGTTTGGAGCAACACTGAGCATGCCATGGGATTCCGGAGATATTTTCTGGCAGCTTCGAATTCCGCGCGTTCTCTGGGGATGTATCGCCGGTGCTTCACTTTCATACATCGGCGCAGTTCTTCAGGCGTTGTTCCAGAATCCGCTGGCAACTCCCTATACCCTCGGCATCGCCAGCGGCGCATCTCTCGGCACCATGGCGGCCATTCAGTTCGGAATAGCCGGCATGATCGGGCTGCCATTGTCCGCATGCCTCGGGGGAATTCTCACCATGATGGCCGTACTGTTCATTGCTTCACGATGGGGACTCCGGCAGCCCATTTACTGCCTCCTGGCCGGTGTCGCATCATCCATGTTCTGCAGCGCCGCCGGCCTGGTCATTCAGGCATTTGCAACACCATTGACGGCGCAGCAAATGATGCGCTGGCAGCTCGGAGGCCTGGAAATCGTCGGTTATTCCTCTTTGATCATCGTCCCCGTCATTGCACTTGCGCTCGGTTATTTATTTCGGATTTACCGGCAGCTCAACCTGCTCAGTGTCGACACCGAACTGGCATCATCGCGCGGCGTCCGCGTCGAAACGACGCGCATCATGGCATTGATCTGCACTGGTATTGCCACATCTCTCGTCGTTTCGGTATGCGGCCCCATCGGGTTTATCGGCCTGATCATTCCCAACGCCGTCCGCCGTTTTACCGGCAGCAACCTGAAATACGTTTTGCCGCTCTCGGCATTATGCGGCGCAATATTCCTGATGTTTGCCGATACCCTCTCGCGCCTTCTGGAACCCATTGCATGGATTCCCGTCGGCGTCGTCACAGCATTGTTCGGTGCACCCATATTTATCTATGCCATCCTCAGACACAGAACTGGCGGAAATGTCAATTCCCCCCTGGGGTGACAGCCGCACCAAAGCAGTACAAATTATCGACGGTCCTATTGCTCTTTCAGCGAATTCTCACGAATCATCCGACGAACGAGGGAAGACAAATCCTTTACGGTCGGAGTAAGATACATGGTAATGCAGCGAAGCATGAGTATGGCAAGAGCAGGATCCGAAAGCTCAATCATACGAAATGTCCCGGGATCCAGCATGATCACACGGGCATCTTCGCAAACAAATACATCCGGCGCATCCAGATTCTGAAAAAACAGCGAAAGTACGCCAAACGATCCACCGGTTTGAATAAGATCGAGCTGTGTTTGAGTGATCGGGTCCACCAGTGCAACCGTTCCGGATGAAACGATATACAGCCCCGGCGAACTTTTTTCGGATGTCCGTAAATACTCTCCGGCAGGAATCGAAAAACACTCGAACAACCCATGCAGTTTTAACGCACTCGCAGTTTCCAGTGCATTGAAAAGCGACTGCTTAAGAAGAACTACAAATTCGGATTGCCCAAGCATGGGAACTGATTTTAGGCCCATGACACTTCCTGTTCAGACTGCCAGATACCTCCTCGCCGCACAAAATGTGCGGCGAGACGGACAAACTCAATAAATTCCCAAAGGGGAACAATTTTCTTTCAGATTATATTATTCCTCGGGGGCGACAAAGCGCGTAGCTTCATCGGTCAGGTCCGGACGCGTCCAGCCTGTTTTTGTTTTCTTAAGATATTCCGTTTCGGCACTTGAAACGCCAAAGATATCAAATGAAAGGATGAAATCCGACGTCGGCTTGCAGATCGCGCGCTGAATATTTTCAACACGAAGACCAAGTTCCGTCAGCTGAAGCGTCATCAGCGAGCAGATGATATCGGCGTTTTTATCCTCGCTGTCCGTGCGATGGCAAAGGAACATGCATTTCGTACCGTTCAGCTTGATCTTATCCAGATTCCAGCGGCTCTCATAGGGAAGGCCGATTTCATTGATATTGACAAAGAAATCTTCTGCAGTGCGGAATTTCTCAGCAAGTTCACCATTGGGGAGAAGCATATCATAAACGAGACCAAACTCGTTGCGGCCGCATGCTGCACTCCAGCGTTTCCAAAACATATAAGGGGATGTTTTCGGACCGATCACGCGTCGGACATCGTATTGCTGCTTCGAAAGCTGAGCCTGGGCTTCATCCTTACGCATGCAACAATTCTTATATTTTTTGCCACTACCACAATGACAAAGTTCATTTCTCTGCTGATTATTCATTGAGACTTCCTGTGTTTGTAATGAATTCGAGACGTTAAACCCGGGCGGATCATCCCACCCAGAATCGCGCTTTCATAGCACGCTTGAACAAACAATGAAAGTACATCTTTTTTTCCAGACAAATCTTGTCTGTCATTCGCCCGAAAATACACCAGACAAATGCATCCCGCACCACCTTTCATCCCGGCTGTATAACGCTCAAAACGGATAATCCGAATAAACTGAATGCGTCTCAGACCATTTGCGTGTATGGTATCCCCCCGCCGGGGGGATTCAGTTTGCCGAATAAAGGATCGACATGTCATCGGAAATACACCTTAATGAAGGCGCCGTCATTGAATTTGCCAACAAGGGCAAGTTCTGTCTCGGTGTCGTCACCAATGTGGACGAAAAATCAGACAAGGTCAAACTCATCAACGCCACAGGGCGCGATATGATCCTGCCGGCCAAACAGATCCTGCACGATTTGAAATATCGTCTCCCGACATCCATGCTGATCAGCAATATCCAGAATGAACTCAATTCCCTCGATATCCGTGCCAATAACCCGGCAAACCAATGTGATATCGAAGATATCTGGCAGCTCATCGAAGGTGAATACGACGAAATTTCCCTCAATGACATGCTGTCCCTGCCCTTCGACGCCCCAACACCCGTTCAGAGACTCGCCCTCATTCGGGCTCTTCGCGAAGACAAAATCTATTTCAAGGCCATCTCGAACGAAACGTTCTCGCCGCGAAATCCACAGACCGTCCAGGAACTCCTCAGACAACGCGAAATCCGCGCTCAAAAGGAAAAATGGCGCGAAAAATTTGCCGATGAAGCCCTCGTACTCCTCAATCAACCGGAAGATTTGCGTACACAGACCGTCGAAGACCACATCCTCGCGCATTCCGACGTCCTGGACGCCTGGAAAATCATCGAGAACTATGCAGTCCTCGGATCTGACTGCCAGGATAAAGTCGAGGCTGAAGCGCTGCTCGAAACCGTTCTGAGCCGGATGAATCGCGGATTCCAGGGCACAGCGCACCTGCGCGCCCGGGCTTTTTTGCGCGAAACCGGATTCTGGACGCCGCAGACCAATGTCGCGATCATCAAATACGAAATCCCCGTGCAGTTTTCGGAAGAAATTGAACACGACGCATTCAATTATTACCAGAATCCCCAGACGGATCCCAATCGCCTCGATTTAACCGAACTCGACATCTTTTCTATCGATGATCCCGATACGCTCGATATCGATGATGCCCTGTCGATCGAAAAACTCAGCGAAAACAGACTGCGTCTGGGTATTCATATCGCAGCCCCGGCTTCCCGGCTCCCCGTGGGTTCCCCACTCGAAACCGAAGCACGCCATCGTTCCACATCCATTTATCTGCCGGAACTGCGCATTCCCATGCTCCCCGCCATCCTGAGCGAAAACGCATTCAGCCTGATGCCCGGTGAAAAACGGAACGCCATATCATTCCTCATCACCCTGGACTCAGAATTCAACATCCTCGAACAGAAAATCGTCCCTTCGGTCGTCATCTCCAAACATCGCCTTTCGTACGACATGGCAGAACACATGATCGAAGAAGGGGAAGATGACTTGTCCGACGAGATCCGGCTCGTACAGGAAATCACCGAATTTTCAGCTGCCAACCGGCGAAATCATGGTGCCATCGACATCGACATCCCGGAATTCAAGCTCAAATGGCTGCCCGAAGAATCCCGATACGAATTCCATCCCATCGATCCATCCATGATGAGCCGCCAGCTCGTTTCGGAATGCATGATCATGGCCAATGCACTCGCCGCCGAATTCTGCAGTGAACACAGCATCCCGGCGCTCTACCGGCTGCAGCCGCCGCCCAATAACATGCCGGATGCACAAACGCTCGAAGCCATGCCCAATGATCTCATTCGGGCCTTCGCCATGCGCAGATGCATGATGCCCGCAGCATCCTCCATGACGCCCGGTTTCCATGCCGGTCTCGGACTCGACAAATACATCCAGGCAACGAGCCCGCTGCGCAGATATGCCGATTTGCTCTGTCACTACCAGCTGGAATCCTGGTTCGCCACCCAAAATCCGCGCTTTGACGCTGAAGAATTCAACGCCATCCTCGCCGAAACCGATCTCGGACTCTCCAAAGCCCGTTCGGCATCCCACGAAGCCTATCAGCTGGCAACACTCAAATACCTCAAGCAACTGGGCAATCAGATCATCGACGCCATCATTCTGCAATACAATACAGAACGCGGCGATATTGCCCAGGTCGCACTCATCGAAACCCAGGTCAGAGCGAATCTTTCCACCAAAAACAGATGGCCTGTCGGCACGCTCTGCAGAGTTCGCATCGAAAACATCCGCCCCGAAGAAGGGGTCATTCAGCTTCAGTTCATTGAGGTCATCTCATGAAGACATTGCCAATTCTCCTAGGAATAAGTCTGTTCGCCGCAGGCTGCAATCCCTTCGCAAACAATTCATCGGAACAGAACACTCCGCCAGCTCAGCCCGAAACGGCTCAGCCCGAAACAGATCAGCCTGCGGATGCCATAACCGCACCCACAGAGCCCAAAGCCCCCGCAGCTGAGCCCGAAAAGCCAGATGCCGAGCCCGAAAAGCCCGCAGCTGAGCCCGAAAAGCCTGCGGCCGAGCCAACCCCTGAACCAGCCAATGCCCCCCAGCCTGCCGAAGCCAAAGAAGATCCGGGACAAGTCATCGAATCTGCTCAAAAGCTCCAGCAGGAAGGCCAATACGACGAAGCCCTCAGGCTGCTGCTCAATGCACAATTCAAGTCCGGTGCATTGCCGGAACTCGAAAACGCCTATCAGGAAGCCATCCGCAATCATCCGCAGCTCAATGCCCAGCCAAAACAACTTATCCCCGGTCAGGATCTGACCGGCATGAAACGGCTCGGCGGCGGAAGCTCACTCGTCTATAAATTCACCAAAGACAAGGAAACCATCGCTGCATTCAAGCCATTTCAAAAACGATTCCAGTCCAATTACCGATCCGAAATTGCGGCCTACCGACTGTGTCCGGTCATGAAATGCGCGTTCGATATCCCTGTCAACGTCCCGATCTACTTCGATTACAAGGACTTTTCTTCCCTCTACGGCCGAAACGCAGCCAATCCCAAGGAAGAATTCGCCGAAATCATCCCCACCCATCTCCCCGGAGACATCCACCGCGTCGAAGGTACATTCAAGGAATGGATCCCCGAATTCGCCGATTTTCCCATCGAATTCTCATTCATATGGAAGCCATGGCTCAACCCCGGCACGGATAAATCTGAACTTGCCAAACCCGTCAGCGATCTGCTCCCTCAAATCGCCAAAAAACACAAGGGCGGCGACAAATTTGCCGCAAAACTCGCCCCGCATGTCCAGAATCTCTCCCAATATGATCTGGCACGCCAGATTTCCAACCTCCTCGTCTTCGATTTCCTCATCAATAACTGGGATCGATTCAGCGGATCACCATCGCTGTTCGGCGTCAACTGCCAGATTGCCCACGGACGCTTCATGTCCATCGACAACGGCGCCGGTTTTGCCAAAACGCCCAACAGCAAGCCCGAAAAACACCTTCACGAAATCACGCGCTTTTCGCGCCTCACCTACACTGCCATCTCGAACTTCCAAAAAGAACCGCTCCTGAACTATCTGTTCCCCGATGCCACCGATTTTGAAAAGGAAAAGTTCGAAACCTTCTGGCAGCAGCGACAGAAATACCTCGATTATGTAAAAAAATGTATCAACGATAATGGCGAAGCCGAAACTTTTTTCTTTGAATAGTTTGGGGATGGTGCTTTTGCCTGCGGCAATACGCACCATGGGCCGGGCTATTGCCAAAGGCAATACGCCCGGCCTTTTTTTGTATCATCCATATCCACGCAAACAATTAATATTTATCGACACAATTAATATATTAATATTACAGAGCTCGCCGCAAACCATCTATTTTTAACGACTGCATACCAATCGTTAATGCGACATTTACGACCTGGATTCTCGACAATAGTAACGATAATCTTTAGATTCCAATGCCGAAAATCGTTGCTTTCTTTGGTTGTCGCCTTAATTTTGTTGATAATTGACCATCATATTTATATCGT
>JAEEGL016031142.1_pt1 | contig 15241 bp, 9 predicted proteins | sample 9134231 | NCBI WGS metagenome assembly JAEEGL01 (sample SAMN16246548, study PRJNA631951) | gut metagenome | biome: gut microbiome; feature: rumen; material: fiber-attached | host: Bos | place: Iran: Karaj | collected 2018-10 | reverse complement strand
CATTCTATGCCGGGGAATGGCTGTGGGTTGATATGAGTGAAAACTATTATCAAGGAACCCACACCTATGCCATCTCTTACGACGCGGCGTCGAAAACCGTAAAGGGATATTTCGACGGCGAGATCAAAGTCGAAAAAGTTCTCGAAAACTATACGGTTGCAACTCCGAATCACACCTTTACGCTCGGCGCCTGCGGTGACGTCGGCGGATGGATGGGATGGCCTGCATACCCCTGTCATCCTTGTTATGACTACGCCGTTTTCTACGGTGAGGCGCTTTCTCAGGGTCAGGTCAAAGCGGTTGACGCTAAATACGCTCTCAAGGCGACCGTCCCCTCCCATGGCCCGATTGCCGCTTATAATTTCGAAGACGCCGACAATTTAGGCAAAGACATCTCCGGAAATGGGAACGATCTTACCGTATGGGCTTGGGAAGACGGTCAGGCAAAATCTGAAAAAGGGAAACTGAAGCTTGACGGCAAGTCAGTCCTTCAGGCGCGTCCGGATGAGAACGGCAAAGATTTTTCCGATTCTCTCAAGAGTTTTACCATAACAGGCAAGTTTTCGATTCAGAAACTTCTGGAAGACAACGCGGTAATTATAAGTACCGGATTTGACTGGAATGATTTCGGCGGAGGGATTGCACTCGCAATAAACGGTAAAGACTGGTTCGCGGTAGACGTCCGTTCCGATAACAACTGGAGAGCAGTTAATTTGACCAATCTCCTCGGAGAAGGCTGGAACTCAAAAGAGCACCGCTATACCGTTGTATACGACGACGACGCGAAGAGCATAAAGGCGTATGTGGACGACGTATTGTTCTACTCCGGACTTAACGTAACGGGCGTCAATATGGATTCCAACAACACGATTTTCGCCATCGGTTGCCTTAACAAGTATGTCGAGGGCAGTGAAAACTGGTGCGGATATACCAGCGGGATGACGGCAGATGATGTTGCGGTATTTGATTATGCGCTTTCATATGCCGAAATACTCGGAATTGAGGCCGCTTTTGCGGATCATACCTCCGGAAGCGCTGAAACGTCCGATATCCTTTCCGTCGGGTCGGTAATTGCCGTTATCGCGCTGTGCGGAACGGCTTTTGTAATCGGAAAGAAAAAGAGATAATCAGTAAAAAGTATGAACACAGGCTGCCGGGTACTCGGGAAGCGATACTTCCAGACGTATTCCGGCAGCCGGATATATTAACAGAGAGTTTTCATGATTATTCATAACCCTGACTATGAAAACACGATAGGCGCAATCCGTGATCCCATGATAGTGCCTTATTGCGGGAGATACTATCTTGTCGGGACTTCGCCGGAATTCTGGCGCGGACCGAATCCGGGCGTGCGTATGTGGTCCTCGGACGACCTGAAAAACTGGAAATTCGAAGGACGCGTTATTAACTCAGACGACATTCCCGAGGGAGCCGCCTTCAAAAACCGTTTCTGGGCACCCGAGCTGTTTGTTTACGGCAGCAGATTTTATATTACATTTAACGCAATGAATGAATCAGAGGCGTGTGAAGCCGATTTCTACCGCGATCTCCGTTCGTTTGTCGCGGTTTCCGACTGTATAACAGGGCCGTACGTCATAAATGAAAATCCGCTTATTGAGAGAGACGGAGTTACAAACGATGCTCATCTGTTTGCAGATGATGACGGGACCGTATGGCTGTTTTACAACACGGAATCGGCAATTTTTACACGCAGATTTGATCCCGAAACAGCGTCCACTTACGGTGATATTATCCCTGTTCTTGAAAAGGGTAAAACCGGGGAATGGGACAGCGTCGGAATTGAAGGAAGTTTTGTTGTACGGAAAAACGGAAAACTGTATCTCTGGTACTCGAGCTGGACGTGCAGTTATGAAATGGGTGTTGCAGAAAGTGACGGAATAGGGAAACCGTTTGTCAAGCGAAATGACAATCCGATTATTTCTTCCGGCGCAAAGGGCCCCATTAAATATTGCGGTCACAATTCATGTTTTATGCTTGCAGACGGCCGTGACGCAATCGCGTATCACGGGCACGACGACGGCAAACCCGAATCTCTGTGCATAGAAATTGTAAACTATCCGCCGGAGTCTCATTCCCCGGCCACCGAGTGTATTTTGTAAAAGGCAAATCAAATGGAACAGTTTGAATTGAAAAATAAATATTTCGAATACCGGCTCGTTAACGACAACGGTGAACTTAAACATATTTCGTTCCTGCCATCGGGATATGTAACAAAGATCGGTTACGAAGATGTTTTCAAACGCACAAATCCATATCCGCCGGAGGCGGTCATAGTCTGCAACTCGGAATCGTATATGCAGCCACACGGCAAGCGGGCATACTTCGGCGGGATGAGTCACCGCTCGCGTTTTATCAGACGGGAAACATGTACTAACGGCGCTGACACAGACAATGTTTTTATTCTGTCCGATCCCGTTACAGACGCGGAAATTCGCCTTCACTACATTGTAAACGACGAATCACCGGCACTTCGCAGATATACCGAGATAATCAATAAGGGAGCGGAGAACGTGACTCTTAACCACGTCAGCAGCTTTTTTCTCTGCAATTTCCCCTATTGTACAAATGACGTGATGAAAATGAAGCTTCATCATTTTTCATCTTGCTGGTTATATGAGGGAACACATCACATCGATTCTTTGCCTGCGCTCGATATCTACTCCGATTCGAGAAACGCATTCACGGTAGAAAGCAACGGCACATGGGTTTGCAAGGATCATATTCCGTTCTTTGTTCTGGAACAGGAAAACGAAAAACTGTTCACAGCGGTGCAGATCGAAACTTCCCAATCATGGCGCTTTGAACTTGGCAACGGAGAGCCGCATCCCTCGGGAGCCTGGCTTTATATGCAGGGCGGTATCGGAAACGAAACTCACACCGGATGGTCTTTAACACTGAAACCCGGCGACTCGTTCGTTTCACCTGTCGCGGCTATTGCGGTATCCTGCGGAGACTGCGACAAAATACTTAATCTTATGCACCTCTATCGTGAAAATGTTCTCATTCATCATAACCGGAACGACTCTTTTATGCCTGTAGTTTATAATGATTGGCTAAATCTGATGGGAACAAACAGTGAGGATGAGATATTGCGTCAGCTCGACGTGCTGAGTAAAATCGGTGTTGAGGTATATGTGACCGATGACGGGTGGCACGTTCCGAAAAATCGCAGTCTATGGGATTATCTCGGCCATTGGGAACCGGATCCGGAAAGATTTCCCCATGGTATGAAGTACCTGACTGAAGAAATAAAAAGGCATGGGATGAAAGCCGGGATCTGGTGTGAGATTGAAGGCATCGGAGCAAAGGCCGAACATTATAACGACGAATCGATGCTGCTTATGAGAAACGGGAGATTCGTTACCGATGCTCAGCACAGATTTTTGAATTTCACAAAGAAGAAGGTGCGGGATTACGCTGACAGGATCTTTGATCGTTTTGCCGAATGGGGCTTTGATTACGTAAAGATAGACTATAACAGTGACAGTGTTCCCGGCGCCGACAACTGCGGAAGCGAAAATCCGGCGGAAGGCATCAGGCTTAACCGCCTGGCATACGACAATTGGCTTGACGGAATAAGAGAACGCCACCCTGACATGATCATTGAAAACTGTTCCTCCGGTGGTATGCGGCTTGAGTATAACTCTTTTTCGCGAGCCGATCTTGGTTCCATAACCGATCAGGGAGATTTCCGGCTGCTCGGTGCCCTGGCGTATAACGTCAGCAAGTTCGTTCATCCTTCACAATGCGGAATCTGGTCTTGGACAAAATACTGCAGCAGCAAAGAGGATTTTGTTCTTGCCATGACCAATTCTATGATCGGACGTATGCACCTCAGCGGTGATTTTGAGACGCTTCCTGATGATTACAGGATCCTTCTCAGAGAAGCATGTGATTTCTACAAAAAATACAGGCATATTCTGAACAATTGTGAGGTATATCATCACACGGATCCCGTGCTGTATTACAGAAACAATGAGAAAATCAGATGCTTTGAACTTCGCAGCCGTAATCATAAAGAAACCGTGGCAGTCGCCCAGCGGATCAATTGTGAGGAAGATTCGTTTACGGTCAGATTCCCGGGGCTGAACTCCGGCCAATATGCCGTATCGTTCTTTCCATATCGCGAACCGGAAACGCTGTCGTCCGAAGAACTGAGTGAGAACGGCATAACTTTCCACTTCACCTCGCCGCTTGAGGGACAGCTTGTTTATCTTCGAAGACACCAGGTAAAGGGGCAATGATGAAAGAAAAACAGGGCCGGAAGATGACTTCCGGCCCTGTTTTGGCGGAGAGGAAGGGATTCGAACCCTTGTGGGATTGCTCCCAAACGGTTTTCAAGACCGCCTCGTTATGACCGCTTCGATACCTCTCCGTATCGTTCGAATGTACTTCACGTGATCTTATTATACCGCGGCAGTACTTTCAAACGCTCACCTTGTAATTATACATCAACAGCGTTTATTTGTCAACCCGTCTGCTTGAAAAAACGTTTGAAATGAAAAGCGGTTTTTACACGTCATGTCTGTTATTCGTTCTCCGCAGACGTTTCATCGACTGTTTCTTGCCCGTCGTTCCCCGGATGTGTATTAGATACGTCTGAAACCGGCGGATCGGTTTCAGTAACAATACCCGGGGTGTCGAGCTCAGAGCTGCTTTCCGGAGCCGGCTCATCCGAATCGCCTGATACAGTGATTATAACGTCGGTTTCATGATCCGCTTGCGTGTCTTCCGGATTTTCGGTGATCGGAATAAAGTCGGTCGATGTTTCCTGATAATCCGTGACGTCTGAAGAAGTATCAGACGGAGTTGTTACGGCGGGTTTTTTTGTCGTTTCCTTCGGGGTCGACGGAGGAGAAGGGGGATTTGTATAGGCCGGGAGATGTTTTCCGGTCGCCTTGTTGTACCCGAAGTCCATAAGCCCCTCTACCTCATATTTTCTTGTGTAGACGTTTTCCGCGGCAAAGACGTACGCTATCCTTGTATGGCCGTCGTCGTGTTTCTGTGCAACTATGATGCAGTGCCCGGCGAGTTTTGTGCCGCCTGTTTTTATTCCTATGTATGTGCCGCTTCTTTTCAGGAAAGGATTCGTGTTGCTGTATGAATGCTCGCCGCCGTCCTCGTCGATTACGGTGTAACTTATAGTTGAGACGACCTTTGAAAGGACCTCGTCGCTCAGCACAAGCTTGGAAATGAGTATGAGATCGTGAAGGCATGTGAAGTGGTTAACGCCTGCGACGCCGTCCGGTGTGACGATTTTTGTCTTTTTCACACCGAGTTCCTTGAGAAACTGATTAAAACCGGTTATGAATGCTGAGACGGCCTTTCTTGCGCTGAGAGAAAAGTCGTTTGAGATCACTTTCCCGCATTCGGCGGCTATCGCGTACGCGACGTCGTTTCCGGAAGGGAGGAGAAGTGAATAAAGAATTTCTCCGAAACGATAGCGCTCTCCGATTTTAATTCCCGCGCGCGATGAGCCGGAGCTTACAAGGTTGATTTCCTTTCCGATCGTTAAAATATGATCGAGACGGAGTATCGTCCTCGCGTATGTTATTGTGAAAAGTTTAGTAACGCTCGCCGGGTATATCTTTGTTAAAAATCCTCCTGCAGTAAAGAGCAGCTCATCGTCCGTAAGGTCATATAAGGCGACGCGGCCTCCGGATTTTTGTTTGTAATCGGAATACAAAGCGGAAGAATCCACGCGGATCGGCTCTGTTGTGCGGGGAAAAGGACCGTAATCTTCGGTCACGGCCTCCGAAGTTTCTTCGGTCATAAATGACGTTTCGGGATCCGTTTCCGACGTGAAGGGATCGGTCGGTACGGGAATCGTAGTCTCCGGCTCGGTCGTGACCGGTTCCGTCAATGAAATCGCGCCGCGGGTCGTTGTCATCGGATCGGTGCTTTGCGTGTCAACGCCGGCGTTTGAGGCGCAGGAGCATAAAAATACAGCCGTAATGACGATCAGCACGGCGCGATTGAACAGCTTATTTACTCTTTTTGATGATCCTGTTTCTTTCATTTAGGGACACGTTCCACGAAATCGGCAGGCCCTGTATAGCAGAGCCTGCCTGATTTCTGTGAGATTAACCTGAATTATTTATAAAGTTCCTCGAGTTTTTTGAGATGCTCGAATCTCGCGCGGGCTGTCTTTTCGGCCTTTGCGAAGAGCTCCTCAGCGCGCTCCGGGAACGCCTGAGCAAGGCGGCTGTAGCGGTTCTCGGATTTGATGAACTCTATGTAATCCGTAGTCGGTTCTTTGCAGTCAACGGTGAGAGGATTCTTTCCTTCCGCCTTGAGAGCCGGGTTATACCTGAAGATCTGCCAGTATCCTGCGTCTACGGCTTTTTTCATCTCGGACTGGCAGTTTGTCATTCCGCCTTTGAGTCCGTGCATTTCGCAGGGAGCATATCCGATGATGAGGGAAGGACCGTGGTACGCTTCCGCTTCCTGCATCGCTTTGAGCGTCTGGTTCATGTCTGCGCCCATCGCAATCTGAGCGACGTAAACGTATCCGTAAGACATAGCGATCTCGGCGAGGTTCTTCTTGCCGATGGCTTTTCCTGCCGCCGCGAACTGAGCTACCTGACCGATATTGGAGGCCTTTGAAGCCTGACCGCCGGTGTTCGAGTAAACTTCCGTATCGAAGACCATAACGTTGACGTCCTCACCGGAAGCGAGCACGTGATCAAGTCCGCCGAATCCGATATCGTAAGCCCATCCGTCGCCGCCGAAGATCCATACGGATTTCTTCGAGAGGTAATCCTTATTCAGGAGGATCTTGTCGCGGAGGTCGCCGTTGCCGCAGGTTCCGTCGCACTTTGAAAGCATTGCAACGAGCTTTTCGGTGGCTTCGGCGTTCTTCTTGCCGTCGTCGAGAGTATCGAGATACCCGTTTATAACCTCGAGTTTGCTCTCGTCGGTGACTCTTCCGGCGAGCTCGCGGACGTATCCGATCGTGCGCTCGCGAAGCGTCTTCTGACCGAGATAGATTCCGAGGCCGTGCTCGGCGTTGTCCTCGAACAGGGAGTTGCCCCAGGCCGGACCCTTGCCGCTGTCACGGTTGACGGTGTATGGAGTAGCGGGAGCCGAGCCGCCCCAGATGGATGAGCAGCCGGTCGCGTTTGAAATATACATTCTCTCGCCGAAGAGCTGTGTGATGAGACGAGCGTATGAGGTCTCGGCGCATCCGGCGCAGGAGCCGGAGAACTCGAGAAGCGGCTGCTCAAACTGGCTTGAAACCAGGTTGGTGACAGCGACGGTTTCGGGCTTCTTCGTAACTTTGGCTACACAGTAATCGAAAACCTCCTGCTGATCGAGCTGAGATTCTCTGCCGACCATGGTAAGCGACTTCGTCGGGCATACGCCTACGCAGACTCCGCATCCCATACAGTCGTTCGGGGAAATCGCGAGCGTATAAACGTAGTTGGTCTTTACGACCGGCTTCGGCGCCTTTTTGAGCGCGGCGGGAGCGCCGGCAACCTCTTCCTCGTTCAGCGCGAAGGGACGGATCGTCGCGTGCGGGCATACGAACGCGCAGCGGTTGCACTTTGCGCAGGTCTCTGAGTTCCATACGGGAACGTCGACCGCAACGCCGCGCTTTTCATAGGCGGACGCGCCCTGCGGATACGTTCCGTCCGCCATGTCCTCGAAGGCGGAGACAGGGAGGGTATCGCCGAGCATCTTCGACACGGGATCGACGATGTTTTTGACAAACTTGACAACCTCGGGCCTGCCGGTGAGCTCATTTCCGCCGTCGCATGCGTCGGAGGCGGTCTTCCATCCGGCCGGAACGTCGTATTTAACGAGAGCGTCGACTCCGGCGTCGATCGCTTTGTAGTTCATCTCTACGACGGCGTCGCCCTTCTTGCCGTATGACTTCTTTGCCATATATTTCATGTACTCGACGGCCTTCTCGATGGGAAGGATGTTTGCGAGCGCAAAGAAAGCGGACTGAAGGATTGTATTCGTCCTCTTTCCCATTCCGATCTCACGCGCTTTGTCGATCGCGTTGACGGTGTAGAAGGCGATATTGTTTTCGGCAATGTAGCGTTTGGCGTCCGCGGGAAGGTGCTTGTCGACCTCTTCGGGGGTCCACTGGCAGTTCAGAAGGAAGGTCCCGCCCGGCTTGACGTCCTGGACGATCTTGTAACCCTTGAGCATGTACGAAGGATTGTGACAAGCGACAAAGTCGGCCTTGGTGACGTAATACGTGGACTTGATCTTGCTGTCTCCGAAGCGGAGGTGAGAGATGGTCACGCCGCCGGTCTTCTTGCTGTCATACTGGAAATACGCCTGGATGAACTTATCGGTGTGGTCGCCGATGATCTTGATGGAGTTCTTGTTCGCGCCGACGGTTCCGTCGCCGCCGAGACCCCAGAACTTGCAGGCTATCGTGCCCTTTGCGGAGGTGTCGGGCGCCGGCTTTTCTACAAGGGAATGACCGGTCACGTCGTCGACTATTCCGATTGTGAATCCGTTTTTGGGCTCATCCTGAGCGAGATTATCATATACCGCGAAGATCGACTGAGGAGGAGTATCCTTTGAACCGAGACCGTATCTTCCGCCGACGACCTTAGCTTTGACGCCTTTGCTTGCGAGAGCGGTTACTACGTCGAGATAAAGCGGTTCGCCGAGGGAGCCGGGCTCCTTCGTACGGTCGAGGACGGCGATTTTCTTTGCCGTCTGAGGAATAGCTTCGACGAGCTTTTCGGCGACAAAGGGTCTGAAGAGACGCACTTTTACGAGACCGACCTTTTCACCGGCCGCGTTCATGTAGTCTATGACTTCCTCGATGACGTCCGAGACCGAGCCCATCGCGACGATAACGCGGTCGGCGTCCGGAGCGCCGTAATAGTTGAAGAGCTTATAATCTGTTCCGAGCTTGCCGTTGACCTTGTCCATATATTCTTCAACGATCGCCGGAAGCGCTTCGTAATACTTGTTGCAGGCTTCGCGATGCTGGAAGAATATGTCGCCGTTTTCCGCCGAACCGCGGAGAACGGGATGCTCGGGGTTGAGAGAACGCTCGCGGAACGCTTTGATCGCGTCCCAGTCGACCATTTCTTTAAGGTCGTCAATTTCCCAGGCCTCGATCTTCTGGATCTCGTGCGACGTGCGGAAACCGTCGAAGAAATTGAGGAAGGGAACGCGTCCCTTGATTGTCGAAAGATGAGCGACGGCGCCGAGGTCCATGATTTCCTGCTGGTTCGATTCGCAAAGCATGGCGTAGCCGGTCTGACGGCACGCATAGACGTCGGAATGGTCGCCGAAAATATTGAGTGCGTGGGAAGCGACGCAGCGAGCCGAAACGTGGATGACGTTCGGGAGCAGTTCTCCCGCGATCTTATACATGTTCGGGATCATCAGAAGGAGACCCTGGGAAGCCGTATAGGTTGTCGTCAGAGCACCTGCGGCGAGCGAACCGTGAACAGCGCCTGCGGCCCCGGCCTCGGACTCCATTTCTATGAGCTTGACCTTGTCGCCGAAAATGTTCCTTGCAGGTTCGCCGAAAATGTTCTTATCGGTCGCGGACCATGTGTCGGTCAGCTCCGCCATGGGGCTCGACGGGGTGATCGGATAGATTGCGGCAACTTCCGTAAACGCGTACGAAACGTGCGCGGCGGCTGTGTTGCCGTCCATTGATATTTTTCTTCTTGCCATTTTATCCTCCGTAACGGCAGGTATTTGCCTCACCCGCAATCACGGGCTCAGCATACAACATAATATTATATCACGGGACAGGTATTTTGTAAATACCGCAAGGGATATTTTTTTGCCTCCGGATAAAGAAAACCCGGCCGGAAAAGTCTTCCCGAACGGGCTTTCGTCCTGTCAGTTATCAGCGAACTTTGCGGCAAATTCCGCAACTGATGCGAGGTCGCCTTCGTTCGGGCGGCCTTTGTGCATAAACAAGAATTTTCCGGGACAGAAGAAGCATTCCGGGATGACGGGGACGCCTTCTGTCTCCGCCGCTGTTTTGATTTTAGAGTACGTGGATTTCCCGGACGCGGAGGAGCCGAACAGGACGATTCTGCCTATCCTCGACGCGTTTGAGCGGATGAACCCGATCACCTCGGGGTCCGGTTTTCCCGCGTATACCGAGCTCCCGAGGAAAAGAATTTCGGTCCGTTCGGCAAGAGGTTCCGAAACCGGCTCCGCGCTTACTCCGACGGCACTTCCGACCGCCTCCGCAAGAAGTTTGGTGTTTCCGCTTTTTGAATAGTATCTGACTGCCGTTTTCATGTTTGCTAACCTTTCTTTCTCCACTCTGACGTGGCGACGTATGAAACGCCGTCCGGAGTGACAATATCCGGTTCTGAAACGGAGAACGCCGTTTCAAATCCCGATTCTTCAGCTGCCAGGACAAAATGACAAAGTGCGATCCCAATGTCGATTTTCTGAATGTCCCAGCCGCCGTTGCTCACGTAACCGCGGCTTTTCTTTTCGTAAAAATGCGCTTTGTTTCCCGATATGACAACGCGCCAGGGCTGCTTGTTTACAGCAGAAGGCGCGAGACGCACCATGTTAAGCATAAATGATATTTCGTCGTCCGCTTCGGAAAGAGGCTTTTCAAACGAACCGAGGAAGAACAGTTCTTCGAACGGAAGCCGCTTTTCGGCGCCTATGTTCTTTCTCATGACGGTCTCCCTGACCGACATCTTTGATGCGGGATGCCCGATCGGGCTTACGCAAGGCATCACCTCGTCAGATCCGAGCGAGACGGCTTTTTCAAACGCCTGCCTGTTCATTGTTCCGGCTATCCAGGTAGTGCCGATACCCATGCCGAGAACTTCGAGGACTATCTTTTCGAATGAGAACCCGAACGCTTCCTCAGCGTGCGGGACACGCCTGATTTTCCCGGCAATATACTTTTCCGCGCCGACTATGACGATGCTTGAAAGCCCGTTTTCCTTTGCGTCGAGGACTGTCCAATCTATGCTTATTCCGTAAGGGTTCGCGGCGTTTTTCGTTATTGCCGCTATTTCTGAAATCTCACTGTCCGACAGACCTGCGCCGTCAAAGGTGCGGATACTTCTTCGTTTTTTTATCAGTTCAGACCATTTCACGTGACGATACGTATCCTTTCAATTGTTTCAAATTATATTTTACACGATTTTTTTGCAGGGTCAAGTCCCTTCGGAAAAAAAGCGATATTTTACTTTTTGTTCATCTGTTGAAAGAAAAGGCGCCGCGCATATACAGATGCGTGGCAGCCTTGACGTATTGCTTTTATATACCCGACATTTTTTCGTAACGGGACAGTATATCGTTTATCGAATAGCTCTTCGGACCGTTATAGAACGAACAGACCGTGTCTCCGAAAGCGTCGTACCACTTTTTGTCAAGAGCGTCCATTCCGTACGCCGCGCCGGCTATCGAACCGGCTGTCGCCGCGGTACAGTCACAGTCGTGCGCCATGGCGACGCAGTTTGAAATGACCTTCCCGATATCACGACCTCCGAGCGCAAGCCCGAATATGGTGAGACAGGCGTTGTTTATCGTATGAACGGGGTGCATTCCGGGGTACTTTTCATCGACAAGCTTTGCCGCGTTTACGTAATCTCCGACACCGTCCCAGATTCCGATCGCCCAGCGAACGCCGTCTGCAAGCTCGCATTCCGCCGGAATGTAGTCAAGAGCCGCTTCAAGCGCCTTTTTTACGTCGCCGAGTTCAAAGGCGAGCGAAATCGCCGCCGCAAAAAAGCGTGATCCGTAAATTCCGTTATTCCGGTGGGAGATACGGGCGTCCGTTTCGGCCATATCAGCGGCTTTTGCGGGATCACCCGGCGCCATGTATCCGTATCCGTCGCAGCGGATGTCGGCTCCGATGAACTCCTGAAAAGGATTGTCGATCTCAGCCGCATGCTCGGCGCTTATTCCGTTCCGGAGGTTGCGCAGAGCAACGTCCTCGGCCGTAAACGCCATAGTGATATATTTCAGCCATGCGTTTTTGACGTCTTCAAGCGTGAAATCTCTGCCGTGGCCTTCCTCCGCGATGAATAGCGACAGCAGAGTGAAATTGATATCGTCATCGCAGGGTATTCCGTTCAGATACGGTCTCGTATAGTCGCGGAATTTCTGATATATGTATCTCGGTTCGTCGGGATTCGTTATATCAGGCCAGTAATCCGTACACGGAAAAGAGATGCCGAGCTTCGCGGCATAATCTTCCATCTGCCCGGTGGTCCAGCCCTCAACGGGAGCTCCGAGTGTGCATCCTGCGGCGCGCGACAAAAACGCGGCACGAAGTCTGTCTCTGTACAGTTCTTTCGTAATCATGTTCAAACTCCTTGCGCCATTCAGTTCACGTCGGGACAGAGCGGCCCGGCGAGTTCCTTCATGAAGAACAGGCGCCCGGGCAGCGTGGGAATGTAACTTGACGTGACGTGTCTTGTCGGCCCGTAGCGAAGAGTCATAAGAAAACTCATGCCCTGCCACTGCATGCCGCGGGAAAGGACGCCGTCGGCTCCGCCGATCGCGTAATCGGCAGAGAAGAGAAGCGCGGGTCCGACGGAATTTGCTCTGCAGGGAACGAGCGACGTCCTTGAACGGAAGCTCGTCAGCGCGTTCTGTTCAATGGTCAGGGGATGGAGTTTTACGGCTATCCGATACTCCTGTTTTTTCCATTCATCGTCAGTCTTGAACTCGGCGCCGATCTGAGGTTCCCAAAACGCGATATGACACATGCGGCCGATACCGTAAACAAGATCAAGCTTTGCCCCTTCCGATCTCAGAGCCGCGATCTTTTCCGGGTAAGACGGGAGATTGTCTTTCGTCGCGAAATTGCGGTGCGAAACCGGGACGGTGAGCTCTCCGAGCGGGTTGTAGAACGCATTTTCCATCGCGCTCCGAAACGACGCCTCGCCCGTTATCGTGTTGCCGTCGGCGTCCGCCCACTCGTCCATGTTGAAGCACCACACGTGAGAGCACGAAACGTTCCATTCACGAAGGAAATACACCGCCCATTTGTACATTCCCATCGGACCTACGGGGAGAATAAAGGCGATTTTTCTCCCGTCTTCGGCGGCCTTTCTGATTTCGTTTGCGATCTCGTGCCCCATTTTGACGTCAAATTCAGCGAGGTTTTCGCATCTGACGGGCTCGAAATCATCGTTCCAGAACGGCTGTCTGTCAAGCGCGTGAGAAGGATCGACGGAACAGCATGCGTCTATTTTTTCAAAATCCCAGCCGGAGGGGTAAAATCCCTCAAGAAGGCTGCCTTTTACCGTTGAATTAAAATCCATTTCCCTTTGTTCACGGAAGCAAACGCTTCGTGGTTCCTTTCAGATAAACGTTACAGGTACGGAAGCCCTCGGCGTAGGCGGCTCCGCACTGATATCCCCGATACCGCGAGCATGTTCTGACCATATCTGCAAAGTCGATCCCGTCGTGTTCACGCATCCATACAAGCTGGCTTTCGTGGCATTCGAGCATCCGTATTTTCAGGTCGACGTAGTCTGTGATGTCAACAAATTCGGTCGGTATGAAATTGACTCCCGCGAGCGTATCCATGTAATAGATCGGCACGAGTTTTGCCGCGTGGCCGGTCACGGTTTTATAGTTCGGCAGAGTTGCCGCAAAGCTGGCGTCGAAAACGAGACGGGAAACGGCCGTGTGATCGGGCATATAGTCGTCGGGATTGTGCGTTATTATGAAATCCGGATCGGCGTACTGTATGATCTCAACGATTCTGTCCCGCGACTCCCTGTTGCCGTCAAAAACGTCAAGGTCGTCAAATCCGGCGGAAATGACCTCTATACCGGCAAGGGCGCCGGCCCTCTTTGCTTCTTCGGCACGAATAAGCTTAAGTTCGTCCGGCGGGATAACGACGTGCCCCAGATTGCCCGTCGATACGTGACAGGTTATCACGGTGTCGCCGCGCGCTACGCATTTAGCGAGAGTTCCTGAGCAGGCGATCTCGATATCGTCGGGATGAGCTCCTATCGCGAGGACTCTCATTTTCAGTTCTCGGAAATCGTTTGACGGAGGAAATCTGCCGCGAGTTTTATATCCGCGGCGGGATCCGCTCCCACTTCGCGTTCGATGGTGAGGAATCCGCGGTATCCGATATCCTCAAGCGCTTTCAGATAAACGGGGAAGTTTACCATGCCCCGGCCGAGCGGGACTTCTGTCATATAATCGTTTTCCTTGAAATCCTCGGGCTGAGGAACGACGCTGTAGACCTCCTCGGGATTGCTGATCCTGAGCATCCTTCCGTCTTTCGCGTGGGTGTGAACTATATATTTTCTGAGGTTGTAAACGGCGTGTACGGGGTCGTCTCCCGTAACCATGACAAGGTTCGCGGGGTCAAGGTTGACGGCGACGCCGGTCGAATTCAGGGTATCGAGGAAAGCCGCGAGGGTTTCGGATTTTTCCGGACCGGTCTCGATGGCGAAATGCGAGCCGATAGAGTCGGCGTAAGCGGCGAGCTCCGAGCACGCTTCCTGCATGATTTTATATCTGTCGGTTGAGGGGTCTGACGGAACGACTCCGATGTGAGTGGTCACCACGTCGGTTCCGAGCTCCTTTGCGAGATCGAGTATCTTCTTGGATTTTTCGATGAGCCCCGGGTTGATGTCCTTGTTTCCGAAGCCCCGTCCGAGATCTCCGCATAGCGCCGAAAAAACGAGGCCGTTGGAACTCATCATGTCAAGCAGTTCTTTTTTCTTTTGTGAGGTCATGTTTTCGGGCGCGAATTCGCCGTAAGTTGAATACATCTGGATGCCCTTTGCGCCGATCTTTGCGGCCGTCTCGATTGCTTCCTTTGCCGGAAGTCTGAATGAGTCGAGCATTGCTCCGATTGGAAAATTATACATAATATCCGCCTTTCTGACTTCGGGTTGCGTTACCCTTGATTCTTGCCATATTATACCACGGAAGGCGAAAAATGTAAATAATAATTTCGCCTGACGGAAAACAAAATGAGCGGGGGAGTATTGACATCCGCTGCGCCGGATGATATAATTAAAATGGAGGATGAGAAACGCAAAATGGAAAGAGTCTTGACCTGTAATAACATCGATCTGTTCGCATACTCGAACAGAAAAATCGTTTTGAAACCCGTGCTCGGAGTCGTCGTTGAGGTGAGCGGTCTCGGATTTGCCTATATGTACCGCGAAGAAACCGACAAGGGTATAAGATACGCCGGGAAGGGTATTCTCTATATTCGTCCGTATCACAATCCGTGGGCGTGGATGAACGACGGAACGGTGCGCTTCTG
>JAEEGL014048525.1_pt1 | contig 15241 bp, 15 predicted proteins | sample 9134231 | NCBI WGS metagenome assembly JAEEGL01 (sample SAMN16246548, study PRJNA631951) | gut metagenome | biome: gut microbiome; feature: rumen; material: fiber-attached | host: Bos | place: Iran: Karaj | collected 2018-10 | reverse complement strand
TCCGCCGCAGACGATCGAAACGCCCTTCGGGCCGGCGGACCGGATCGTGCCAGCAAGGAGGGGTCGTCCGGCGTCGACAGAGCCGGACGGGCCGGTCTTTCGAGGTTCGTCCGCCGCGAGGATCTTCAGCGGCTGGCCCATGTAATACGCGTACGCGCCGGGCCAGGGGCTCATCGCGCGGATCTTCCGTTCGATCTCTTCGGGGGAGCGGCGGAAGTCGATCAGGCCGTCCTGTTTAAAGACCATCGCGGCGTACGTCGCGTCTTCGTTGTTCTGGGGTTCGGGGACGATCTCGCCGCGCTCGAGCTTCGGCAGCGTCTCGATCAGGAGCTCCGCTCCCGTCTCCGCGAGTTCGTCTGTCAGTTCGCCGGCCGTCTTGCCGGCCGTCGGCGTTTCGCGCTTCGCGAGCATATCGCCCGTGTCGAGCGCCTCTCCCATATACATGATCGTCACGCCGGTCGTTTCGTCGCCGGCCTCAATCGCGCGCTGGACGGGGGCTGCGCCTCTCCACCGCGGGAGGAGCGAGCCGTGGACGTTCACGCAGCCGAGCCGCGGAAGGTCCAGGATCTCCTTCGGGAGGATCTGGCCGTACGCCGCGACGATTACGGCATCGGGATCCGCCTCGCGCAGGAGACGCATCACGTCTTCGTCCGCAAGGCCCGGGACGGTCCTTCCGTCCGCGTCCTTCCGCTTCAGCGTTTCGGGGGAGATCACGGAGATCCCGGCCTCCTCCGCAAGCGCCTTCACGGGCGTCGGTTTCACTTTCTTGCCGCGGTCGCGCTGGGTATCGGGCCGCGTCACGACGAGCGGGATCTCGTATCCCGCGCCGATCAGCGCGCGGAGCGACGGGACCGCGAAATCGGGCGTGCCCATAAAGACGATGCGCATCATTCGTCGTCCTCTTCCGCTTCTTCGTCCTCCTCGCCGACCGGGTGGACGTTCGTCGCCTTGTCGATGTAGAGGATGCCGTCGAGATGGTCGTATTCATGGGCGAACGCCTTCGCGGTCAGTCCTTCGCCCTCGTAGACGACCTCGTTGCCGTTGCGGTCGAGGCCTTTGATCTTCACGTACGCAGGGCGCGTCACAGTCCCCGTAAGGCCCGGGCAGGAGAGGCAGCCCTCCTCCTCGGTCTGTTCGCCGCGCGTCTCGAGGATCTCGGGGTTGACGAGCTCGTAGAGCGTCGTGTTGACGATATTGCCCTCCTCGTCCCATTCGGGGATCTCGACGACGAAGAGACGGCGGAGGATGCCGACCTGGGGGCCGGCGAGGCCGACGCCCTGGGCGTCGCGCATCGTCTCGACCATATCGTCGAGGATCATGCGGATCCGGTCGTTGACTTCCTTTACGGGGCGGGAGATCTTCCGGAGAACGGGATCTCCTTCTTTTACGATGAGTCTTAAAGCCATTGGATTGGGGTTCCTTTCGTTCTTACGAAAAGCTGTAGGGGTTCACGTCGAGCCGGAAGACCCAGCGGCCTTCGGTCTCGCGCGCGATTTTCGATTTCAGGGCCCGCAGGACCGGGTCGACGGCGGGCGCGTCGCCGGGGCGGATCTTCAGGAGGAGCTGGTAGCGGTACCACCCGTCCGCGCGGACGAGGCGGGCCTTCCGGGGGCCGAGGAGGCCTTTCCGCACGTCCTCGGGCAGCTTTCTGGAAAGCCACAGTTTGATCTTTCCGGCCGCCTCCGCCGCGGCTTCGTCCGTTTCGCACGAGACGACCATCTGGATCATATCGGCGAACGGCGGGTAGCGGAGCGCCTCGCGGATCAGGATCTCCTGGGCGTAGAAGGCGCGGTAGTCATGGGCCGCGGCGGTCCGGATCGCGTAATGGTCGGGGGAATAGGTCTGGATGACGACGCGTCCCTGTTCGGTCCCGCGGCCCGCGCGGCCGGCGGCCTGGGTGATCAGCTGGAACGTCCGCTCCGCGGCGCGGAAATCCGGAATGTTCAGCGTCACGTCCGCCGCGACGATCCCGACGAGGCCGACGTCGGCGAAATCGAGTCCCTTCGCGACGAGCTGGGTCCCGACGAGGATCCGCGTCTTCCCTTCGCCGAACGCGCCGAGGATCTCCTCCGCGGCGCCCTTCCGGCTTGCGGTGTCGAGGTCGAGCCGGCCGACGGGAACGCCGGGAAACAGCTTTCCGATCTCCTCCTCGACCTTTTCGGTCCCGATCCCGAACGTCCGGATCGCGGGGGAGCCGCAGTCGGGACACGCCTTCACGAGCGGGAAGCTCCGGCCGCAGTAGTGGCAGACCGCGCGGTCGGGATTGCGGTGGGTCGTCAGAGCGATCCCGCAGTCGGGGCACTTCATCACGTATCCGCACGTCCGGCAGGACAGGAAGCCTTCGTAGCCGCGCCGGTTGAGGAACAGGATCACCTGTTTCCCCCGGTCGAGGCAGGACGCGATCCCGTCATATAGCGCGCGGCTGAAGATCGTGCGGTTCCCGGCCTTCAGTTCCTCGCGCATATCGGCGACCTCGACGAGCGGGAGCGGCGTTTTGTTGTAGCGCTTTTCGAGCGTCACGCGCTTCCAGCGCCCCTCCTCCGCCTCGCGCGTCGCGCCGATGTCGGGTGTCGCGCTGCCGAGAAGAACGGTCGCGCCGTAGTACCGGGCGCGCGCTTCCGCGACCTCGAGGGCGTCGTATTTCGGCGTCTGGTCCGAGCGGTAGGACGATTCGTGTTCCTCGTCGAGGATGATCGCGCCGATGTCGTCGAACGGCGCAAAGACGGCCGAGCGCGCGCCGACCATCACCGACACCTCGCCGCGCTTCGCGCGCATCCATTCGTCGTAGCGCTGGCCGGCGGAGAGCTTAGAGTGGAGGACCGCCACCGTGCCCGGGCCGAACCGTGCGAGGAAGCGGCTCACGGTCTGGGGCGTCAGCGAGATCTCGGGGACGAGCAGGATCGCCTTCCGTCCGTTCCGGATCACGCGTTCGATGAGCTGGAGATAGAGTTCGGTCTTTCCGGACCCCGTCACGCCGTGGATCAGAACGGTCTGGTGGGTCCCGGCGTCGATCCCGGGGACGATCTCCGCCATCGCGGCGGATTGTTCGTCCGTCAGCGGCTTCGCTTCGTCGCGCGCCGGCACGTTTTTGTACGGCGACCGCGTCTTGCCGCGCTTCGAGGGGCTCCCGGCCGGGGCGAAGCAGTTCAACGCCTCGATCGGGCGGCAGTAATACCGCTTCTCCATCCACGCGGCCGTTTCGAGCATCTCCTCCGTGAACGAGACGTCGGGATCGACGGAGAGGATGTCCTTCAGACCCTTCGGCGGCGTCTCGAGCGTTTCGCAGACGCGGACCGCATACCCGTCGATCTCCCGTCTGGCAAACGGCACCCGCACACGGTTTCCGGCCCGTACGGCGAGGCCGTCCGGCACGCGGTATGTGTACGGCCCTTCGGTATGGGCGGAGTTGTTGTTGACGATGACGTCTGCGTACATAGGTATTTGACCGGTCTGTTAAGTGTTTCTTTTACAGGAGGAAGATGTTGTTCCGTTCACAGGCGCGCACCATCTCGTCCGGCCAGAGTCCGACCTGGACCTCGCCGATGTGGGCGCGCTTCAGGAAGTACATGCAGAGGCGGGACTGGCCGATGCCGCCGCCGATCGAGTACGGCAGCTCGCCGTTCAGGATCGCTTTGTGGAACGGCAGCTCGCGCCGCTCGTCCTTTCCGGCGAGGCGGAGCTGGCGGTCCATCGCTTCTTCGTCGACGCGGATGCCCATCGAGGACAGCTCGAGCGCACGGCCGAGGAGCGCATCCCAAACGAGGATGTCGCCGTTGAGGTCCCAGTCGTCGTAGTCGGGTGCGCGGCCGTCGTGGGGCTTTCCGCCCGCGAGCGCACCGCCGATCCCCTTCAGAAAGACGGCGCCGCATTCCTTCGTGATCGCGTCCTCGCGCTCCTTCGGCGTCTTTTCGGGCCAGCGGTCCTCGAGGTCCTGGGCGCTGACGAACGTCAGATGTTCGGGAAGCTCGCATTCGAGGAACGGGTATTCGTCCTCGACATACGTCCCGAGGCGCTTCAGGACGCGGTAGATCGCCTTGACGGTCCGGACGAGCGTCTCCTCGGTCCGGTCCTCCTTCCGGATCGTCTTCTCCCAGTCCCATTGGTCGACATAGATCGAATGGACGTTGTCGAGTTCCTCGTCGCGGCGGATCGCGTTCATGTCGGTATAGATCCCGCGCCCCGGCTTTACGCCGTAGCGGCCGAGCGCCATCCGCTTCCACTTCGCGAGGGACTGGACGACCTCGGCGGGATGTTCGTTCATGTCGAGCACGGTAAAGCCGACGGTCCTCTCATAGCCGTTCAGGTTGTCGTTGAGGCCGGTCGCCGGATCGACGAAGAGCGGCGCCGTCACGCGCTGGAGCGACAGCCCGCGGGACAGCTCGCTCTGGAAGAAGTCCTTGACTTTTTTAATGGCCCGCTGGGTCTCGAAGAGGTCCATCTTCGGGTCGTAGTCGTTCGGTATGATCAGCTGCATATCCGTTTTCCTTTCAATGTCTGGAAAAGTCGCATCCGCAGAAGTCCTGGCGGTAGAGTCCGAGCTCCTTCGAGAGCTCGACGGAGCGCTTGAAGCCGTCCTTTTTCTTAAAGTCGAACGGCAGGAACGCGACGCCGAACTGTTTCGCGACCTCTTCGCCGATCGCGGAGATCAGGGCGAAGCTTTTATGGGGGCTGACGGGGAGCGTCGTCGTAAAGTACGGGATCCCGAGAACGGCGGCCATCGCCGCGGCGTCCTCGAGGCGCATCCGGAAGCAGACCGGACAGCGCGCGCCTCCTTCGGGTTCCTCCTCGAGGCCCTTCACGCGGGCGAGGAACTCCTCCGGGCGGTACTCCCCTTCGAAGAAATCGATCGGGTGGCGGTCCGGCGGAAGCATCTCATTGAATGCGGAAACGACGCGGAGTTGGGTTTCCCTGCGCTTTTCGTACTCCCCGCGGTCGGTGATGTTGGAATTGGAGAAGAAGAGCGTCACGTCGTACGATGCCGCAAGGCGCTCGATGCAGGCCGTCGAACACGGTCCGCAGCAGCTGTGCAGTAAGATGCGCGTTTTCTCTTCCATCCGTTCCTCCTTTCCCGCTTTTCCCGTCCAGGGCATACTAAGGCATTATTATGAGACATTATAGCACAGTTCCCGCGCATTGACGAGAGGTTTCCCGAAGATGTCCCCATCTTTCTTGCGGTGCGGACACGCGCGTCCGCACGCCGCGGGGCGCGCCGTTTCGCTGTTCTTCTATGGACAGAACGGCCGCGGAGATGTATAATCACCATGTATGATTTTTGCCGTCTCAACCGGTTCCGGTCTCCGGACAGAAAGGCTCCCGGCCATGCCGAACACCCCCGAAGCGGTCTCCCGCGGAACGGTCCTCGCCGTCTGCGTGAGCGCGGAAAAAGGAACACAGAAAACGCCCGTACCCGAGATCCGTCTCGTCGAGAACCACGGCGCGGAGGGTGACGCCCATGCCGGGACCTGGCACCGCCAGATCAGCCTGCTCTCCGCCGAGAAGATCGAGGCGTTCCGCGCGAACGGCGCGGACGTCGGCTTCGGCGCGTTCGGCGAAAACATCGTCGTGAGCAGGTTCGATCTCCGTTCGATCCCCATCGGAACGCGCTTCCGGATCGGGGACGCCCTTCTCGAGCTGACCCAGATCGGGAAGGACTGCCACAGCCACTGCGCGATCTACCGCGCCACGGGCGACTGCATCATGCCGCGCGAAGGCGTCTTTGCACGCGTCCTCCGCGGCGGGATCGTGAGGCCGGGAGATACGGTCGAACGGCTGCCGCTCGATCCGGACCGCCCGTTCACCGCGGCCGTGATCACCCTGAGCGATAAAGGCGCCGCCGGCGAGCGCGAGGATAAGAGCGGTCCTCTGATCGCCTCCGTCCTCGCGGAGAACGGCTACGTCGTCGAGGAGACGATCCTCCTTCCCGATTCGCGCCCCCTTCTCGAACAAAACCTGAAGCGCCTCGCCGACCAGCGCCAGATCAGCGTCGTCTTCACAACCGGCGGGACCGGCTTTTCCGAGCGCGACGTGACGCCGGAAGCGACGGTCGCCGTCGCGGACCGGATGGCGACGGGGATCGCGGAGGCGATGCGCTGGTATTCCTTACAGATCACGCCCCGCGCGATGCTGAGCCGCCAGACCTCGGTGATCCGGAAGAAGACGCTGATCGTCAACCTGCCCGGAAGCCCGAAGGCCTGTAAAGAAGATCTCGGCTTCATCCTTCCCACGCTCGCCCACGGCCTCGGCATCCTCCGCGGCACCGACGGCGAATGCGGCGCGCCCGCCGCGGAATAACGAAAGGAACTCCGATGGAATTCTCTCATTTCGATAACAACGGAAACGCCCGGATGGTCGACGTCTCCGATAAGGAGACCACCTCCCGCACGGCCGTCGCGGAGGGCGTGATCGCGCTCTCCCCGGAGGCGTTCCGCGCCGTCGCGGATCAAACCGTCGCGAAGGGTGATGTCCTCACCGTTGCCCAGATCGGCGGCATCATGGGCCTGAAGCACACCTCCGACCTGATCCCGCTCTGCCATCCCCTGAACGTCACGAACGCCTCCGTGACGTTCGAGCTGCTCCCCGAGACGAACGAGATCCGCGCGGTCTGCACCGCAAAGACCGACGGAAAGACCGGCGTCGAGATGGAAGCCCTGACCGGCGTCTCGGTCGCGCTTCTGACCGTCTACGATATGTGCAAGGCCATCGATAAGCGCATGACCATCCGCACCGTCCGCCTCATCGAAAAACACGGCGGCAAGAGCGGGGATCTCGTATTATGAACCTGAAGAAACCGCTTGCCGCGGTGCTTGCTCTTGCGATGCTTCTGTCGTTCGCGGCATGCACCCCCCGACAGCCCGCCGCGCCGGACGGCTCCGGGCCGGTCGAGATCATCGTGTTCGCGGCCGCTTCGCTGACCGAGACGCTGACCGAGATCAAGAGCCTCTACGAAGCGAAGAACGAAGGCGTGACGATCACCTACAATTTCGATTCCTCCGGCACGCTGAAGACCCAGATCCGGGAAGGCGCCGCCTGCGACATCTTCTTCTCGGCCGCGCCGAAACAGATGAACCAGCTCGACGGCACCGCCTCGACGGAGAACAACCCCGAGGGCCTCGATCTCATCCTTTCCGATACGCGCACGAACATGCTCGAAAACAAGGTCTCCCTCGTCGTTCCGGCCGGCGATCCGAAGAAAATCACCTCCTTCGATGACCTCGCGGATCATCTGAAGGCCGGCGACATCCTCCTCGCGATGGGCAACGCCGACGTTCCCGTCGGCCAGTACACGCTAAAGATCTTCGCCTATTACGGCCTCGACGAGGCTGCCCTCGCGAACAACGGCGTCCTGACCTACGGCTCGAACGTCAAGGAGGTCACGACCCAGGTCTCCCAGGCCAGCGTCGACTGCGGCATCATCTACGGGACCGACGCCCGCTCCGCCGGACTCACGATCGTCGACACCGCGACGAAGGAGATGTGCGGCCAGGTCATCTACCCTGCCGCCGTTCTGAAAAACAGCACCCGCATCGACGAAGCGAAGGCGTTCCTCGAGTACCTCAAGGGCGCCGAAGCGATGGCCGTATTTGAAAGCGTCGGCTTTACGTCGATGACGCGATAACCGACCGCGGGGCGGAGCCCGTCTCCGCCCTTTCCCCCCGTACACGGAGAAACCGTATGAGTATCGACCTGTTTCCCTTATGGAACTCGCTGCGGATCGCAGCCGTCAGCTGCGTTCTCGTCTTCTTCCTCGGGATCCTCTTCGCCTATTACGCCGCGAAGCTCCCGAAGGTCGCCAAGGGCATCCTCGACGTGATCCTGACGCTTCCTTTGGTGCTTCCGCCGACCGTCGTCGGCTACGTTCTTCTGATGATCTTCGGCCTGCGAAGGCCGCTCGGGATGTGGCTCGCCACCTCCGGCATCCAATTCGTGATGACGTGGTACGGCGGCATCCTCGCGGCGACCGTCGTTGCGTTCCCGCTGATGTACCGGACGGCGCGCGGCGCGTTCGAAAGCTTCGACGAGAACCTCGCTTATGCTGGCCGGACGCTCGGGCTGTCGAACACCTTCATCTTCTGGAGGATCCGCATGCCGGCCTGCCGCCAGGGCATCCTCGCGGGCATCGTCCTTGCGTTTGCGCGCGCGCTCGGCGAATACGGCGCGACCTCGATGCTGATCGGCTATACGCCCGGCCGGACCGCGACGATCTCCACGACGGTCTATCAGCTCTGGCGGACGGATGACGGACGCGGCGCTCTGTTCTGGGTCCTTGTCAATCTTGTCATCAGCACGGCCGTCCTGCTCGCCGTCAACATGCTCGAAACGCGTCAGAAAAAGGCGGTGAAGCCATGAGTCTCCTCGTCGACATCAAAAAGGACCTCGGTCCGTTCTCCCTGAACGTCTCGTTCGAGACCGCCGGCGGGATCACCTGCCTCCTCGGCGCGTCCGGCTGCGGGAAGAGCTATACGCTGAAATGCATCGCGGGGATCGAAACGCCCGACAGCGGCCGGATCGTCCTCGACGACACCGTCCTCTTCGACTCGGAGAAGAAGATCGACCTCTCCCCCCAGAAGCGGCGCGTCGGCTACCTGTTCCAGAACTACGCGCTCTTTCCGAACATGACGGTCCGCGAAAACATCCTCTGCGGCCTCCGGAACGAACGCGATAAGACGCGCAGGGACGAAAAGGCCCGCGACATGATCCGCATGATGCGCCTCGAAGGACTCGAAGACCGAAGGCCGCACGAACTCTCCGGCGGCCAGCAGCAGCGCACCGCCCTTGCGCGCATCCTCGTGACGGAGCCGAAGCTCCTCATGCTCGACGAGCCGTTCTCCGCGCTCGACGCCCATCTCCGCGACTCGCTGAAGGTCGAACTCCGCGACATGCTACGGGACTACGGCAAAACCGTCCTGATGGTCACCCACAGCCGCGACGAGGCCTACAATATGAGCGAACGGATCGCCGTGATGGACGGCGGCCGGATCCTCGCGATGAACGATACGAAATCGCTCTTCGCCGATCCCGGCAGCGTTGCCGCCGCGGTCCTCACGGGCTGCAAGAACATCGCACCGGCGGTGAAGACGGGCGAATACGAGGTCGAGGTCCCCTCCTGGGGGATCCGCCTCACGACGGCAAGACCCGTCCGCGACGGTCTCGAAGCCGTCGGTCTCCGCGCCCATTACTTCAACGCGGGCGCCGCGAAGAACCGCTTCCCCGTCACGTTCGTCGAGGAGATGGAGGAGCCGTTCGAGACGATCCTCCGGTTCCGCTACGCCTCCCAGGATCCGTCGACTCCGCCGGTCTGGTGGCGCCTCGCGAAGGAAAAGAAGCCGTCCGTCTTCCCCGAAAAGCTCGGGATCGCTCCGACGAACGTCCTTCTGCTCTACGGGACGGACGCCGAACGGTAGGCAATGGAATCAAACGGCGCAGAACGGCCTTAATCGCCGCTCTGCGCCGTTTTTTCTTATCTTTGGATATTCGATGCGTCCGTCCCGTTTCTTCGCTCAGAACGGCGATTTCGGGCGTTTTCGCTCAGTACCGCCCGAACGTGCAGTTCGGCCAGTGGCAGACGCTGCAGGACTGGCAGAGGCCTCCCTCCGCGAGGCTGTAGAGTTCCGCCTTCGTGAACCGCTCGCCCGCGAAGATCTGGGGGAGCAGAACATCGAACACGGTCGTCGGGAGCGCGACAGCGGCTCCGGGAACGCCGAGCACCGCCGCGCTTCCGCGGTACGAGACGAGGCTCATATTGCCGGGCTGGGCCGGAAGGCCGTACGTCACGATCTCCGCGCCGAGCTTCCGGATCGCGGAAGGCGTCACGTCGTCGGGATCGACGGACATGCCGCCGGAGATGAGGATCAGCTCCGCGCCCCGGCTGAGAAACGTTTCCGCAGATTCCGCGATCATCTCCTCGCGGTCATCGACGATCTCCGCGCCGATCAGCTCCGCCGGGAACCGCGAAAGCTTCGCCTTCGCGACGGGGATGAACTTATCCTCCCGGCGTCCGCGGAAGATCTCGGACCCCGTCACGATGACGGCGGCCTTCAGCGGGCGGTACGGAAGGATGCGGAACAGCGGTTTCTCCGAGAGAAGGCTCTCCATCGTCCGGATCCGCTCCTCCTTCGTGACGAGCGGGACGATCCGCATCGACGCGAGCTTTTCGCCGCCGGAGAGCGGGTAATGGTCGGGGAGGCAGCTGACGGTGATGTCGCCGATCGCGTTGATCTTCCGGAGGAGATCCGTATCGACGCGGAAAAGGCCGGGGCATTCCGCGAACAGAAGGACCTTCCCTTCCGACGGTCCCTCGTAGCGGCCGTTCGGAACGGGACAGGCCGCCGCGAACCGCTTCGCGCAGTCCTCTTCGTGGACCTCGCCGGCGTTCGGCTCCCAGACGAAGATGTGTTCCTTCCCCATCTCGAGGAGGCGCGGGATGTCCTCCTCCCGGATGATGTGGCCGCGCCGGAACGCGGCGCCCTTAAAGCCGTCCTTCATCTCCGTCAGGTCATGGCAGAGTTCCATCCCGACGGCGTCCTCTACGCGTACTTTTTGCATGGTATCATTCCTTTCGCCGGCGGAGGCGTATTACCCGCCGATCGCGTTCATCGTCCGGCCCGCGCGGCTCATCTCGGCGCAGGACAGTCTGTCGTGGCACGGCGGCTTCGCCGCGATCGCGCGGATGAACTGGTCCTTCACGCCCTCCAGCGTCAGGCCTTTGATCGGAAACTCCGTTCCGAAGTGGAGGCACGGCCTCAGGTTTCCGTCCGCCGTCAGGCGGATGCGGTTGCACGTATCACAGAACAGATCGCTCAGCGGGCTGATGATGCCGACATAGCCGAGCGCGCCGGGCAGTTTCAGGCGCCGAGCAACGCCGTCGACGGTCGATTCCTCCGCCTCGGGGAGCGCCTTCCTCACCGCGTCGACGGGCAGATAGGCGTCCCCGCCGAATTCCTTTGCGCCCATCGGCATCAGTTCAATGAAGCGGACGTCGAGCGGATAGCGGACCGTCAGCTCCGCGAAGTCGCGGATCTCGCCGTCGTTGAAGCCGCCGATCAGAACGCAGTTGAGTTTGACCTTCTCAAAGCCGTCCGCGAGCGCCGCCTCGACGCCCTTCCACGCGTCGGAAAACACGCCGACGCGGGTGATCGCAGCGTATTTCGCGGGATCGAGCGTGTCGAGGCTGATGTTGAGGCGCCTCACGCCGGCCGCGCGGAGATCCGCTCCGCGTTCGGGCAGAAGCAGCCCGTTCGTCGTCATGCTGAGGTCACGGATCCCCGGAACGGACGCGATCCGCTCACAGATCGAGAGGATGTTCTCCTTCACGAGCGGTTCCCCGCCCGTGATCCGGACCTTCGTCACGCCGAGCTCCGCCGCGACCTCAACGGCCCGGACCATCTCCTCCTCGGTCAAAAAAGAGGATTGCGGCCGGAGGCAGACGCCCTCGGCCGGCATGCAGTAGCGGCAGCGGAGGTTGCACCGGTCGGTCACGGACAGGCGAAGGTAGGTGATCTCCCGTTCGAATCCGTCCTTCATGTGCGCTCCTCCTTTTCCGTCATTTCGTCAGAGTCAGACGCCACTCTCCGTTCTCCTCCTTCACGGAGACGCGGTAGCCCTTCGTTTCGGCAAACCGCGTCACGTTTTCGACGGCGACCTTCGTATCGATCAGGACGTCGAGTTCCGCAGGGGACGTCGCCTTGACCTCTTTCTGGACCATGACGACGGGGATCGGGCAGCTGTAGCCTCTCGTATCGACTGTAACAGCCATTTCGCACCTCCTATTGTACTTTAGTTTCCTTCGCTTTGGCAACATTCCAGCAGGAGATCACGAGCAGCACCGCGAAGCCGATGAAGACGGCGACCTTGCCGTTCGTGCCGATCCCGCCGATCTTGTAGACGCCGTCCGTGAGGCTGGACGCGCCGCCCGCGAGGCCGAAGTTGTGGGCGAACGCGGCGCCGACGATCATGCCGAGAACGGTGACCGCGGAATCGCCGTTGCCCTCGCCCGCGAGGATGAGCTGGCGGAGCGGGCAGCCGCCGAGGAGAACGCTTCCCCATCCGACGAGGACCATGCCGAGCAGGTTCCAGAGCTGGGACGCGTGGGAGATCGGCTGGAGATAGGTCGAGAAGCCCTTGAAGTTGCCGAGGATGATATTCCCGAGCAGGACGAACACGAAGATCGCGGCGAAGCCGAGGAGCAGGTTGAAATCGCGGAACATCACGGCATCGCGCATGCCGCCGACCATGCAGAGGCGCGATTTCTGGGCGAGCGCGCCGACGATCAGAGCGACGATCAGCGAGAGGACGAGCGGAGCGTGCTTCGAGCCCGGGCCGCTCTCGGAGAAGACGAAGATCGACGGAACGGCGATCAGAAGGACGAGCAGGACGGCCATCATGCCGGGGAGCGCGAAGCCCTCCGTCTTCGTCGATTCATACGATCTCTTAAGGGTGAAGCCCTTCTTCAGGAAGAAGATGCCGATGAGGATGCCGATGAAGAAGCCCGCCAGCCCGACGAACGCGTTGAGGTCGCCGCCTCCCATGCGGATGACCATCCGGAGCGGGCAGCCGAGGAAGACGAGCGCGCCGATCATGACGAACATGCCGATGAGGAAGCGGACGGCCGGCGAGGAGCCCGCGCGGGCCTTCCATTCCTTTGTCGCGATCGACATGATGCAGGAGCCGAGGACGATCCCGATGATCTCGGGACGGACGTACTGGACGACGGCTGCGGTGTGGAGCTTCGTCGCGCCCGCGATGTCGCGCAGGAAGCAGGCGATGCAGAATCCCATATTCGCGGGGTTGCCGAATTTCGTCAGAAGCACGGCGGCGATGCCGACGACCGCGCCGGTCACGAGGACCCAGGGATTGATCTTTTTTGTCATGAATGCGCTCCTTTTGGTTAGAAGGAATAAAATAGTTCTATTAAGGATTTATTGAACGATGATCCGCTTTCCGCCGCGGTATGCCGCGACGGTGCCGATGCGCTGCGCGGAGAGGACGGTCTTCGCGAGTTCCTCCCCTATCGCGTCCGCGTCGCCGGGATCGACGGCGATGAGAAGCCCGCCGGAGGTCTGAGGATCGAAGAGCAGATCCCGGTACGCGAGCTCGATCGCGGGATCGAACTCGACCTCCGCCTCCGCGAACGTGCGGTTGCGGTACATGCCGGCCGCGAACAGACCCATCCGCGCGCAGTCGACCGCCTCGGGGAGGAAGTCGATCGCGCCGAGATCGATATGCAGTTCCGTGCCGGAGCCCTGGGCCATCTCAAGGCCGTGGCCCAGCAGCGAGAAGCCGGTGACGTCCGTGCAGCCGTGGACGCGGTAGCGGACCATCACGTCGCGCGCGTCGCGGTTGAGGCGCATCATCTGGGCGTTCATTCGCTCGAGCGTCTCCTCCGAAACCATGTCGACCTTCGCGGCGCTCGTGAGGACGCCGATCCCGAGCGGTTTCGTCAGAAAGAGGACGTCGCCCGGCACCGCGTCGGAGTTGCGAAGAAACTTATCGGGGTGGACGAATCCCGTGACGGCGAGCCCGTATTTCGGCTCTTTATCGTAGATCGAATGGCCGCCGGTGATCATCGCACCCGCTTCGTAGACCTTGTCATAGCCGCCGCGCAGGATCGCGTGGACCGTCTCCTTCGGCATATCCTCCGGGACGGCCATGATGTTCAGCGCGAGTTTCGGCTCGCCGCCCATCGCGTAGACGTCGGACAGCGCGTTCGTCGCCGCGATCGCCCCGAACGTATACGGATCGTCTGCGATCGGCGGGAAGAAATCGACGGTCTGGACGAGTGCGAGGTCGCCCGTGACCTTATAGACGCTCGCGTCGTCGCTTTTGTCGAACCCGACGAGCAGGTTTTCGTCGGTGCGGACGCGGATGCCTTCGAGAAGCTGCGCCAGAACGCCTGCGCCGACCTTCGCGCCGCATCCCGCGCAGTTCGCGAGTTTTGTCAGTTTGACTTCGTTTTCCATGGGGATTCCTTTCAATGGGTCACCGTCCGGTCAGACAGCCGTCCGGACGGTCCGGAGCGCCGCTCAGCGCGAGGATCGCCTCCAGGACACCGCCGCCGATCGCGAGCGCTTTATCGGAGACGAGATCGCAATAGGAGACCTCTCCGCGCGGGTCGACGTCGCCCGCTTTCATGCCCCTGCGGACATGGACGCCGTCCTTGATCAGGCCGCGGATCACGCCGGAGAGCGTCGCCCTCATCGGTTCGCCGTTGACGCGTCCGACGATATCGCCTTCGTGCACGAGATCGCCGATCTTCCGCACCGATTCGAACGGGCCGTCGGCCGGGGCGCGCATCACGCGTTCGCCCGCGTACCCGCCGATCAGGCCGGGGACGTTCGTGTTCGGAAGCGGCGACCCCTCGCGGATCACGCGTCCGAGGGTATGGCCGCGCATCGTTTCGACGCAGGCGTGGCAGTCGACGTTCGCCGTAAAGCCGGGCCCGACGCCGATGACGACCGGCGCGTCGGTGATCGCCGTTCCGAGATTCCGCTTCGCGAGGATCGCGTCGACGAGAACGTCCGGCTTCAGCCATTCGCGGCACGTCGCCTCCGGGTCGACGAGGACGGGGATGACCCCTTTTTCGAGCGCTTCCCTGACGTCCGTTTCACCGTTCGCCAGGACCGCCTTCACGTCCTCGACGGTCGCCTCCCCGTTCGCGACCGCGTCCGAAAACGCGACGGTGCGGCGGATCGTCGTCGGTTCGGCGATCTCGGTCATCACGACGTCGAATTTCGCATGGCGGAGGCGCAGCGCGATCCCGCTCGCGAGATCGCCGGCTCCGCGGATCAGTACAAGCATTCGATCCTCCCTTCGCGGATGCTTCCCGAAACGATGCGACGGTAGCCGAGCGCCTTCGCGCATTCCGCGAGGCGCGCCGCGTTCCGCCGGTCGCCTTCCGTTTCGGTCTGGTTGATGAACAGGATATCGCCGCGCCGTTCGGCGGCGAGGACGGCCGCGACGCGTTCGGGCGTCGCGATCGTTTGAGGAGCCGCTCCGGGTTCTCCGAGCTTTTTGAGAAATCGCTCCGGCCGGTGAACGGCCGATCCGACCGGCTGTCCGATCCCGGAGACGCCGATGATCTGGATCACACATCGCGTCTCTTCCGGGATCACCGGCTCATAGGGTTCATGGGCTTTCAGCGGGAGCTGTCTCGCGCCGTCCGCCTCGATCAGGACGTACGGGGCAAGTTCCGCGAGCGCGGAGACCGGACAGAGCGGCGCCCCGAGCTTCGTCACGGTCCCGTTCC